>PVBE012577193.1_pt1 | contig 10176 bp, 7 predicted proteins | sample 1631181 | NCBI WGS metagenome assembly PVBE01 (sample SAMN08397723, study PRJNA350692) | Marine metagenome, whole genome shotgun sequencing project. | isolation source: water | place: Pacific Ocean | collected 2012-04 | reverse complement strand
CTCCGGCCCCTGCCTCCCGAAGGCAGTTCTTTCTACTGTAGCTAACGTTAAATCAACCACATACGCACACCGATCCCGCGCGTATGTGACTGGAATGGACTGGAGTGGACACATTTAGGGCACATTCTGGGCACAGTGCTAATTCCTTCCTTAATTGACAGATATTCTGAGCCTTCTCACCAGAGACAACGAAAGCTCACCAAGATAATTCATCTTCGAAATTCCAGCAGGGGCCCCAGTCGGGATTGAAGATTGATCCCCCTTTTTAGTGGAACGATCCATACCCCCTTAAGGCCAATAATGAGATCGATCCACACATAGAGGCTCGAGACCCAACCAATTAATTTCCCAAGAATTATTTTTCGGGAAATTTTCTAGGAATTCTTTCTACAAATAATTCGTCGCTGAGCATTCTCGAAATAGGGGAGTGGGTCAGAAGCCATGAAGGGGCCGCTTGGAGTGATTGGGTGGAGATTCAGCCCTAATCCCTAGAGATCAATCCCAGTTTTCAGTGGACGATCCACTGGCCCCTGTCCTGCTATCGGGTCCCACACAGCTACAGTCTAGGAGTAAGATGGTTGTATGAAGCATCTGCTTGCTATTGTGTTTCTGATTCCGCTCTCTTTGTCAGCCGAAATATCAAAACTCGAATATCATGGTTTTACGCTTTGGTTTGATTGCAAAGCAAAAGTAGCTATCCAATTTCAGTACACACTAGATCGTGATGTTGGAGCGATTCGACGTATCCATAAGTATTATCACGACCCCATCTTAGCGCCGTATTGTCAACAGTTCGGAACGTTGAGTTATAAAACGTGGCTCCACTTTGATCACTTCTTTAGTGACGAAATTTGTCATAACGTAAATATCCAGTTGGGTTAATTGAAAAATTGTATATTAAATAATATTGAACACAGGATGAGTATAGGCAGCATTAACGCCCCTTCCTGCCACAATCTGCTATAAACACTTGGGCAGGTCATTCGGATTCCGACAACATTAATACAGATTCTATAATGCCTAGATATGCAAAATAATGTACGTTCGCAAATTACTGCGGCTCAGTTAACCTCCTCATTAAACATTAATGATCAGGTAGAAAATCAGTGGTTTACCCCACACAGATTAGCAGCTAAAGCGCAGCACGATTTGTTGCTATCAATAAATGTCGCCGAGACCATTATGAATTGTAATCATATAGGCGTTGAAGTGAATAACGGTCGGATTGATTATTTTCCAGCCGTTAAATTTCGTCTGGCGAGTGTCGACAACGTTCTGGTCCCTCTGGATCGTGGCTTGCTACGCGATCCCGATGGCCAAAGTTATTGGGATATCTCGTTATCGCCGGGGCGGGTTTGGTCTGAGCCTGATGATGGCAACTGGTCGCGAGCCGCTTTGCCTTTTCAGTTATCCAATATTTTCGAAAATGATACGCATCACGGTGTTGCGACGTTTTTGTATAACCATGAAGAGACAACTTCTATTTACTATCAAATAACTGCTGAAACCAAAGCCTTTTTAGCCCCTGCTGGTTTACAAGCATGGGGATATTTGACTGCCCGTACTGAGCCACTCGAATCCAGTCTCGCAGCCGACGCTTTGCAATCCATACAGGTCGAAATTTCAGATCAGCATCCATTGAACCCGCTCCAGCATTTGTATTCGGAAGAAATAAAAGCGCATTTCGAAGATATGGGGCAAGGTTTTGGCAGTGACAGTACATTATTGTATGGTCTGGTCATCAACGATGAGATTTTTGCAACACCATGTCGAACCTCTGCCGGAGATTACCCTTATCCCCGTGCAATGAAATTTGGAATCTGGTCTGCAACCAAGACAGCGTTTGCTACCGTTGCCTGCCTGCGACTGGCGAAAAGTTTTGGTGTTGATCCCCGTATGGCGTTGGTGCGAGATCTCATGCCCGAGGCCGAGAATATTCCAGCCTGGCAAAATATTACTATCGGCGATTGTCTCAATATGGCCACCGGTATCGGCACCGCCGCAGTGAAAGCCGAACCCCCCGGAATTTTTGGTGATTATTTGTTGGAAATAGAGCATACCAAAGGCATTGATCGCGGTTTCGAAAGCTATCACCACTATCATGACTGGTTTCTGGCGCCGAGTCAGCATGAAAAAAATGTAGCTGCATTCGCTTGCCCAAGCTATTCATGGGGTCCGGGTGACGTAGCTCGATATCGCGACCAGGATCTTTATATTGCGGGTGCCGCGATGGATGCATGGTTAAAATTGCAGCACGGCCCCGATGCGCGAATTTGGGATATGGTCCGCGATGAAGTCTATTCACCAGCCCGTATTCACCACGCAATTAAATTTCATACCATTGAAACCGATCTTCAACACGAAGTACCCTTGAGCGACGCAGGATTATTATTGACCATGGATAATATCGCACCTCTGGGTCGTTTATTTCACAACCACGGAAGAATCGGAGATGAACAAATATTAGACCCCGGAATTCTGGACGAGATTTTCAATCCGCGTAAAAGAAAAGGCTTACCTACCGGTACTCATACCACAGATGGAGAGATTTACTATCATGGTGGAACATGGCATCTACCTTATATAGCAAACAGCAATGAGACATTCTGGATTCCTGTCATGTGTGGCTACGGTGGTCAGTTAATTTATATTCTTCCCAATGGCGTAACAGCATTTCGATTTGCTTTCGACTCACACGAAACCGAGGAGCGATACGATATGCTGAAAATAGTGCGACTGGCAGATGCGATCCAGCCTTTTTAAAAACCAAAAATGGTGCGTTCGACAGGAGTCGAACCTGTGACCTTTCGCTAACGAGGAAACAGCTCCACTCACTTACTCTGGTTAACGCGAAATGTCGGCTTTGCGTTGTTTTTCGATTGTGTGGAACAATTGTGTGTGGCTTCATCCCAAATCGAAAATGAATTACTGCGTTTCTACACAGCCTCGGCCAGAAGCGGAAGAACCTCTTGGCGAGGTGATCAACTGCTGTGTATCTCACAATTTGGACGGCGAGCGGGGCAATCTAGCCAGGGACGCCTGTTTTCTAATGCCGTCGCTATTCGAAAGACTGTGTGATCATCGTAGGGGCGACCGGCAATTTGAATACCCGTCGGAAGCCCACTGTCAGTCATACCAGATGGAGCAGCTAAAACAGGGCAGCGGTTATACATGTTCCATAAAACGGCCATGCTCGTTTCCGTATCTGTAACCTGCTTACCATTCACAGTGACGGTATCTTTCTGCCATCCCGTTGCTGGAATATCTGGATAAGTTGTCGTTGGCGTAACAAATGCGTGATATTCATGAAACAGTGGACCCAGATGATCACGCCAAACTTCGCCAGCGGATGTTAATGAACGGCGAAAATCGTCACTTGAGTAACTATTCGCTGTTTCAGCGAGCTGCGGCACGTAATCGCTAACCAGGTCTCCGTGTTCGGCCACCAACTCATTAAGATATCCGGCGAACAAGAATTCCTGAGACCCTAACGCAAGCTCGACCAATTCTTCTGCCCATTCAACATCAACTTCGTCCACAATTGCACCAGCGTCCCGCAACGCATCGAGTGCGAGTCGTGTTTCCCGAAGAACGTCGTCACATACCTCATAAAACCCCAGGTCCAGAGAGGTCGCGATTCTGATACCGGACAGGTCAGAGTTCGTCGTGGAAATAAACATTTCTTCGTTAAGGGAGTTGTGATCTCTATGGTCGGGCCCTGACATGATGTTCGCCATCAAAGAGCTATCTGCGACAGTTCTCGTCATGGGTCCCGGGTTGTTGTATCCATTAAAAGAGCTACTCCCAACCATTGGGAAGCGCCCGTAAGGTGCTTGATAGCCAACAACACCGCATTGGCTGGCGGGTTGACGAATCGACCCTGTGGTATCGCTACCTGTCGCGAGCGTTGTTGTACCTGCTGCCAACGCAGCGGCAGAACCGCCTGATGAACCACCTGGAGAAATACCAAATTTCCATGGGTTATGCGTTACACCCCATATGCGCGATTGTGTTGTAAACAACCACCCAAATTCCGGTGCTGTCGTTCTAGCGAACACATTTGCACCAGCTTGGATAAGCCTTTGCACATATGGTGATGTTTCACTGCTGATGTTTTCACTGTAGATTAACGAGCCATAAGTTGTTCGCTTCCCAGCGATTTCGCACATGTCCTTTACGGCGAGCGGAATTCCTTCCAATGGCCCAGGATCGACGTTCCGCTTCAGAAAGAGAGCTTCAGATTTCCGGGCTCTGGTCCGGGCCTCATCAAAATAGCGATCGGCAAATGGATTGATGGTTTCTGTGATCGATTCAGCGCGGCAGATGATGGCTTCCATCAATTCAACGGGCGACAATGTACGCGCGCGAAACCGAGCAAGGGCTTCAGTCGCCGAAATATAGCAGAGATCGCCGTCATTCATGGACAGGTTCCGGAAAGTATCGTTAGGGAAGCGGGTGGTCGTTGGAATCCAGCAATCGCCGCGTGTAATCATGTTGAGGGCTAGAGAAAATTTCTTCCGTCGACCCATGCTCAACGATTTTACCCATGAGCATGATCACCATCCTGTCACTGATATGGCGGACGACATTAAGGTTATGTGTAACAATAAGAATTGGTAGTTGAAGCTTTTCCTGCAACTCTGCCAGGAGATTCAAGATTTCACCTTGTATCGATACATCCAAACCGGCTGTCGGTTCATCGGCGATGATCATTCTGGGCTCTTGTGCCAAGGCCCGTGCAACGCATACCCGTCGAGCCTGACCGCCAGATAGCTCATGCGGGTAACGTTGGATGAAATCGACCGGCAGGCCAACCAATGTAAACAATTTCTCGATCTCATGTTGCTCGGATTCTGGTTGTGCGGCCCCGTGTCGCAACGCTTCCCGGACAGAATTACCCACCGTCATTCTAGGGCTCAGGCTCCCGATTGGATCCTGAAACACCAAGGCAATATCGCGCCGAATAGAACTCAAGCTCTTTCGATTGGTTTCCAGCGTAGACGTGCCGGCAAACTCAATGGTTCCTGATTGCGCTCTGACCAGCTGCAGGATTGAGCGGACCAAGGTCGTCTTGCCAGACCCACTTTCACCAACAATCGCTAATGTCTCACCTCTGGCAAGGTTGAGCGACACATTGTCGACAGCAGTGATTTCTGATCGTTCGCTTCGGTCCAGAAATTTAGTCAGACTAAACGGTTTGCGGAATCGCACGACCAGATCTTTAATTTGTAAAATCGGTTCTTCATCAAGTATGATCCGACGCTTGGCAGAATCGTCATCTTCCACCATTTTGCCATCTGGCGCGCTCATTGTTGGTAGTCGTCGGCATTTTTCAGAGATTTGGGCCGGATCACATCGTAAGAGTTTACTCGTGTAACTGCTTCGCGGGTGGCGGAATGCTTCCTGAACGGTTCCGGCCTCCTCGACGACACCCTCGTACATGACAACAACATCGTCACAAAGAGAGGTAACGACACCCAAATGATGGGTCACAAAGATCATCGCGCATCCAATGTCCTCCTGCAGTTCTTTCAGGAGCGCTATGATTTCAACTTCAAGCGTGGCATCCAGGGCCGTGGTCGGCTCGTCAGCGATCAGAAGTTCGGGTTTCATCATGATCGCCATGGCAATTGAAACACGCTGTTTTTGGCCGCCGGACAATTCGTGAGGATACATGGACAAGCGTGATTCTGGGTCGGGCATATGTACGGACTTCAGCGCTTTGATAGCTCTGTCTCTTTTTTCGTCGCCGCCGATAGTTTCGCGAAACTGGATATCCATCAAGTGCTGACCGATCGTTAAAACCGGATTCAAGGCACTCAAAGGGTCTTGGGAAACCATGGAAATTCGACTTCCCCGAATATCCCTGAAATCGTTAGGTGCCAAACGCGCAAGATCCTGCTCACCAAACATAATGCTTCCCTCGGTGATACGAGCGGAATTTGGAAGCAACCCTATAACAGCCGATATGAGAGTTGATTTGCCGCTGCCACTTTCACCGACCACGCCAACAATACGACCCTTGTCGATAGCCATATCTACGGCTTTCGTCGCGGGATTTCCCGCGTATTCCACGGTTAACCCACGAACCTCCAAAACCATGTCGGCAGGCGTTGTCATCACCGGTTCCTGCCAAGTTTGGGGTCAAGAATATCGCGCAGTTGTTCGCCCAGAAAAGTAAACCCGATCGTCACCAGTATGAGGGGCATACCAGCACTAAACAGAATCGACGAGGAATTTCGGATATAGGTAAACCCATCATTCAGGATGCCGCCCCAGCTGGGGGTGGGTGGCCGCACGCCCAATCCAAGAAAACTCAGGCCCGCCTCAACCGAAATAACAAATGGAACGTCCATACTGGCAACGATCAGTATTGGGCCGATCGTGTTTGGTAGTATATGACGCATCAAAATGACGGGGGTGGGTATCCCCAATGCCCGAGCGGAAAGCACGTACTCAGAGTTCCGAAGTGTTTGCGTCTGGGTCCGCATCAAACGACCATAGGTTGGGAATGAGGTTGCAATAATAATGGCCATGATGGTGGTCAGACTCGGACCAAATAGCACAACAACCGCAAGCGCAAACATGATGACCGGGTAAGATCGGATTGTGTCGAACAACAACATAATAATAAAATCAAGCCAACTGGGTCCGTATCCTGCTATTGCACCAAGAACCGAACCGATCACAACAGCGATCCCGATAGAAACGGCGGCAACTATCAACGCGATCCGGGCCCCGTGGATAAGCCGCGACAATGTGTCTCTACCCAACTGATCAGTACCGAACAGGTGTTCAAGGCTTGGGCCTTGCAACTTGTTCAGAACGTCGATTTTGATTGGATCATACGGCGCCAGCATATCCGCGAATAATGCGGTCGCAACAAAGCCGATGACAATCACCAAGCCAATGAGCCCCATGGGATCCTTTGCTAACCGGCTCAACACCCCGCGTATGCTGCCTGTTCCAGCAACTTTTGCTTTTTTCTGTTTCAGAGCGGACATTAGCTTGCGTCCTTTCTTGCTCTGGGGTCCAGTGTCGCGTTGATCAAATCTGCTATTGTCGTTCCTCCGACGATGAAAATCGTACTAAATAGGACCGTTCCCATAACCAGCGGATAATTTCGGCTTAGAACTGACTCATACAACAGCCTGCCGATCCCCGGGCGTGCAAAAATAATCTCGGTAATTACAGTACTGGAAAGAATGAAGGCGACACCGACACCAAGCATCGTGATCGATGGCAGCACAGCAATACGAAGTGCGTACCGGCTGACAATCTTAGACTCAGGCAGACCAAATGCACGGGCCATGCGGACGTGATTCTGGCTCATGACTTCTATCATTGATGCACGCACAACTCGGGAAATGTAACCGATCCAGGCGATGCCAATGGTAAGGACCGGCAAGACCAGATGCCAAAGATAGTCGAGCCAGTCATTGCTGTCTCCAGCGCCAATGACGGGAAAAAGTCTGAGCTCCACGGAGAAAAACAACAACAGGTAAAGGCCGACCACAATCGACGGCATGGCGATAATAGATACGGAAACCGTTCCTACCACTCTGTCGAATACGCTATTACGATGAATTGCAGCGTAACAACCCACGGGTATTCCGATGGTGGAAATAATAAGGGCCGAGCCTACGAGAATTATGGTGTGGGGAAACTGCTCCAACACGATATCTAGAACGGGCCGTTTTGAACGTAGATCGAAACCAAAATCACCCTGAACCAATCCACCAAAGAAATAGTAAAGCTGCGTGACCATTGGTTCATCCAGATGCAATCTTGCCCGCAATGCCGCCTTGATTTCCGGCGTAGCTCTGGGACCAAGCATGACGTTTGCAGGGTCACCTGGCACCGCGTGAATCATCAGGAACATGGTCGCAACAGCGACCGCTACAATTAGGATTGCCAGCAGGATTCTCTGGATTGAGTACCCTAGCATATCAACTCGTCGTGCTGGTGGTTAAGGCGTATTTCCGAAGATCTCAGAGGCCCGAATCTACAGGACAATCTGACCATCCTCTGGCATGGTAATCTAGAGCAGGGAAAAAAAAGGTCGACACGATGCCGACCCTTTTCCCTTACTTATCTAGTCTAGTTTGCAGGCTGGAAGTCCGACAACTTCAATCCACCATTTGGGTAAAGGCCTGGGACAATGTTGTCGCGGTAAAGAATTACGCTAGGTGGATGCATAATCCACAAGAATCCGCCAGATTCATCCATCACTTCCTGCATGCGAAGATACATGGAAGCGCGCTTGTCTAAGTCGGTTTCCTTCAACGCGGCATAATGTAAATTGTCGAATTCCTCACTATCTAACCATACCCAGTTCCAAATACCTTTTTGGTCACGCAGAAACCATTGTGTTGACCATGATGGGTCTGGCGGACTGGTGTAACTAATTAACGCTAACTCAAGGGCTTCTCCTTTATCAGCTGCTATGTTCCAGTATGTACCCGAATCGAGTTGATTGATTTGCAAATTGATGCCAATTTCAGCTAAATTGGCTTGGATAATTTGCGCAGCTGTTACAAATTCGGCCGTATTTAGGACGTCGATCTCAAGATTAAGATCACTGACGCCGGCTTCTTCCAGCAACGCTCGAGCACCATCGACATCTCTGGGGTTGGCTTCAATGCCAGTGTGTCCAACGAGCCCTGGCGCAACCAAACCATTTGATCGTTCGGGTACACTGAAGTAGGCCCCTTCCAAGATCATATCCACATCGACCGCCTTGATGATCGCTTGTCGGACGCGGACATCCGACAGTTTTGTATTGGCAATATTTATTCCAAGGAAGGAGTAATCTGCGGTTGGACGAACATCCAAAACACCACCAGCGGGGAGTGATTCTTTGAGGCTTGGTACAGAGCCAATGGAAATTTCCGTGATGTCGATTTCCTCGGCTTCGAACGCGATTTCTGCTGATTTGGTTTCCTGAATTGGAAAGATTGTGATGCGATCAAATCCCGCTGCAGGACCATTCCAACCATCGTGTGGAACCAGAATGGTCTTCTCACGCGGTACCCAGGTCTCGATCTTGTAAGCACCAGCTGTGGCACCCGGGTCGGTGGTGAACTTGCCACCGGCTTCTTCGGTCGCCTTTTTCGACACAATAGCACCACTCGTATAGGGGAGCGTGCTCCACCAAATCGGCGCAAAAGGTTCTTTCAAGTGAATAATGCCGTTGTATTTGTCAACAATTTCGACCTCTTTAAGGGGTAGCCAGTCGCCGATGATAGGTGACGCCAGTTCTGGGTCTATGTAACGCTCGTAGGAATATTTCACATCCTCGGTTGTGACCTCGCCGTACCCGTCCGTCCACATCAAGCCTGGTTTCAGCGTGAATTTGATTGTTAACTCATCCACTTGTTCAATGGACTCCGCTGCTTGCAGTTCCCATTCCCAGGTCGTGTCAGATTTGAATTCGATCAGTTTTGGAAACAGCACATTGATCATGGTGTAATCAGCACCACTTTGCCAAAATGCCGGGTCCAGTGTCGTAAAATCCTCTCCTAAACGAACGTTCAAGTCCGCGCTTTTGGCGGAGGTCACCATACCGGTCCATAAGATAAGTGATATGGAAAACAGCGTTGCTACTCTCCATATGGAGCGCGTAGGCTTTCTCAATTTGTGCATTAAAAACATTTTCTGAATCCTCTTTTTATGTCTGGTCCTCAAAAGTCCGATAAATTTAACACATTCAAGCACCTCAACCCTGCGCTTGTTTGCCCTGAATGGACTGGAACGGACAGAAAAGGACTCCAGTTAGGTACATTTTAGGTACAGCGACAATACATTCCTCATTGACAGATATTCCAAGCCTTCTCACCAGATACGACTAACCCGGCCAAGATAATTCATCTTTGAAATTTCAGTAGGGGCCCCAGCCGAGTTTGAAGATTGATTCCCTTTTTCATTGGAACGATCCACTCCCCCCTTAAGGACCGATAAAAACACAAACACTCACCAATACTGAAGATTTCCACAAAAATAGAGGTATATTGGCGGGATGAAAAAAAGGATTGCCATCACCTTATGCTTGCTAGGTCTGGTCGTTGGGTTTGACGCCTTGGCCATGTCTGACGCGGATAAGAAAAAATATCTTAAACTGGTGAAACAATATTTTGGAGAAGCTATTTTGGCCCTCGCGGTGGATGCAGATGGCCG
>PVBE011471363.1_pt1 | contig 10176 bp, 14 predicted proteins | sample 1631181 | NCBI WGS metagenome assembly PVBE01 (sample SAMN08397723, study PRJNA350692) | Marine metagenome, whole genome shotgun sequencing project. | isolation source: water | place: Pacific Ocean | collected 2012-04 | reverse complement strand
TGTGTAATCGCCCGCCCAATACTTTGTCTGGTTGTTGATGGTGCTCCTGCACTAAACATTGACGCTGCAATGTTTAACAAACCTTGTTGTCTTGCATCTGCCACAGCAAGCCGTTTTTGCTCTTCATTCAATGCCTCATCTAAATATGATGGAGCTGCACCAAATAACCTATCTAATAAATTATTACTAATTGCATTTCTATTGTTCATGGTATTGTTTTGTATATTATTAGCATTTAGATTAATGTCATGATCAACAGCATATGGGACTGTTGCTGGAGTTTCAAAAGCTCGGAAACGATTACGCGGGAATGGAGTGTCAGGGTATTTTTCTAATAATTTCCTTACTTGCTCAACTGTTAATGCCATTACCTGAATCCTCTATTATTAAAAAACGGAGTTAATAAGCTGATGGGTTGCTGCTCCCGCAGTATCATTTGTCGCGCAATCATTTCATTAATGGGGCTGTCAATATCTACATTTCTTGCCCTTTGCCTCGACATTTCTACATCAGTGTTCTGATTTTGTGAATTTGTCGCCTGATCGAATCGCTGTGCCGCCTTAATGATTCTTTGAGCATTTACGCTTGTTGGTGGCATCATTGTGTTGCCATGAATGCCTGCAACCATTTCTGGGTATGTTGCAAAATTAGCTCCTTGCAACAACGATGGCGTTCCTGCCGCCCATTGTCCCGCAAATTGTGTCGAAACTGGCGTAGTCATACCAAACAAACTCGGCGTTATCACATTAGAAGATATTGCATAGGGAACCACTGTTTTAGCTGCTGTAGCCGCCGTGGTTGCCGCAGCCACTGGAGCCATTGCCGCTAAACTTGCGCCAACTGCTGGAGCAGCCATACTTGTGCCTAACCCTGTGGCTATTAGTGGCTCTGCTCCACTCATCCTAACAATCCCCCAGCTAATGCTCCTAAACCGCCATACAACGGCTTACTGCCCGCCTCACCCGCCAATGCCAAACCTAGCGAGCCGCCACCTAATGCGCTTGCTAAACGGTTGCGGTAAATAGGCTGTACTCGCTCCATTCCTGCTGGTGCGCCGTATGCGCCACTTAGGAATGATTGCAATTTCGTATAAGGACGTTGCTGTGCATAATTCCAGCGGGCAATGCTATCTGCTAGTGCTTGCTGTTGGTAGTCCTCGCCAACTTGCCCAACCTGAAGCAAACGATCTAAATCCGAGTAATCTGCATCTGCCATCGCGGGAGATAGTTGTGACGCTGATAATTGTCTGCCTAAATCAGACGCTGCTGCTGCCATTAAATTTTGTTGCGCTTGTTCTTGTCTGGCTCTTTCTGTAGCATAATCCTGATAACCAATTTTAGCAGAAGTGTCAGCGAGGGCTTGACTGTAGGCTCCTAACGCTCGATCCTGCATATCTTGTTGTGCAGCCGACCCATATCGACCTGCCCGTGACGCCGCACTTTGTATTCGCGCCGTGTCGTCAAAAAACTTTTGTTGCGACCCTCTTGTAGCTGCATCAATTGCAGACTGCAAAAACGGATTCCCGCCTACATAAGCACCTGATGCGGTCGGCATACGCATTGCCGAGTAAGGATTCATCTGCGTTTGTAGCCTACCGACTGTTTCCTGCCCACCACGAGTCAAATTACTCCCCGCCATCGCTCTGTTTCGTGCCGCATTTAACGCCATTTGTGTATCTACACCCATTGGAGTATAGGTGCGATTAGGATAGTATTGTGGAGTGTCAGACTCATAAAGCCGCTGACTTTCTCTCAAACCGTATTGCACAAAAGGACGCACTGTTGGGTCTAATGTTTCCTTGATTGTTTGTGTACCGCCGCCACCACCACTCATAATTCAATCTCCATGCTGTAACTTCTTGGTTTAAATCCTAATTCTTTCGCTTTTCTTTCCCATCCCTTACGCCACGAATCAAACGTGATTCTTTTTGCTTGACCTTCTTTAGCGATTTTCTTGATGATTTCAAACGCTCTATTTAGTTGTTGTGTTTTTGCTGCGTAAGCTGCCCAAACGTGCAACGCTTCCTGACGAGGCTGCAACACCGCAAAACCTACTGGCTCCTGCTCTTCGGCAAAAAACCACAACATTGACTTTTGATAGATTAAATCTGCATAAATATCTTCTGGAATCCAGTTTTCAGGTGATTTTTTTTGCACCTGCAAGAGTCCCTGCCGTACCCAATTCCATACATTCCGTATTTCATTTGGCTGGATCATTTGATGCTTCATCCTAATACCACATATTTGTATGTGCAATCAGCATTGCCATGAGCCGAATGAGTTAGTGTTGCAGAACCGCTTCCAGCGGTAACGTACAAATTATCCATTTCTGCTGCTGCATTAGCCGTAGTTGCCATAAACAAAATTACTGAGTCTCTGCTGGCTCTTGCGTCTGTTAAAGTCGTTGATGTGCCAGAACTTGCCAGCGTAATGCTTCCTGTTGAATTGACTTTGCCATCAACAACATTATTAACCACTTCAGCAATTTCACGCTCTGACGCTCCAACAGGTGGCAATCGTCGAAACATTTAACGCTCTCCTGTACTAGCCATTTCCACATCTACTCCTAGCGCATCTGTCCAACTGCCGCTAGGCGTAAGTTTTAATCTATGATACCTACCCACAGACCGTAATGGAACTCGATTTTCAGTCGTTGCCGCTGTTGCGTCCGAATAGGTTACTGCTTCATCGGCTCTAAAGCGACTTGCCACGCTAACACTGCCGCTCCCGTTGTTTACTCGTGGACGAGCCAATTGCACAACTGTATTTTGTCCAGCTACCTCAATATCCCCTGTTATAAGCTCTGCTGTGCTGGCTACTCCCGAAAAAGTCACTAATTTTGTGTCATCTGCTCCTGCAAGGATAAATTGCCCACCAGCCCATAATCGACTATCTAATGACGTTTCTAACGCATCTAAACTCGCCGAATAGTTATCTAACGCTTCCAGCGTTGTTGTAGCTGTTGCAGCCGTTGCCAATATAGTAGCTGTCGTGTCTGCTTGCGACCATCGATTTAATTGATAATTGTAAATTAAAATGCTTTTAGTGTTTGCAGTATTAGTGTAGCTCCACAATATTAAGTTTTTTTCAGGGTCTACCGCAGCAGACATATCCGCATAACTTCCAGCATTTGCGTTTTCAAAAAAGAAATTATTAACTTTTTGGGTTCCAATCGGAGTCAAGTGACTACCGTTGCACATATAAAACCCACCTTCGGAAAGAAAAAACGTATTATTTCCGTATTGGATTACTGAGTTTGGCTCCATGCACCCGATGTTTCTGGAAATAACATCGAACTGGAAGAAAAACGGTGCGCCCACATAGTGCATACGAACAATTGCTTTTTCCAACAACACCAATCCAAATTCGCCGCCCGTCAAACCAACAATATCGCCACCGTCTGGAATAACTTGTGTGTCGGCTTGACTGCCACTTCCTGCTGTCCAATCTGCCGAATCATTAATGTCCGACCAATACACCTTGTTTTCATAACTCGCTACGTTTCCTGCTACTACGAAATCCCTAACGGTTGTTACATATTGCGCTTGCGGAGCCGCTGCATTTAAGTCGGCAAATAGAGATGAACTGTTTAGTGTCCACGCTTGCAGTTTAGCTTGCTTACACGCTGCAATTAGTTTGTTTCCAAATGTTGTAAAACGCCAGCGGGCTACACTTGAATAATCGCCCGATTTTGACACGTTATCCATATCCATGTCATTTGTCGCAAACTTGTATAATTTTGTCGCACTACCCGCAAATAATGTTGTTGATCCTGCAAATTTTGCTGCCACAACATTTAGCAACGTCGCGTCTGCTGCATCACTCAAATCAACGGGCGTTGGGAATGGCGCGTACCCTGTTGCTGTTGGGATAACATTTTTTGCCTCGCTCAATCCACCTGATAACGGCGGCTGATCGGGCATCCATTCGCCAAAATTTAACCGCTGCGTAGCCATATATCCGTTCCTATCGAGTTATTTGTCCAAATTTCACTACCTACCGTAACATCTGTCCATGTTTCTGTGCCTATTTCCACATCTTCCCATTCTTCGCCTAATACTTCTCCCGCACAAGCCGCTAAAGCGGTTGACGTTATTTGCGCTACTGCCAAAAACGTACCCGTCACATCAACAGCGAGTGCGCCAGAACCACTTACACTAGCAACTACTGCCCGCACTCTAACGCCCGCCGCTTGAGTTGCAGCACTACCTGAAATGCTGGCTACGACTGTTTGCGTTTTAATAGCAGCACTTGCGACGCTTGCCGATCCAGAAACCGAACCAACAGCCGATAACGTGCTAACTGCTGCACTTGCTACTGTTGCAGATGCAGACACGCTACCTACAACGGGCTTAACTTTGATTGCCGCACTCGCCGCTGTAGCTGAACCTGTTATGCTGGCAACTGCTAAATGTGTTACTCCAGTAACTGCTGCACAACTAACACTTGCAGAGCCAGTAATTGACGCGACAGCAGTTCTAACTTCTGCCGTAAACCAAATTTCATTATCGAGCGAAAAGGCTAGATCATCTATCGAACTGCTAAATTGGTCGAGTTCTTCAAGTGTCTTGCTTGTCGCTAACTCTTCGCCGCTTGACCCAAACGGTGCTCCAAAAAACTCACCACCAAAAACCATTTGTTATCCCTTCGGGTATTTGTCTTTGACTGCTTTTAGCGACACATAAAAGTCTGATGTTTTATCTAATGTTCCTGCGTCAATAGCATGAAATAAAAGATCAAATTGTTCTGCCAACGCGGGATATTCTACGGCACGATTACGTTGATACGCCTTGTTATCGTAATCTGTTTTTAGCTCTGCCATTTTAGCTGTAACTTGTTCGGCAGTAATGTTGTTTGGATTCTTATGCCAAATAATGTTATCTACGCTTTCGCCATTTACTGACATTTCCGCTGTAGCATCCAAAGCTCTAACGGCTGCAATAATATCGTAACTCATTCGCTTATCTCGTATAGTACCATCGTTGAGCAAGACCTCCCGTCATAACCTGCGGCATCATTGTCCCTCATGGATCGATTTAAAACAAATCCATTAGACGCTGATCCTTTCGCTTGCCATTTATAAGTCGTGGAGCTTGTTGTAGCAGGACTATCCAAATAAACAAAATTTCTTGGCGGATGTTGTCCTGTGCCTGTTTGAGACACAACCATTGTAGCTCTCGTCCGACTACCTGCCGCATCTCCTTTAATTATTTCTGTTGTTCCACGAAGCAACAACGCATAACAGTGATTAACGTCATCGTTATTAGATAACGCTAAATTAGAGTGTATTAACACTTTGCTAGTAGTACTTATTGGAGTGATGCTTGCTGTCATATCTGTCAAATCAACATAACTTGTACTGGTGCTACTAAAACTGTCTGTTTTTGTGGCTTGTACTACCTGCAACACCGTACCTCTGTTTTGAGCGGGGAGAGTAACAAATACATTTTTAGTTCCTGCTGATAAATCAACTGCACTTCCACTATTGCTGCTACTAATAACTGTTGTTCTAGCCAAAGTTGTGCCACTAGATGTGTAAGTACCAATACCCACTTCCCACTCGCTTGCGGTCTGATGCTCAATACCGTAAAAAGTAGTATTGCTATTTCCAATCACCGAAAACGATTGGTATCCTGTCGCTGCGCCACCTAAAGTTAAAGTCCCCGTACCCGTCGTTGTGGACGTTTCCTTAACGCGATCTTTAATTACAAAAGCCATGTTTTATGCCAGCGTAACAGTTAGCGAGCCAGCGGCTATTTTCAGAACATCGCCACTTGCAACCGCTTTTGACGCATCCAAAGCCGTGTAATAAAGCATATTTCCGCTGCTACTTGCGTCCCATATTCCAACGTGGCTAACTGTACCCCAACTCCCTGTCGCTTGTGGAAAGTTAATATCGCCGCTTGTCGTTGAAACTCCGTTGGACGGAGCAGCAAATGTTGCCGCTTGTCTTGCGTAAGCCGAGCCGCTCAACTCTGAACCAGACGCATCTTCATCTGGATTAGCCGTATGCAACGACACATATACTGCGGACGGAGCCGACAAAGCTGAGTTTCTTAGCGTGTGATTGATAAGTGCATTTTCTAAATAGTTCGACATTTCTGACATGGTTATTTCCTTGTGAGTTTCATGCTTAAAGGCACTCCAGAATATTGACCCTGAATCGCCGTATTATTTAATGCTTCTACTGCCCGCTCTAACATACTTGCCCATACCGAAAGCCGTTTATCATTCATTAGATACGGCTCTGCCTCGATCAAACTGCCGTAGACCAAAGCATCTGGCGCATTAGCCAAAAATGTATTACTTGTGTTGCTATCGGATAAAAAGTCTGGTTCCGCATAGTAGAGCAATTGTAGCGTATAGGAACTGTCGGGCTTTGGTGCCAACACAAACTCTTGCCCGCTAATGGTGTAAAAAACTGGTTTCCCTGACTCTGTGGCTCTGGCGTTTGCTGTAAATGCGGATGGTGTGTGATATTCCAATGTGCCACGCGGATTTGTGTCTACATAAAAGTCTCGCACTTCAATAAAATCACTCGGTAGCGCAACAGTACCATCACCGCTACTAGCCGATGCACTAACACTTTTCAACATTGTTCGCAGTCGTAACACTCGCCGCAATCTTGTTTCTGCCAAAGTCACAAAATCCGTGATCTGATCGCTAAGATCGCTACGACCTAAATAATTGGCGACAGTCGTTTTGAGTTCACTATATGTCGATAAAGCCATTAGATAGTTCCTGCCCTTGTTCTAAAAAATCGTTGGTCTGGATCGTTAAGCCACGCTCTAAATTTCTTTTCATCAATCACATCAAAGCCACGCATAATGCCTTTTTGATTTAGGTGGTCTATTGCTGTCAAGGGAATCGAAGCCACTTTATTGTGAAAAGGCTCTCCGCTCCACTTATGATGTTTGTCGATGGCGTTATATGCTACTTTGTTCGCTTCAATAATGCCGCTAACATCCTGCTTTGTTTCGACTACTATCCCGCCTTCACCATCTGCATGAGCAACGCTTTTTCTAAACTCTGTCATAAACAAACTCCACATTAATGATGCAAAGGGAGCCGCCGAAGCGACTCCACGTTACATTGCTTGTTGTTACTCTGTTAAGTCACCGATCAGACCGTGAGCAGCCTCATTGTTGACCTGAAGAGTCCACTCCGTTAGCAGTTGTTTCTTGTCGGCATCGCCAGTTTTTGCAAGATCAACTGTTTGGAAAGGTCGTAGATACGCTGTTGCCAACATATCTGGATCAATAATCAGAACACTTTCACCATTATCTGATTCAACCGATCCATTCATAAGTCGATTTGGAACCACTTGAGATGTTCCAAAGTCTGACATATAAACATCAGCAGCACCAATAATTGTAGTTGGAGCATCTGATGGAGCCATATATCGCTGTGCTGCGATTCCAGCAAAACCACTAAGCGTCACTTTCGCTGTCGCTGGAGCCATAATGACTTTTGGATCGCCACCAGAATTGTAAACCTCTTTGATTACCGTCTTTAGAATAGTCTCGGTAAAGGTTCTATCGGTTCCGTTGGTTCGAGCCGTTGTGCCATTTGAACCTGCTGAACCGCTTGATCCTCCATCATAGTTAGTATTGATCCAAGACTGGATTCCACCCGCACATCGAGCAGTTGAAGCATTACCAGCCGTAGCAATTTCTGAGGAAACTAGCGTCATTTCCATGTCTCTCTTAATTTCTTTAGACACTTTTGCCATCTGGTACGCCATTTCACTTTTTCTTCCTGCCTTTAGAGTGGCTGAGTCCAAAGTGCCACTTACTTTTACCGTCTTGGTACTGATCTGACAATAGTTTCCTTTGCGAGCAGTTGGTGTTACGGTAATGTCGCTACCATCTGCGCCTTCAACTGCTTTGTTATACGCAGCGGAAGCTAATGCGTCAGTTTGCCACTCGTGGTAAACATTTGTTGCTTTTGTTTTCGGTATAGTTGAAAGCATTGGGGTATCTGTTGGGGTAATCATATAAATGATGTCCGACAAATCTTCCCTTTCACCTATAGCCGTATAAGTTTGATAAGTTGCCATTTTTTAGTCCTCTAACATAGATTCAAACACTGCCGCCGCATCTCGTTGATGCCCTGATTTGCGTAGGCGACCCTTTAGTTTTTTTGAGCGTTCTACTTCCTTATGAGTCCCCTGCGCTACGCCTGATTTCAACATTTTCGGAGCCGCTTTTACTTTTTTCTGCACCTCTGGTTTTGTTTTCATCAACTTATCGTATTGACTGGCTTTCCATAAAGTCATAACTGCTCTGGAATCATACGCTTGTGCTAACTCATCATCTGAAAATCCAATACTTCTGCCATAATCCATCAATTCAGTCCTTACGGCTGAACCCTTCTGCTCGTCAGCATAATCGGGAATAACCTCCGCTAACTTTTGAGCCTCTACCGCAACGTGTTGACTAAGTTGTTGCTGATATTCGGCTTGCTGTTGCTGTGCTATTTTGTCTTGCTCTGCGCGAGCTTCCGAGATTAATTTGTCTCTTTGCTGTTGCTCGGCAATTTTTACGGCATAACGTATAGGATCACTCGATTTGAGTTTTTCCAAGTCCTCGGCATTAGGCTGTGTTGCATTTTGCAATAATTTCTCCACAGCACCTAGCTTTTGGGCGTATGCATCCCTTAGGTTTAACGCTTCGGCGGCTTTCGCTTGCTCTGCTTCCAGTTGCTTACGATCCTCGCTGAGACGTTGGGTCTTGTGAGTGTAGTTCTGCTCCCGCAAGTATCCTTTTTTAAGCTCATCGAGGGTCACGTTGTGAGTATTGCCACCTACAGCAATCTCATACAATCGCTCCTCATCACTCTCCAAAGTTTCCTCAGGGATTTCCGTTTCAGCCTCTGCTACATCTTCGCTTTCAGTTAATTGTAGTTCAGACTGCGACGGAGCTTCAGTCTCTTGTGCTATTTCCTCTGAAGATTCTGGTTGGTCTTTCGACTCCTCATCATTCATCAGTCCTAGAAATTGACTTGCGGCGTCATGCACTGTTACAGGATTTGCACCATTCCCACTCGATGGTGGGGTCGTGGATTCTTCCATATCATTACCCTTTAAAAATTAAAAAACTGTTTACAAAATCTTTAATCGATTTTTATCTATTTTTTCTTGAGACGCAATCGATTCAAAATGTGCGTGAATATTTCTGATTGCTTTTATCGCTTGATAGGCTTGCTCTCGAATGTGCATTTCAGCATCATCGCTATTTGCAAATTTTTCTATCAAGTCGTTTTCTAACACATTTAATTCGTTCGTAAAAAACTCATCCATTAATAAATTCTTGGCTTTCGTCGCTCTATTCATTGATTTGGTATCTGTGCATTAGTGGTTATTCCAGCACCTAACTGCGCTGCCTTCAATGTTGCTTCTGCTTGAAACTCTTCACGCTTTAACGCCATTTCAGCATCATTCTCTTCTTGCTTTAACTGAATATGCGCCATTGCTTTTTCTCTCGCTAATTGAATATCTGCTTCTGCTTTCAAGCGTTTCGTTTCTATATCAGCCATTGCTTTTTGTTGCGCCACCTCAATTTGAGCCTGTGCTTGCATCATCAAAGCCTCTATCGCTGGATCAGATTGTTGTTGTTGTGGCTGTGCCAACATTTGCTCTACCTCTGGCGTGATCTCATTAAAATACTCTGCACTGTCATGCATACCCGCCGCTTGCAAAAACTGTCCTAGCGTATTTCTATATTGCCGCAAATTTACTAACGGATTGTTGACTCCATAGCCCTGCAATATTTGTTCTTGCTTACTCAGAACCATCTGTAGCATTGCCATTCGTTCTTCTTTGTCGCCCGTACCTAAACCAACATTAATGCTAATGTCATATTCGTTATTCCATTGGCGAGGATCGATCTCGACGTATTGATTGGTCATACGAATGATTCGCGCTTTGTCTTGGTATTTGCATACTAGATGCAATATCCCTTTAAATAATTCTTTTACGCCCGTCTCCGCAAATAATCTCGCAATCAATTCGAGCTTACCACTTGCCGCTTTTGTTGTCGCTGCAACTGCCGCTGCTGTTACATTTTGCAAAATATTGGGGTCTAACCCTTGTTGAGCATCACTAATCCCCGTTCGTTTGGCTTGTACTGCATCCAAATATTGCAACATTGGAAATGCTTGGTTCGCCACTGGCGAT
>PVBE010959399.1_pt1 | contig 10176 bp, 11 predicted proteins | sample 1631181 | NCBI WGS metagenome assembly PVBE01 (sample SAMN08397723, study PRJNA350692) | Marine metagenome, whole genome shotgun sequencing project. | isolation source: water | place: Pacific Ocean | collected 2012-04 | reverse complement strand
CTATCGCAGAAATTGACGCTTGTGCTACCATCTTATCCAGGGTTCCCTTGACCTTCATCTCTATGTCTAGAGTTCCCTTGACCTTTACTTACTCCGGCTATAGCACCAACAACGACCAATAAAATAACAATTGCCCAAAAGTAATCTTCAAAAAATCCTCCAAACCCTCCATAACCAAGCCAAGTTTCCCACGACCCTAAGGCCCAAATAGCAACCCCAATACCAATCACCCAACCTATCCAAGTCATCGAGCCAGGAAAATTATTCCCACTTTTCGGAGTGTAAAAAAACCCCAAGAAGATTATCAAAACTAAAAACAATGCAATCCCAATGCCAAACTTAGGAAAAATAAGTGCATAAAACTCCGAAACAAGGTCTAACTGCAATGAAAGAAGGGCAACAGCAGCAGAAACAATCGCAAGCACAGGCCTATTATGTACAGCCTTACCATTACCATCATCACCGGAAAGAAGTTTAGTTTTCTCTAAAATAGCATAAACGACTGCAAAAATCAACAACCCTGGAACCACATAAGAAAAAACCCCCATTTCATTCCATACATTCAAAATATCAGTAATTGTCATAACCATAAAACTTATAGAAAAATCTCATTTATATATGTTTTGAAACTTAATCATTATTTCCCCAATCACGGCCTTTTACAGCAACAGCCATAACACCAATTATAACGGCAATCATAACACCACTAACCCAGATATCCTCGCTTGCCCCAGCAGAAAGCCAGCCATAAATCAAATCTCCAAGAGGTGTTACATTCCATAAAACAGCGATAGTAAAAAGAGCTGCTAAAGCCCCAAAAGTATTCCTCATTCCTTTAGACATATTGGTCTCATTGGTCAAATCTCCTGCAGCAAACCCATATAACAAGAAAAAAACAAGCATCGTCGCAAGGCCAACAGCGAGCCAGGGCATTAAATTTACAACAACCTCGCTAGCAACAGGAACTGCAATCAAGAGAAGCCCAATAGCAAGTGAGACCATAGCATCAATCTGCTGTTTATCCTCTCCTAGAATTTTAGACTTCTGCAAAATAGCAAAAACTAAAACAAAAATAAGCAAAAACGGTAAGATCATCTCTGTAAAAATTGGGTGCTCTAATATCATCTTTTTAATAAATCAAAATCCTATTTAAATCTAACTAAACCAACGCCTCTTCTTCAATTCCAATATCCATTTCTTCTTCCGATTGAATGGGGACTGCATTCCGATTAATGATAATGATGTCTCCTATGGCTTTGATAAACTGGTGAGGAACGATTATCCCCCTTGCGCCACCAAGAATCTCTATCATTCCAGAATCACGAGAAACGACAATTCTCCATCCATCTATTTTATTCTCCACAAGATTAATTTCTTCAACAACTCCAAACAAATCTCCAGAATCAGTATACACTTTTCTCCCAACAACTTCACTCAATCGTCTTATTCTTAACATAAAATGAACTAAAAGGATTCCATTTAAATACATTTCTATGCTTCAACATATACTACTTCCCTCTATAAATTATTAGGTAACTTTATAAAAAATCACGAGCTAACTAAAACATGGACTTCAAGGAAAATCTAAAAGAAATTGCAGTAATATTATTAGCTTCATTAATCCTCTCACTTTCTATATCCTTCAAAAAAACAGAAATCCTCTATGTTTCAATGATTAGTTTCCTAATAATTCTTAGTACAAATGCCTTAACCAAAAAAATTGTTGGGAATATGTTTGAAATAGACGTAAAAACAACATTTTGGAAATGGTATAGGTTCGGTTTTAGAAGGGATTCTCACTTCAAAAAACCGGTCCCAATGGCATGGCTACCCATTATACTTTCTCTTTTCACAAGGGGTTTTGTGTGGTGGCTTGCAATTTTAGAATTTGAGGCCGTAGCAAAAACTGAAAGAGTCTCAAAAAAACATGGCCTCTATAGATTTAGTGAAGTTACAGAATGGCATATGGGGCTAATCGCAATGTGGGGAATTATTACAAATATAGTCCTTGCAATTATAGGATATGCGGCTGGACAAGAACTATTCGCAAAAATAGCAATTTACTATTCAGTATGGTCTATTCTCCCAATATCAAGTCTAGACGGAACAAAAATACTCTTCGCAGGCAGAGCCCTCTGGTTAACAATGGCAATAATATCTGTGATGTTAATATCTGTGATGTTCTTAGGTTGGGGATTAATTATCTAAAGAACACTTCAAAACTTATAAATAGAAAAATTCTAGATATCTTAATGGAAGAATTAAAAATGAGCCCCAGAGATTATCAAAAGTCTATTTTCGAGACATGTAAAGAAAAAGATTGTTTAGTAGTATTACCTACAGGAACTGGAAAAACACTAATAGCTATAATGGTAGCAATAGAAAGATTCAAAAAATTTCCACTAGAAAAAATTCTAATCCTGGCCCCAACAAGGCCCCTAATAGACCAACACTTTAATTCTTTCAAAGAAAACTTGCCCGAAAACTGGGCAGACATGCAAATATTCACTGGAAAAACTCCTGCAGAAAAAAGAAAAGATATATGGAAAACTGCAGAATTTATTTTTTCAACGCCACAATGCATTGCAAATGATCTAAATAAAAATCTCTATAACTTAAATGAGGTAAGTCTCCTAATAGTAGATGAATGCCATAGATGCATGAAAAACTATGCCTACAATAAGGTCGCGCAAGATTATAAGAAAGATTCCATAAATAGGAGGGTCGTAGGCTTAACAGCATCTCCTGGGGGGGACAAAACTACAATAAAAACTGTCTGCGAAAATTTAGGAATTGAAGCTGTAGAAATAAGAACAAGGGAAAGTCCAGATGTAAGGCCATATCTCCAGGAATTAGATTTCGAAAAAATTGAGATTAAATTTCCATCAGAGCTAGAAGAAATAAGAATTTTAATGCAAGGAATCTATGATGAAAAATTAAGAGAATTAAAAAATAGGAAAGTTCTCTTTGGATACTCTTCTAAAACAATGCTTCTAAAATTGCAAGGTAAACTAATGAATGAATTAAGGAGGGGCAGGGATTTAAATAAAATGATGGCAATTTCTGCATGTGCTCAGGCTCTAAAGATATCCCATGCAATGGAGCTTCTAGAAACCCAAACAATATCCTCATTTATAGCATATCTAAAAGATTTGTTCAAACAATCTGAAGAGAAAAAAAGTAAGGGGGTGCAAAAATTAACAAAAGATCCAAGATTCCAAAGAGCATATACACTAGCAACAGCTTTGAAAGATGAGCATCCAAAAATAAAAACCTTAAAAAAAATAGTAGAAAAACAATTTGAAAAAGATAAAAATTCAAGGATAATTGTTTTCGCACAATTTAGAGAAACTGTAAGAAAAATTTCTGAAACATTAAATAAACTAGACAAAGTAAATGCAGATAATTTTGTTGGCCAGGCAATTAAAGAACATGGAAAGGGAAAAATAACTGGCTTGAAGCAAAAAGAGCAAAAAGAAATGATTGAAAAATTCAAATCTGGAAAAATAAATGTTCTCGTAGCAACATCAATAGCTGAAGAAGGACTTGACATCCCAGAAGTAAATGAGGTAATTTTTTATGAGCCAGTTCCTTCAGCAATAAGGAAAATCCAAAGAGCAGGACGAACTGCAAGACTCACAAAAGGCTCGCTTAAAATCTTAATAACAAAAAATACTCGGGATGAAATTTATCATTACGCCGCATACCATAAAGAAAAAAGAATGCATTCCGCAATAGACCAAATAAAAAAAGGATTCAGCAAAGATAAAAGGCAGGAAACGCTCTTCAATTAATCTTCAATCCAACCATAACCTTTTTCTTCCAACTTATCAACCAAATGCCCATCCCCTTCTAAAACAATTCTTCCATCTTTTAAAACAAAAATCTTATCTGGCTTAACATGATCCAATATCCTTCTATAATGTGTTATCATCAAAAGACTTTTGTCTTTTTTCATAAAATTATTTATTCCTTTGGAAACAGTCTTCAGCGCATCTATGTCAAGTCCTGAATCTGTTTCATCTAAAATAGCAAACTTCGGATTCAAGACAAGTAACTGCAAAATCTCAATCTTCTTCTTCTCTCCCCCAGAAAATCCCTCATTTAAATATCTTGAAAGCAAATCTTCTTCAACTCCAAGTTCCTTACAAATCCCTCCAACTAATCTCTTAAATTCCATAAATCTCATTTTTTCTCCCTTGACTGAACCAAGTGCAGTTTTCAACATATTTCTAATTGTAACTCCTGGAACTTCTATAGGATTTTGAAAAGATAAAAAAATTCCCCTTCTAGCCCTTTCATGAACATCCATAAAAGTTATGTTTTCGCCATTAAATAAAATTTCTCCAGAAATTACTTTATATTTAGAATTTCCCATCAAAACATTTGCAAGCGTAGATTTACCACTACCATTTGGCCCCATAAGAACATTAACACACCCAATATCAATCTCTAAATTTAAACCTTTCAAAACTTCTTTTCCATCTACGCAAACATTAAGATTTTTTATTTCTAATAAACTCATATTAATGCCCCTCTCAAAGTTTTCAGTGAAAGAAATGCACACTTATCTCTTCCAGAACTAATAGAAATTTCAAGGAGGTCCAATATATCAGATTCAACCATATTCTCCACATTTTTAATATCCATTCCTTTAATCTTCTCAGTTAACAAAGAAGCTGAAGCAATACTTATGGCACATCCTTTTCCTAAAAATTTTACATCTTTAATCTTTTCATCTTCAACAATCAACTGTATGGAAATCACATCCCCACAAAGAGGATTAAATTCTTGATTACTTGAAGTTGCATTTTCTAATTTCCCAAAATTTAGGGGATCCCTATAATTTTCAAGAATATGCTCTTGATACATCTCACGAGATTTCATTTTTTAAAAACCCCCAAGGTCTTATTCAAAGAATCTATCAATTTATCAACATCACTAAAATCATTATATATTTGAAAACTTGCCCTACAAGTACCCTCAATTCCCAAAGTCTTCATCAAAGGCATGGCGCAGTGATGCCCAGCCCTTATAGCAATAGAATCATCATTAACAAGAGAGGCAACATCATGGGAATGAATACCTTCCAAATTGAAAGAAACTATTCCAATTCCATCACTAGAAGAATAAATCTTAACACCCCTAATCTCTTCAAGTTTTTCAAAGGCATAACGAGTAAGTTCGCGAATATGTTCTTCTACATTCTCAATCCCGATGCCATTAAGATAATTTATTGATTCTGCAAATCCAATTGCTTCCATAATATTTTGAGTTCCTGCTTCAAACTTTTCAGGAATATCTGCCCAAGAAGATTTTTCAAAATCAACCTCACTAATCATCCCACCACCAAATTGAAAAGGTCTTAATCTTTCCAACAATTCTTTTCTTCCAAATAAAACACCAATTCCTGTAGGACCCAAGATTTTATGAGAAGAAAAAACTAAAAAATCACAATCAATATCTTTAACGTCAATCTTCATATGTCCGACACTTTGTGCTGCATCAATAATCACAAGAGCCCCATTATTCTTAGATATTCTTGAAATTTCCTTAACATCATTAATAGTTCCCAAAACATTTGAAACATGACAAATAGAAACTATCGCTGTCTTCGGGCCAACCTTTAATTTAAAATCTTCATAGTCAAGAGAAAAATCGTCTTTTATCTCAATAAATCTCAACTTCATATTATTTCTCTTAGCAAATTCTTGCCAAGGAACAATATTAGAATGGTGCTCCATTGAACTAATTAGGATTTCGTCACGACCTTCAGGAATAATTGAATCAATTGTATATCCTAAAAGATTGAGCGATTCAGTAGTGTTCTTTGTAAAAATAATTTCATTTTCTCCAGCTCCAATAAAATGGGCAATCTTTCTTCTTGCTCCATCAAATTTCTCCATCGCCCTAAAACTTAAATCATAAAGCCCCCTTCCAACATTAGAATTATCCTTTTCCTGAAATTCATCCATTGCTTCAATCACGCGCCTTGGTTTTTGCGAAGTTGCAGCATTATCCAAATAAACTGATCCAGGGTTATTTTCAAATATGGGGAAATCGCCCTTCAAATCAAGTACCATCTTAACAAACAGAATTCTCTATTTCTAACTCTATCAAACGATTTAATTCAACCGCATATTCTAATGGGAGCTCTTTTACCAAAGGCTCAATAAACCCTAGAACAATTAGTTTTGTCGCCTCTTCTTCAGATAAGCCTCTACTCATCAAATAAAATAACTGATCCTCTCCAATCTTCCCAACAGTTGCCTCGTGACTAACTTGAACATCGCTCTCTCCAACATCCATTGAAGGAAATGTTAATGCCTTGCTATCATTATCAAGCATTAATCCATCACATACAACACTTGATTTAACACCTTTACACTTTCTATTAATTTGGACAAGACCGCGATAAGAACTAACCCCGCCATCAATACTAATTCCCTTGCTAATAATTGTAGAACTGGTATTAGCTGCTCTATGAATCATCTTACATCCGGTATCTTTATACTGGTCTTTTCCAGCAAATGCGGCACCGACATAATTTGATTTAGAATTTTTTCCAACTAAAACACTGCAAGGATAAAGCATCGTAACTTTTGAGCCCATATTACCATTAACCCATTCCATTATAGCATCTTCAGAAACTATTGCTCTTTTTGTATTCAAATTATATGTGTTCTTACTCCAATTCTCAATACTTGAATACCTCATCCTGGCCCCCTTACCAACATAAATTTCAACACAGCCCGCATGAATAGAATTTTGTGTATATTGTGGAGCCGAACATCCTTCAATATAATGTGCCTCCGCACTCTCATCCAATATGATTAAAGTATGTTCAAACTGACCTCCTTGCATCGCATTCATTCTAAAATAAGCTTGCAATGGTTCATCAAGTTTCACTCCTTTTGGAACATAAATAAAAGTTCCGCCACTCCAAACAGCCGCATGTAACGCAGAAAATTTATGCAACCGAACGGGAACACAGTCCCTCATAAAATGTTTTCTAAAAAGTTCAGGATGTTGCTTCAAGGCCTCATCACAATCAAGAAAGATAACTCCCTTATCTTCAAGCTCCTTTTTCAAACTATGGTAAACAATTTCTGAATCATACTGTGCTCCAACTCCTGCTAATGATTTTCTTTCAGCCTCTGGAATTCCAAGTTTTTCAAAAGTATTCTTAATATCTTCTGGAACATCCTCCCACCTATTTGCATTCTTCTTAGCATCAGGCTTCATATAATAATGAATTTTCTCCAAATCTAACTCACTTAAATCTGGCCCCCAATTAGGAAGATTTATCTCATTATATGCTTTAAAGGCCTCAAGTCTTTTCTCAAGCATCCACATCGGTTCTTTCTTTTCCGCTGAAATAGTTCTAACAACATCCTCACTCAAACCAACCCTAGTTTTCAATACTGATTCATCTTTATTGTAATCATCATATCGGGACCTATCTATTTCAAAATTTATCATATCTTGATCTTTCATATATAAAAAATAGGAAAATCTATTTTAAATCTTGCGTTAACACTATACCCAAAAGATAAAAACAAAAGTTACCAACTAAAAAAATGGTCTTTCAAGATATATTCTCCAAATCCCAGACAAAAAAACAAAACGATTGCCCAAACCCAAAAATCTCAATCATTATAGATACAAGAGAAAAACAATCCCTCATAGCTGCAAATCTTATTGAAAAAAAAGCAAACATAAAATTTGAAAAGTTAGAGATAGGGGATTATTTCATAGGAGGAGCGGTAATAGAAAGAAAAACATTTCAAGACTTTTTATCATCCATGATAAATAAAAGATTAATAGAACAATTAAAAAACCTAAAGAAATATGAAAATCATTTTTTAATAATTGAAGGCTTCAACTTCCAGTACAATAAAACAAATATTCATGAAAATGCTATTAGGGGAATGCTTCTTTCTATAGTATTAGATTTCAAAATTCCAATTATTTTCACAGAAAATGAGGAAGATACTTCAAGATTTTTAATTCTAACTGCAAAAAAATATGAAAAGTTGTCCCCCCTTGCTACAATAAGAGAATCAAAAACTCTAAAATCCGCACATGAACAAAAAAAATTCATCCTCGAAGGATTCCCAGGAATTGGAGCAACAATTTCCAAAGACCTCTTAGATAATTTTGATTCATTAAAAGAAATTTTTAATGCGTCAGAAGAAGATTTAAAAAAAATTCATAAATTCGATGACAATAAAATAAAAAAGTTCAAAGAAATCCTGGAATAACTCCTAAGACTTCAAAAAGTCATCAATTATCTTCGCTGCGACCTTCACAGTTCTATAATCATACTTCAAATCCTTAGAAGGAATAACCTCTACAACATCTAAGGCTTTCAAACTTTTAATTCTAAAAATTCTTCTAAGCAAATAAAATAATTCCTTGGATAAAAGACCATTAGGCTCACTATAACTAACACCTGGAGCAAAGGAAGGATCAAGAACATCAATATCTACCGAAACATAAATATCTTTTCCTAAAGCCTTCTCAGTAACAAAGTCACCAACAGCTTCCAAATCATAAATTTCTGAAAAAACTTTTATTCCTTTTTCTTCCAAAAATTTCTTCTCTTCTCTTTCAATCTTCCTAACCCCAATTAAAATAACATTCTCTGGAGAAAACCCATTTTCAATAATCCCTCTCAAAAATTCTTCATGTGTAGGCTCTTTCATCGGAGACATGCAATCTGCATGTGCATCAAAAACTATCAAGAATGGATCGTTATACTCCTCCTGAAATGCTTTAAAAATCGGAAAGGTTATTGAATGATCTCCACCAATAAAAACAACCCTCTCTTCTTTTCCAAAAATGTCCTTAGATTTAGAATATATCGCCTCTCCAGATTTTTTAATATCTGAGTTATCTATTTCCACTTTTTCAGAATCCAAATTCAACTCAGATAATATCTTTTCTGGAGCTTCTTCAGGACCTTTAAGTCCAAGCGCATTAATCATAGGAACACTAACAATTTTCATAATAAAAAGTAAGGATAACTTATTTTAAATCTATGGCTCGAGAGAAAAGCTTGCATGTTCTGTTTTTTCTGCTAGTTTTCTAACATCTTCAAGTGTAACTGAGTTAATATTTTTTTCATACTCATAATATCTAGAACCATCTCCAGAAATCTCCTCCAAAATTAAACCAACAGCCACTTGGTCAGAACCCTCTGTTTCAATATGCCTATTTCCAATCAATTGAATCTTGGCCTCACGAAGCTCATCTTCACTAACTTCCCCCATTTTTTTATATTCTTCCAAACAAACCTTAATAACCTCTTCCTTCTTAGACGGCTCTGTTCCTGCATAAATAATCAAATACCCATAATTCTTTCCAATATCTAAATCACTTCTAACTCCATAAACAAGTCCTCTTTTTTCACGAACTTCTGTAAAAAGTTTGCTCGACATTCCCCCACCAAGAATAGCAGAAAAAACCTCTCCAGCATACCTCTCTTTAACATCTCCAAAAGGAAAATGAACCCCCAAAGCTAAATTAGTTTGATTAACGCCTGCCCGGTTTTCTATCTCTCCTAAATTCTGTATCTCTGGCTTAAATAAATCATGGCTAACACCTTCCCTTTCAACAACTAATTCTTCAGCCATTTTAACAACATCTTCAAACTCATTATTTCCAACAACACATAAAATAGAATTCTTGGGAACATAAATTTCTCTATGACGATTATACAATTTTTCACGTGTCATTGCCCTAACATCTTTCTCTATTCCGATAAGATCTTTTCCAAAAGGCTCCTTGTAAAGCATGCTCTGAATTTTATCAAGAATATGGATCCTGGGATTATCCTTTCTCATTTTCATCTCCTCACAAATAACATTTGCTTCCTTAGCAACTTCCATTTCAGGAAAAGAAGCATTAAAGAAAATATCAAAAATTACATCCATCGCAATTCTAGTGCTCTCTGAAGGGAGTTTAACATAATATGCTGTAACTTCTTCACTTGTAAATGCATTTAAAACGCCACCTATTTTTTCAACCTCACTTGAAATCTGTAACGCTGTTCTTTTTTTTGTCCCCTTAAAACAAAGATGTTCCATAAAATGTGCCGCCCCTTTATCACTACCCCTTTCATTAATACCCCCATATCTTGCAGCAAGCATAACAGAGGTCACAGGAATATCT
>PVBE010026677.1_pt1 | contig 10176 bp, 12 predicted proteins | sample 1631181 | NCBI WGS metagenome assembly PVBE01 (sample SAMN08397723, study PRJNA350692) | Marine metagenome, whole genome shotgun sequencing project. | isolation source: water | place: Pacific Ocean | collected 2012-04 | reverse complement strand
TGTGGTTGTTATTGTTGATGTTGCTGTTGTTAGTGTTGCGGTTGTTGTAGCCGTTGTGGTTGTTGTTATTATTTGGGTAGAGCTGCTCAAAAAGAATTAGGACCGAATGCTCTTTTCAGAAAGCTTGATATAAAAATCAACAGATAAATTGGTGATTCTAACTGTCTGAGAAGCACCCATTGGCTCATCAAGATTAACCCTAAATGTTTTCTCCATCTCTGCTGCGACTTGATATTCATACATACCTGCTTTAGCAATTTTCATAGCAACTATGTGTCCTTCAACAGTTATGTCACAAGCTTTGGATAGTAAATTAAGTTCTTCCTTGTCTTTTATCAATCTAAGTTCAGAAAGGATAGGTGATAGTGCATGTAGAGTAGCTTTGCTAAACTCTAAACCCCTTTGGTCGTAAGGAACTGCAAAGCTAAGTGCTTTTTGATCGTATTCTTGAAATTTTGTATTTGAATAATCACAATAAATATTCTCAACACCCTCTAAGAGTTTTGAAAGTTTTTTTAGGTATTCCGTATTGGAAAATGCCGCTTTTGCATTGTATATTTCAACAGCACCTTCTTGACCAATTCTTTTTCCATCCCATGTTTCCATTTCTAAGTTTCTATCTTGAACAAACATATATAAATCAGGTTTGCTATCTTTTATAACTATTACGGCATGGGCATCTGGTTCGGGCCATTCTGTTAAATAATGGAAATTTGAATCTTGCCTGAAAGGATATCCGACATCATTATTTCTGTATACAGAATTATTTCCATGTATTATTACAGCACCATTGACAATTTCATTAGCCAAACGCTCTCTATTATTTAGTGATATCTTCATTCTTTGAATAAGAATAATGTATATGTAGTGAAAATTGCTAGTAGTATTTTTAGATCTAAGTAATTAGAACCTTACTTTAGGTTTTCAGCTGAAGTTTTACCATCTTTTTCTACAAGTTCAAACTCTACTTCTTGATCTTCTTCAAGATTTTGCATTCCAGAGTCTCTAACTGCAGTTATATGCACGAAAACATCCTTATCTCCCTCTTCTGGAGCGATGAATCCGTAACCTTTAGTTTGGTTAAACCATTTAACTTTGCCCTTAGGCATGTTTCTCCTTATATTTTTTAGACTAGGCAACTTTACTATATTGAAATTAATAAGGCGGTTTTTTTATAATTTCTTATATACCTTCTCTGCTAGTTTAATTGCCTCGTCTTTAGAAACCTCTCCATCATTGATTCTTTGCTCGTATAAGGCTTTCATAATGATTCCAACAGAAGGACCTGGCTCTAAATCAAACATATCCATTATCTCATCACCAGAAAGTGGGGGTCTTAATTTAGAAAGCTCTTCTTTTTCGGTTACTTCTTTAATCCTTTGTTCCATTTCGTCTAGATACTTATTTATTTCTTGATATTTTTCTTTGTTCTTTGTTGTAATGTCTGCTCTCACTAATTCATTTAATTCTTCAATCAACTCTCCAGCATCAATTATGTATCTTCTTACTGCAGAATCTGTCCAGCCCATCTTAAAAGTATGGGGCCTAAGATGGTTTTCAACCAAAAGTGCTACTTTCTTGATTGTTTCATTGTCGTACTTAAGCCTTTTAAGAATTGTTTTACTCATTTTCGCACCAACAACTTCGTGGTGTCTAAAGTGGACTTTTCCATTCTCAATTCCTTTAGTTTTTGGTTTTCCTATGTCATGTAAAAGTGCGGACATTCGTGAAACTAGTGTTGGAGATACTCTGTCAAGAACAACCATCGTATGTTCATACACGTCTTTATGATGATGTTTTGGGTCAACCTCAATTTTTAATTCATTTAACTCTGGCATTATTAATTTACTCAAACCACTCTCTACGAAAGCTTTTAGTCCTAGTGATGGTTCTTCTCCTGTAAGTAGTTTTGTGAGTTCGTCTCTTATTCTTTCAGTGCTAACTATTTCTATTCTTTCAACATTCTTTGATATTGCTTTGAATACTTCATTATTTGGTGCAAACCCATGGGTGCTTATAAATCTGCAAGCTCTGAGCATTCTTAATGGATCATCGGAGAAAGAAATGTCTGCAGTATCGGGTGTTCTTATTAACCCCTCTGAAAGATCTTTAAGCCCCCCATAAGGATCAATGATTTCATTATTATTTATATCGTAAGCAATTGCATTAACTGTAAAATCTCTTCTACTAAGATCTGTCTCTAATTCTCCCGAAGTTTTAATTTCTGGTTTCCTTGAATCCTTTTCGTATTTATCTTCTCTGTAAGTTGTTATGTGTAATGAATAGTCCTCAACTGTTGTTTCTATTGTTCCGAAAGCTTTCCCTATTTCAGTTGTTTTGTACTCTTTTTTATTGAGTATGTTTATCGATTCTTCAGGACTAGCGTTTGTTGTAAAGTCAAAATCTTTTGTTTCAATACCTAAAATTCCGTCTCTTACAGCGCCTCCGACTAAATATATTTGAAATCCATTTTTTGCATACAAATTAGAAAGCTCTTTCAAAAAAGGCTTTTCATCCAAAACATTTAATAGCGTTGTTGGTACCATATTGTTAGCTTAGCTTAGAAGAAGAATTGGAAAAAAAGAATGGGTTCTAAAGTAGATTTTGCAGCAGGTGGAATAGTGCTAATAGACAACAAAGTTCTTTTAGTTAAAAATCGCCTAAGAAAAGAATATAAAGAGTATTATGACTCTGGATTTTGGGGTTTCCCAAAAGGTCATATGGAAGAAGGGGAATCTCCTCTTAAAGCAGCTGAGAGAGAGGTTTTTGAGGAAACGGGCTTCAAGGTTAAATGCATAAGTGAAAAACCTATCGCTGAATCAAGGTACACGATTGAATACGGAGAAACTATAGAAAAAACTGTCTGGTTTTATGAAATGGAAGTTATAGAAGAGTTTGTAAAAGAGCCTGATGAGGAGATTGAAGAAATAGCTATTGTTTCACAGGAAAAAGGTCTTGAGCTATTAACTTATGACGAAGATAAAAAAATTTTAAAATATGTATTTAACAAATGAAAAGAAATTAAATTTCGGAATAAACGGCTTATTTTATACAAGAAAGTGGAATGACTACGTTAAATATGTTTACTTTGAAAATGTTTTTGGCGGAAAGTCTTTATTAAGAAATATAAATAAGAAATCAGAAGAATTAGGTCTAATTTTTAATTCTTCAATGATCAATGAATCAGAGGAAAAAAAATGGCTAGAGTCGGGGTGGTTTAAAAAACATAGCTTACTTGTTTGTGAGTCACGGTTAAAGAACATTCAGAGAGAGAGTTTAAAACCTCACAAGTCCATAAACTACAAAAGGTTAGTTGCATCGGACATACCAGAGTTAATCAAGCTAGATGGGAGGATTTTTGATCCTTATTGGAAAAACTCTCATTCAAATTTTATTGAAACTATGAAAAGCTGTAATAAAAACTACTTATTTAAAATTTCTTCAAATACAAAATTATGTGGGTATGCAATCCTTGGTGTCACTAGTGGTTTTTCTTATCTCCAAAGGTTTGGGATAGAAAAAAGACTTCAAAAACAAGGACTGGGTAAGGAATTACTTGAGTTTATTTTATTATTTGCGAAGTTGAAAAATTATAAAAAAATGAAGCTTAACACTCAAGAAAACAACGAAGCAGCCTTGAGTCTTTATACTAAAAATTCTTTCAGGGTTTCTAAAAGAAAACTAATAATAATGAGCTCCCGTCATCAAAACGAAGTTTAAAGAGTTACTTAATAAACTTAAGTAGCTTATTATGACACTATGGAAGAAGATAGTTTTGTAGAATCTATAGACAGCTTAATAAAAACAATAAAAGATCTTATTGTTAGACCTATTCAGCGCTTCACTGGCTTTGCAAGCCTGGGTTTATTGCTTGTAGTTTTATTGCTAACTGCTTTAGTTTTCTTATTTATGGGAGTAATTAAAATAATGCAGGGACTTGGTGTTTTGCTTGGGGTTAACCCAACTGGTTTTGCTTTAGCTGCGCTTGGTTTAGTTTTTTTAATATTGTCATTAAACAACTACAGAAAGAAAAGAAATGCTTGATTTAGCAATTATTGGTTCAGGACCTGCTGGTTATACTGCCGGAATATATGCTTCAAGAGCAAGTTTGAAACCTGTTCTTTTTGAAGGTTTAGAGTCTGGTGGCCAGCTTATGCTTACAACAGACGTAGAAAACTATCCAGGTTTTGATTCGGGGATAATGGGTCCTGATTTAATGCAAATATTTAAAAAACAAGCTGAAAGGTTTGGTACTGAGATAAAAACTGAAACTATTAATTCGATTAAAAAAATAGATGGTGGTTTTAGCCTTGAAAGCGCAAAAGGTTCCTATGAGTTTAAATCAGTAATTATCTCATCCGGAGCATCTGCAAAATGGCTAGACGTAAAAGGAGAAAAAGAACTTCAAGGACATGGGGTTTCTGCTTGTGCAACGTGTGATGGGTTCTTTTTTAAAGAAAAGGAAGTAATTGTTGTCGGTGGGGGTGATTCTGCAATGGAGGAAGCTCTCTTCTTAACAAAGTTTGCAACAAAAGTTTACATTGTCCATAGAAGAGATTCTTTTAGAGCAAGTAAAATTATGCAAGACAGAGTTTTAGACAATGATAAAATCGAAGTGCTCTGGAATAAAGAAGTAACTGAAATTCATGGAGCTGAAAATGTTGAGTCCGTATCTCTTGCTGACACTAAGGATGGTTCCTCTTCTGAGCTAAATATAGATGGTGTATTTATGGCAATTGGGCATACCCCAAACGTTGATTTCTTAGATGGATTGGTAGAACTAGATGAAAAGGGATATGTAAAAACTGGGTTCACAACCGAAACTAGTACCTCTGTTCCCGGAGTTTTTGCAGCAGGTGATGTTGCAGATTCAATTTATAGACAAGCAGTAACGGCTGCTGGGACTGGCTGTCAAGCAGCAATTGACGCCGAAAGGTGGCTTGACCATTAATCTAAATTCTCTATCTTTTATAGATGAGCTTTCAGAGGTTGAATTACAAGACCTTAGAGAAAGATTGACTTATGTGGGATATCCACCAACTAAAGAAATAACAGAACTTAAATCTATTCTTTCTTTATTTCTTGAAGACAGGAGCCTAGGTGACCTTTCAACAAAAGAGGAGCTTTGGATAGAACTGGTCAACTATGGATATAAGCTTGGAGATAGAATATTAACCAAAACAAACCCAAGCCTTTATGGGGCAGATGTTGAAGAACTGCAAGAGCTTTTATCTAGATTAGGTTTTTACTCAGAACCTATAAATGGAATTTTTACAAATGATGTTGTTTCTTCTGTAACTAAATTTCAAGAAAATAGAGGTCTTGATATAGATGGAACTGTAGGTCTAAATACAGTTGAAGAAATTAGGAAGCTTATAAGGCCAGGTTTTGACACTTCTTTAAACGAAGCAATAAAAACAATTTCTCCGGGCTTCATGACAGGGAGTATTGGTTATTCTGTTTCGTTTAATCTTCCAAATATTGGAAGCTACAAAAATCAAATTGCTATTTATGAAAAAACAAAAACTATCTGTTTAGAAAATAACATCCTTGCTTCTTTTGCTTCTGAAGCAGGTGAGGAAATCGAAGAAGAAAATATTATTAACTATGTAAACAACAAACAACCTGCTCTTTTTGTTTCTTTTAATGACTCTGATGAAAGTTTTGTTGAGCACTTCAAAGGAAATTTTTCAGAAAGTATTCTTGGGAAAAAATTAAGTAAAGCTATTGCTGATGAATTTAATATTCCTTCTTATGGAAGATCTTCCATCTTATTAAAGAATACTAAGTCTGTTTCAATAATTATAAATGGTAAATTTTACCAAATTAATGAAGTGGAAAATATTTTAACTTTTCTTCTAAATGATTTGAATAAATTGTTATCTACTTAAATTTGTTAACAAATTCTTTAAGTTCTTCTTCTGTTGAAAAATTTAGTGTTAACTTAAACTTATTTTTGTTCTTTTTTATATCAACTTTCGAACCGGTTTTATCTTCAAAGAAATTTTTATAGTGAACTATTTCTTCACTAATTTCTTTATTGTTGTTGGAAATATTTCTTACTCTTTCTTCTACTTGCCTACTAGAAAGTTTTAAATTTAAAATTTCAGATAGTAGTTGATCTTGCTCTTCTTCTTTTAAATTAATTAATGGTTTAACTTGTCCCATTGTTACGGCTTCTTCCTTAAGTGCTCTATAAACTTTGCTGCTTAATTTTGATAACCTTAGAAGGTTAGATACATATGATCTACTTTTGCCAACAAGCGTTGCTATGTCTTTTGTTTCCAAATTATATTCATCAATCAACCTTTTATATCCTGCTGCTTCTTCTGTTGTATTGAGTTGTTTTCTTTGTACGTTTTCGACTAAACCAATTACTGCAGCTTCTCTTGAACTAACGTCTTTAATTAAACAGGGAACTGATTTTAGTCCTGCTTCTTTAGAAGCTCTTAGTCTTCTCTCTCCAGCAATTAGTTTGTATTCGTTGGGACCAACCTCTTGAACTATTAGTGGTTGTAAAATACCATTTTTGGCGATTGACTGGCTAAGCTCAGATAGTTTTTCCTTATCAAAGTTCATACGGGCTTGTGTTTCGCTTTTGTTGATTAAAGATATGTCTATTTCTATTGCTTTAAACTCTCTTACATTTGTGTCTGTTATTAGTGAGCTAAGTGATCTTTTCATTTGTTCCAACTCTTTCTATTATTTCTTCTGCTAATTTATTAAATTCAATTTTTGCTTTACTGTCATCATTAAAATCTATCACAGTTTTGCCATAAAAAGGGCTGTCTGCAAGTTCTGTTAGGTGAGAAATTTTTGTTTTGAACAATCTATCACCAAGTAGGTATTCTAGTTCTGTTAAAAAATCCTCATAGCTATCTCTTTTTGTTTCAACCTGGTTTAACAACACCCCTAAGAATATGGCATTTATATTTGGTGTATTTTTTAGTGTTTTTTTAGCAAAATCCATTGCTTGAGCAACACCTTCAATGGCTAGAAATTCTGGTTTTGTTGGAATTAAGTAGTAATCTGATGTCGCAATTCCTTCCTGTACTAAAGAACTCATTGTTGGTGGCGTGTCTATAAAAATAAAATCGAAACCATTAAATAAACCATTTTTCTTCAAATTTGAAATTTTTGATCCTCCGATTATTTTTTCTTCGCTGTACCTTACAATTTCTTTATTTGAAGGAATTATTGAAAGGTTTTCGTTTAGTATTCCGGGGTTTAAGCTTTTTACGCCTTCGAGTAAATCAATACTCGTCGTTGTTTTTTGAGTGTTTTTATCAAAATTTAAATATGTTGAAACATTTCCTTGTGGATCTAAATCAATAATTAGTGTTTTGTAACCCTTTTTGGAAAAAATACTTGATAAATTCACAACTGTGGTTGTTTTTCCGACACCGCCCTTTTGACAAATTATTGATATTGTTTTCACATAACTGTTATAACATCAATAAATCGATAGTCGTTTTTATTAATAAGAAATTTTTCTTGTTTCACGTGAAACTTTTCATTAGTTTTTAATCTATTTTTTTCTTTAGAGGAGACTAAAAAGATGTTTTTATTAGGCGTTTTTGCAACTTCGTTAATTAAATTAGAAGTTGATAAATAACATCTGAGAGTAAAAACGGCATTTTTTTCTTTTTTTAAAAGTTCTAGTGCATTTTTTTCTTTTGCATGAAGGTCTTTTAATCTAAGGATTTTTATTAACCTTTCTAGTTCATATATTCTGCTTGTTTTGTTGTCAATTAGTGTTACTTTTGCTTTATTTACAATAGATATAGGTATTCCTGGAATTCCACCACCTGTTCCAATATCAAAAAGATCTTTATTTTCGAGGTTAAGGTCTTCAATTAATTTATAAAAATACAATGAATGAACTATGAATTCATCCCAGATATATTGATCTTTTTTTGGGCTTATTAAACCAGCTTTAACTCCTGTAGTAGAAAGCCATTCATGGTATTTAACAAGATTTTTTTTGTTATTCTCTAAGTATTTTTCTCCCCACTCTGGAATTTGGGGATTGTAGGTCATTCTTCTTCTTGTTCTGTTGGTGCGAAAACAACCGACCTATAAGGTTCCCTTCCTTCAGAGTATGACTTTATGCCGTTAATTTCGGAAACAGCATCGTGAAGAGTTTTTCTATCAACTGAGTTCATTGGTTCAAGCATGACCTCTTGTCTGTCTTCAAGAATTTGTTTTGTTAGTCTTTCAGCATAAATTGTTAGTGCTTCTTTTCTCTTGAGAGCATAATCCGCAACATCTAGTCTAAGCCTTGTTCCAGCACCTGTTTTTCTCTGAATAACTGTTCTTGTAAGTTCGTGTAGTGATCTAATTATGTTTCCTTTTTCACCAACAAGAGCCTCTGTTTGTTCTCCAGAAACTTTAACAATAAGGTTTCTATCTTCTGTTTCCCCGTCTACTGTTCCTTCTAGCCCGAAGGATTTAATAAGGCCTTGTAAAAAAGAAATTGATACTTCCAGTTGCTTTTTTGGATCCGCTTCAACTCTTGGTTTTTTTGGTTCAAATTTTTCTTTTCGGCTTTTTGGCCTATCATTTCTACTTCTTTGCTTATAGTTTCTTCCGTTTCTGTTTTTAAAACCACCTCTGACTGAAATTCTAACTAGGGCCTTTGTTCCCCCTACCCCAAAAACGCCGCCCTCAGGCTCTCTTAGTATGCTTATGTCTGCTTCTGTTGCGTCATCAAGTTGTAGTTCTTTTAATCCAGCTTTAATTGCGTCATCAATGGTTTTTGCTTCAACCTCTACCCATTTATTAGACATTATTTTCTCCTTCTTTTGTTTTCTGAAAATCTTTGACGACTCTCTGATCATATTTTTCAATGCGACTAAGTCTATCTTCATATAATTCTTCGAAACCCAATTCCTTAACCTTGTCTTTAGATAAGAAATCAAATAATTCATTTTCAGGATTAATTACATATAGCCTGCCAAGACTAAAATTATATATATTCCTCTCTATCCCTACTCCATTAAGTTTTATAGCATTAACAATATTTTCTGCTTTTAATGGAATGAGACCATTCTGATATGCAGAACCTAACATAACCATATTTGTTCCTATAGCATCGCCTGATAGAACTTCAGAAATTTTTATAGCGGGAACAGAGGAAGCTACCTTCTTTGTTGTTTTAGTTATCATTTCTAAAACTTCATTATCTTTAAAGTCTAATTCCCTATCAGTAACAAAATCAGAAACTGGAATTGTGTTGTTGTTTATTACAGTTGTTGTTTTTTCATCTGAAACAACTTCCTGTATCTCAGGTTTAGTTCCTACCACTGCATCACAAGCTAAAAGCAAATCTGCAGATCCGGGAGAAATTTTTTGACTGAATGGTTTAATTCCTTTTTCATAAATCTTTATATGGGACCAGACTGCTCCTCCTTTTTGTGCAAGACCTGTCATATCCATTACAGATGAATCTTTATCTTCAAAATGGGCTGCATAGGCCAATATAGCTGAAATCGTTAGAACGCCAGTCCCCCCAATACCAGTTAACATTATGTTAGATATTTCATTATTGATGTTTCTTTCAGGATCTGGCAGATCCCCAATTTCACGAAAAACGGTATCAGATTTCAATTGCGCATCTACAGTTATAAAAGAAGGGCAAAAACCCTTTATACATGTGTAATCCTTATTACAATTTGATTGATTAATTTTTCTTTTCCTGCCAAGTGAAGTTTCTAAAGGTTCTATTGAGACGCAACTTGATTGAATTGAACAGTCTCCACAACCTTCACATACTTCTGGATTTATGACCACCCTTTTTACCGGATCTTCCATTAACCCTCTTTTTCTTTTTCTTCTTTTTTCAGCTGCGCAAGTTTGATCAAAAATTAAAACACTTACACCTTGATATTTACTTAATTCTTCTTGTTCAGTGATAATTGAATCTCTATGTAAGCTTTTTACTTCCTTACAGGCCAAATGCTTGTGTCTGGAAGGATCTTCAGAAAGAATAGAAACTTTTTTAACGCCCTCTGCAAGCATTTGCTTTACGGTTCCTTCAACATTCCAGTTGTCGCCAATTTCCTGACCCCCAGTCATAGCAACTGCATCGTTATATAGTATTTTGTAGGTAATATTTACATTTGCATCTAATGCAGCACGGATAGCTAAAATTCCAGAGTGTTTGTAAGTTCCATC
>PVBE012490966.1_pt1 | contig 10177 bp, 5 predicted proteins | sample 1631181 | NCBI WGS metagenome assembly PVBE01 (sample SAMN08397723, study PRJNA350692) | Marine metagenome, whole genome shotgun sequencing project. | isolation source: water | place: Pacific Ocean | collected 2012-04 | reverse complement strand
CGCCTCGACGCCACTACAACAGGCGCTCGGCCATCACCTGCACGGCACCGCCGGCGCCTTCCTCATGGCCGACCTGGCGCTCCTGGCAGCCTACTGGTCACTTCACCACGCCAGCCGCGTGCCGTCCCCGCCACGCAACTCACCTGACGCCACGTCGAGTCGGGTCAAGAGCCAGGCAGCTACCTGAGCCGATTCGGGAATGCGCAGCGGCCGCTCGACGCCATTTGCGAACAACGTCCAACGCACCCGGCTGCGCAGCAGGAGGACGACACCCTGGTCGACCTTCTCGACGATGCGATCAGCGTCCGCGATCTTGGGCGCCAACACACCAGGGAGAGCCCAGAGCATCTGACACTCGGTGCCCTTGTGCCGGCCGCCAACGCCACGCAGGTCGAAGGCCAACAAAGGCACGAGCTTCTCGCCGAGGTAGCGGCCGCTCGCGTGCGGGTAGTGCGGATCGGGATCGTCGACCGCGAGCTGACGCGGTGTGTCGACCACAAACTCGACGCCCTCCTCGCGCATCCATGCCACAAGCCACCGCCCGCGCAACGCTTCGATGCACGCGCCGTCCGTCGCGCCATCGAGATTGCGCACGGGTCCCGGGTAAAACCAAGCGAGCAGCCCGGCATTGAAGGCGCCGATCATCGCGGCATCGCCGGTGAAACGGTGCACCTGCTGTGCCGCAAACTTCATCTCGGCCTGCCATGGGAAGCGCCGAAACTCGATACCGAGGTCGGCAGCCATAACGACGATCAGGCCGACGTGGAACAGGGCAACGCGACGGACCATCGGCACGATCGACACGAACAAGCCGGTGCCCAGCCACAGTCCGGCCGCCAACGCCAGCGTCACGACTCCGCACACGGCCACCGGCACGAAGTAGTAGTCGCGCGGATACCAGCGCAGCGGCAAGTGCAGCACGAGCAACAGTACGAAGCCGAACCAAAGACCACCGAGCGGGCGACCAATGCGTTCCAACCAGATCGTCCGAGAAACTCCACGAGTGAAGACCAGCAGCACCGCGCCAAAAAAGGCAGCGGTCAGGTCAGCCGCCCCGAGCAACAAAGCGCCGCCGACGAACATCAACGGCAGCATGCCGCGGCGCCAAGCGAGCGGGCCGAGCAGCCACCAGGCGCCGGCGATGCCGAAGCCAAGACCCGCGACCGCATATGGCCCACCCAGCAGCACCGGTCGCACGAACCACCAGTACTGCCGCGCCACTTGCTCGGCGCTCGGGTTCGTGGCGGCGAAGGCATCATGGAACAGCCACGGCACGGCGAGTCCGCTCGCCGGCAGCGGATGGCCAAAGCACAGCCACTGGCCGAACACGTAAACACCGAACGACACCACGAACGCGAGTTCCTGGGCGCCGAAGGGGCGTCGAGCGCCGCCGATGCACCGGGCCAGCAGACCCCAAGCGACGAAGGCCGCCGGGAATACCAGGAGGTCGGTGCGCACCCACGGCAGGACCGTCGTCCAGACGAAGAGGCCGACCACGCTCGTCCTGCGCTCAAGCTCGAACTCGGTCGCCCGACGCACCCAGATCAGGAGGCAGAACAGCGCCAGCGCGGTTTCCTGCCCGTTGATCGCTTCGAGCACGAGAGTCGGCCGCGACAGGAACAGCGCCGCCAGCCCGACCGCCACCACCCGTGGCGCGAACAAGTCGACGAGCCGCAGCACCAGCAGTCCCGACAAGAAGTGCAGGCCCAGCCACAGGGCGACGGCCACGGTCGGGATCGCAGCAGCAGGCAGAACCAGCGACGGCAACGCGAGCAGAAGAGTCCACACGAGCTGCACTCCGCCGGCAGCGTGCGCCCCATCGAAGGTGAAGCCGAGGCCATTGGCGAGATTGCGCGCAACGACGAACTGGTAGTAGGCATCGTCGCGGAAGGCGTGGACCTCGGATGCCCCGAAGAACCACGGTAAGACCGCATGAACGGCGAGCTGCACTGCCGCGAGCACCAGCACGGCGACCGCGAGCGGGCTCGGATGCCCTTCGGAAGTTCCCTGTTGGAGGTGCAAGAGTGTGGACGCGAACCTACGTTGGCTCCGATCGGGTGCGAGTTCCGTTTCGGGCAAGCCGTGAACGACCGCCAACCCCCCGCCTACCGGGCATCACGCAAGCCACCACGACTGCTTGCGCGATACGCAGGGAGGGCTTCGCGATGCTGTCTAGTACATGGGTTGAGATTCTCACGCGCAAGCCTTCTGTCACGTCGAGGCAGCCGCAGAACGACCGTTCAAGGTCGTCTCAAGCGGGGCGGAATGCGATGGCCTCCAGACGGCGGACAACGCGTCCTCGACCTGCACACTCACGTCAGGTCAGACCGCTCGGACCCAATGGGGCGTGTCTGTGTCGAGACTACATGAGGTGCCCGGCATCGAAATCACACCCGTGCGATCGTTGGCGAACGGACGATCTTTCGCCACAATCGCGAGCACGATACGGATGGACGCGAGAGTGGCGGAACTGGCAGACGCGCAAGATTTAGGATCTTGTGGAGAAATCCATGCGGGTTCGAATCCCGCCTCTCGCACCAGCCAGGTCTTCTGGCCCCGACAACGAGCGTCGAACGACGGAGAGGGGACATGACGCACGTCATCGCGGAACCCTGCATCGGCGTGAAGGACTCGGCCTGTGCCGATGTTTGTCCGGTCGACTGCATCCACGGTGGGGATCAGGACCCGCAACTGTTCATTAATCCGACCGAATGCATCGATTGCATTCTGTGCGTCGAGGCGTGCCCGGTCTTTGCGTGCTACGCTGCCGAGGATCTGCCCGAGTATTGGACACACTACCTGGAGACGAACGCCGCCTACTTCGAGGCCGCCAAGCCGGCCTGAGTCCAAGCAGCCCTGACGGGCGCTACGGCCGCCAAGTACGCGTCGCCGGATTTGGCCCTGAGGGCCAAGAGCGCTTGCTTGCTGCCACCGTGGCTATCGTCGGGATCGGTGCGCTCGGCAGTCGCGTCGCCGAAGACCTCGCGCGCGCAGGCGTTGGTCGCTTGCGCCTGATCGACCGCGACTGGGTGGAGCCGTCCAACCTGCATCGACAGCACCTCTTCGATGAGAGCGACGCGGAGAACGAAGAGCCGAAGGCGCTTGCGGCTGCGCACCGACTCGCTGCGATCAACTCCGAGATCGAGCTCGTGCCGGAACTCCGCGACCTGGGTCCGGACAACGCCGACGACCTGCTCAGCGACGCCGACCTCGTCGTGGACGGCACCGACAACTTCCAGACGCGCTATCTGCTCAACGACTTCTGCGTGCGCGAGGGTAAGCCGTGGATCTACGGTGCCTGCGTCTCGACCCAGGCCATGGTGGCGCCGTTCCTGCCCGAGCGCGCGTGTCTGCGCTGCCTCTTCCCGGAACCGCCGCCCGCGTCCGCGGCCCAGACCTGCGAGACCGCCGGCATCCTGCCTCCGGCGGCGGCGATCGTGACCGCGCTGCAGTGCGCCTTAGCCCTGCGCATCCTCGCGACCGACAGCCTCCCTGCTGCCGAGTTGCTGACAGCCGACGTCCTGAGCGGCGAGCTGCGCACGATGCGCCTGCTAGAGGCGCCGAGTGATGCATGCCCCGCATGCCAGCGGCGTGACTTCCCGGCGCTCGCGCTCGGCTCGCAGAGCCGTACCAAGAAGCTCTGCGGCCGCAACGCCGTGCAGCTGTCGGCGCCGGCGGGTGAATGCCTGCCGCTAGAAGCTCTCGCCGCTCGCCTCGTTGACTTTGCCCCGGAGCTATCTAGCTACATGCTGCGCATCACGGTTCCGGAGGCCCGCATCACGGTGTTCCCGGGCGGTCGGGCGATCGTGCAGGGGACCGAAGACGAAGGTCGGGCTCGGGCGCTGTTCGACCGCTACGTCGGCAGCTAGGGAAGCAAGAGAAGGGTGCGCATGTTTGGGAGCCATGTGCCCCGCGGGCGAACACTCCCAGAACAAGGCGCGCGGACGCTGGCCGAGCGGAAGTTCCGCAGAGCTAGCGCAACGCAAACCGGAGCGGTCAGCGGTAAAGAGGGCCCGAAAGATATATGCCGTATTTCTGGCGCACCCCACTAGTGTCCTCCAAGCGACGCATGCTCTACCTCGACCACGCAGCGACCTCATTCCCCAAGCCTCCCGAGGTGTTGGATGCGGTGTCGCGCTGGTATCGCGAGCTCGGCGTGGACGCGGCGCGCGGCACATCAGAGCGCCACGAAGCCGTGCAGCTGGAAGTCGCAGAGTGCCGGCACCAGCTGCACAAGCTCACCGGAATGCGCAACGTTGCCTTCACGTCAGGCACGACGGAAGCGCTGAACCTGTTCCTGCGCGGCTTCCTCGACCGCGGCGACGTTGTTTGGAGCACAGCGCTCGAACACAACGCGGTCGTGCGACCACTGCACGAGTTGAGTCGAAGCCGCGACATAAAGACGCGGTGGTTTCGACCCGACCCCGCTCAGCCCGCTGTCACCTGGGAACAGATCGCGACGGCCCTCAACGACAACGCGCCACCGAGGCTCCTCGTCTACAACCACGCTTCGAACGTGACCGGTGCAATCCAGGACTTTTCTCCGATCGCCTCGGAACTGCGCGCGGCGGGTGCCCGTGTGCTCGTCGACTGCGCGCAGAGCGCGGGATCGCTCGACTTGACCGGCCTCGACGCCGACGCGATCGCCCTGTCGGGGCACAAGGGCCTCTACGGGCCACCGGGCATTGGCGCCCTCTGCATGCGCGAGGACCTAGGTGTCTCGCCGCTCTTGGCGGGCGGCACCGGCAGCGACACGAACACCGACGAGATGCCGGACGACCTTCCCGGACGACTCGAGAGCGGTACGCCGAACACACCCGGCATCTTCGGGCTCAATGCCGGCTTGCGCTTCGTCGCGACGCGCAGCATCGCGGCGATCCACGCGCACGAAAACGAGTGGATCGACCTCCTGCGCGAGCGACTGACAGACCTCGAACGCGCGGGCAAGCTAGCCTTGATCGGCGCGGACCCGGAGCGCGAACACACCGCAGTGCTGAGCGTCGTGATCGAGGGTGTCGATCCCCTCGAAGCGGCGATGGCGCTCGAGCAGCACGGGATCCTCGTGCGCGCCGGCTTCCACTGTGCAGCCTACGTGCACGATGTCCTCGGCACGCAGCGGACCGGGACGGTGCGCATCAGCCCAGGCATGTTCAACGCGATCGAGGAAGTCGACGCAGTCGCGGCAGCGATCGGTGTGACGATCGCCTAGTGATCGGCTCCTAGCGCCAGCTGCGGAACAACGGATACCGCCCGAGCAACTGGTCCAGCACCTCGAAGTACTCGTCCTGGGACTTCTGCACGCCGTTCGGCAGGTAGCCAGCCACGCTGCCCCTGGCAATCGCGTACTTGCTGCCACCGACGAACAGATCACGCACAAGCAGGTTCAACTCGTCCAGCAACGCAGCTTCGAACGAACCCGGACCGGCTTCGAGGCGCATCCAGTCGCCATCCGCGAGCACTCGCCACACGTCCGCACTCGAGAGCTGCTTCTTGGCCAGGAGCCCCAGCGCGTAGCGTTCGCGTTCGCTGAGCGCGCTTGAAGCATTCGGCGGCAGGCGCTTCATGTCACTCGCCAGATAACCGAGCACCGCACGCCAACGGTCACCAGGAACTGTCAGCGCCGCCAGAAGCTTCTCGCGCACGGGGGGCGGGAACGTCACGGAATCGCCCAACAAGACGCGTCGACAGAGCACCCGCAGACCGGGTCGGCCTTCGCCACCGGCCGCCAGCAGAGGAGCCGCCAGTCCGGCGACTTCCTCGGGCTTGGCCAGCCGCACGGCCGCTTCCCACCAGCGTCGCCGCCAGGCTTCCGAACGTGCCCGACTCGGACCGGCCGTGAGGCGCTTGCGCAGGCTGTCGCTGGCGCTTGCGAGGCCCAGGACGAACATCGACGCCTCGAGCTGCGGCAGGTCATCCAACGCCCTCGCCCTGGCCGTACCTCGCTTGCGCGCGAGGGCCAGCGAGACAATCGCCATCGCACGCTCGTCGCCGGACGAACTCTCGATGAGCTGCAGCAGGTCGCTCTCGGGGAACAACTCGGGCCGCACAGCAGCCAGCAACAACCTCGCGCGCCGCTCGAGCGACTCGATACTGCCACGCTGAACGGCAGTCGCGGCGAGCTTGCCGGGCGCAATCGGCAGAGGTTCCTCGGGGTGGCACACGCCGTAGAGCAGGCGCAGCAGCGGAGCGAGTTCGGCATCCGTGGACTTGGCGAAGAACTCCTTCGATTTGATCGGCGCACGCATCGCCAGCAACGCGAGGCGCGCCGCGAGCCGCACGACTGGACGACGCCGACGGTTGCTCGCAACAGCGAGCAGACGACCGGGTGGAAGAGCGACTCCCGATCGCGACGCTGCTACGCACGCAAACACGGCGTCATCCGTCCGCCTTCCATCCAACCGCTTGGACAGGACGCGGCGAGCCGTCGGTCCACCAGCCAGCCCGATCGCGGACACTACGGTGAAGCGAACCCGGTCGTTCGAGGAGCGAGCCTCGGCAAAATCTCGCGCGACGCGAGGACCGCGACGCCAAGCATCGCGCCATGCGCTCTCGCGAATCCCAGCAGCGTCATAGACCGCGTGTAGCTCAACTCGCGGTGCCAACCGGAACAGCGCGTCATCGTCGAAGACCCACGCGCAAAAATCGACGCGCGGCGTTTGCGCTGGTGCAGCCGTAAGCGTGGCACAACCGATAGAGATCAGGTACCGGCACAGACACCACCTCATTAGCACGAGAGCCCTCAACAAAGGGACAACGGAACTGGCATGCCCGAAATGCGCGACATCCTCGAGGACGATGCTGCTCTCAGCTTCGTGCTCAAGGGCAACAAGTCGAGCCAGGATATGGGGGTAGGTCCAGGCCAGGACGACCAGAACGCTACGATCCGCGGTGACCTAGCGCACGTCAACCTGCCCGACATCTTCCAGACCCTGGCGATGACGCAGATGCAAGGCACGCTGCGCGTCAGTGCTGGTTTTGACCCGACCTACGTCCACTTCTGCGGAGGCAAGATTCGGGTTCTGCCACCCGAGGGCCTGCAGATCCGCCGCCTCGGCCACCGACTGCTCGCTTCCGGGCTCATGCAAGGACGCGACATCCGCGCGGCCTTCATCAGACACAAGCGCGAGGGGGCCGGGCTCGGTGAAGTGCTCGCGGAGACCGGCCAGATCGAGGCTGTTCAGTTCGAGGCCATCAGCCTAGCGCTCGAAGAAGACCTCCTGCTCGAGTTGTTCACGCTACGCCACGGTGGATTCGCCTTCTTCAAGGAGTCATATCCGGTCCCCGGGCTAGAGGAGCGCTTCGAGACGTGCGTCGAGTTCGAGACGGAGCAGATCCTGCTCGAGATCGCGCGTCGTTCCGACGAGTGGAACGTCATCCTCGAGACCCTCGGCGATCTCGACGAGGTGTTCATCCAATCGGGGCGGGCCGTCCCGGAGAAGCCCGGCGAAATCCGTGGGGACCTGTACGACCAGATCGACGGCAATCGCACCCTGCGTGACATCGGCGGCGGCATGCTCGACAGCCTGTTCGACGTCTCGAAGGCCGCGCAGAAGCTCTACACCGAAGGTAGCATAGAAAAGGCGCCCACCCGTCACCTGATCGCGTTGGCGCGTACCGCGCTCACGTCGCGACGCCAACGCCCCGGCCTGCACTACCTCAGCCTGGTTCGCAACAACCGAAAGCCATCGCTGGACGAGCGAGCGGAAGTCTCGGATCTGCTCGTCGTGGCCAGCGACCCAAGGGGTGCCGCGGAAGTCCTCGCACTCGGCGCCGAGGAGGTCGAGGATCGCGAACATCGACTCGAGTTGCTGCACAGGGCCAACGACCTCGACAGCCTCAACCGCACCGTGCTCGAACGGCTCGTGGACACCCTGCGCGAACCGATCGCGATCGAGCAATCGACCGAGTTCCACGAAGCGGCGCAGCAGCTGATCGAGATCTACATCGACGCCGCGGACCACAAGGCCGCGCTGCAAATCATCGCCGAGCTCGAAGCCGACCGATCGAACGACCTCGCACTCGTCTCGAGGAAGTCGCGCATTCTCCTCAAGATGGGCCGCAAGGCCGAAGCGTTCGGCGAGCTGGCCGAGCTCGCCAGGACCTTCCGCCTGCAGAAGAGCACGGATCAGCTGATCCGTACACTCGAGCAAATCCTCAAGCTCAACCCGCGCGACGTGAGAGCTCGTAGCGAGCTCAAGTCCCTCTTGGAGGGCGAGGGCGTCAAGCGCCTGCGCACGCTCACGATCGTATTGGTCGTCCTGCTCGCCGGCCGCTTCGCCTGGAGCTGGATGTCGCACCGTTGGGCGGTCAGCAATGGCCAAGCGAGGCTCGAGCAGGCAATCCAGCTGCTCGACGAGGGGAAACCCAACGAGGCGCAGCAAGTGGCGCAGCAAGTGGCGCAACAACTACCCGACACAGCCGTCGCCGGCATGGCCTACGACGTGCTGGGTCGCATCCACACGCGCAAGGCTACGGAGGACCGACTGCGTGACCGCAAACAGGTCGACTCGCTACTGACGGGAATGGGCAGGGCCGTCAGCATGCTCGAAACAAAGCAGTTCGCGCCAGCCATCCTCGAGTACGAAAAGCTACTCGACACCTTTCGAGAGAGCGCCAAGCACAAGAAACGCATCAAGCGTTCGATGAACGCGCGCTTCAGGTCCATCGGGCAGGGGATGCTCGACGACATCGAATGGCTCGAGACGAGCACGCTGCCGAGTGTCGACAACATGAAGGGCCACGAGGAACGGCAAGACTACGCCAAGGAACTCGAAGGCTACTTCGAAGAGAAACAGCTCAGGGCGCTCGAAAAGCTCGCGCTCTTATTCGAACGCGAGCCGCAACTCACCAAGATCGACGCGCTGCCGCCGAAGTTCGTGGAGTCACTGAGCCAGCACATCGCCAGCGGCAAGAATGTGCGTGAGATGCGCACCAAGCTCCGCGTGGTCCTCAAGGATGACGCGAACAAGGTGCGGCTCAACAAGCCATTCCTCGCGGCGATCGAGGCCGAGAAGCAGCACGACTTCGCGACGGCCAAGCGAATGTACGAGGTGCTCGTGAAGGACTTCACGGGCAGCGAGGAGACGCGCAAGACCTTCGAGGCGAAGCTCGAGAAATACACCCGCATTCTCGATGAGCTGGAGTCGCTGAGACGGGCGACAGAGCGCGGCGATTACGCGGAGGTGGCGCAACGACAGCGCATTCTGCAGGGGGTCTACCCGGAGATTCCGTTCAACGAGCTCATCCACCTGCCCCTGCGCATCACCAGCAATCCACCAGGGGCGGCAGTGTTCGACGGTTCAAACCTGGTCGGTAAGACACCGATGGCGCTGCGCTACAAGCCTGACCAAAGACTCGACCTGAAGATCGGACTCAGTGGTTTCGCCGAGGTAGCGATACCCGGGAAGTGGACCAAGGTAGGCAAGTTCCACGAGACGATGGAGATGGTACCGGAGTGGCACACCAAGCTGACCGGCACCTTGGACAAGCCACTCGGCTACAGCGACAAGTCGGACGTCGCCGTCATCACCGATCGCTCGGGCACGATCTGGGGCTTCGAGATTCGCAAGGCTACGGAGGTGTTCAGCGAGCGCTTCCAGGGTCTTTCCGGCGATCTTGGCCAACCCACCATCGTCGGCCAACAGTGTCTGCTGCCGGGACGCGAAGGCAAGCTGCGCGTCTTCGACTGCGACAACGGAAAGCTGGTCTACGAACGCCAGATCGGCGAGCGGCTGTTGTCGCCTGCGGTCGTGACCGGCAAGTGGGCTTGGGTCGCCAACGAGGCCGGCTCGATGTTCCGGATCGACATTCGCAGCGGCCGCACGACGAGCGTCCTACGTCCGGCCGGGCCGCTGAAGGTCGCACCGGTCGCCGACGACGTGGGTCGTCTCTATGCCGTCGATCTGCACGGCACCATCGTCGCCATCGAACGCGATGGCAGCATCAGCTGGAGAGCCCAGTGCAACCACGCCGGCCGAGTGCGCCCCGTGCTCGTCGGTTCGACGCTCTTGATCGCGGCAGAAGATCGACAACTCTGCGCCTACGACATCCACCGTGGCGAGCTCTCGTGGAGCATCGAGCTGGACGGAGTGCTCCGCCAACCGCCCATCGTGGCAGGGCATCGCCTCTACTTCACGAGCGGACGCCTCAACCTGCTCGAGATCGATCTCGACAAGGG
>PVBE010577793.1_pt1 | contig 10177 bp, 3 predicted proteins | sample 1631181 | NCBI WGS metagenome assembly PVBE01 (sample SAMN08397723, study PRJNA350692) | Marine metagenome, whole genome shotgun sequencing project. | isolation source: water | place: Pacific Ocean | collected 2012-04 | reverse complement strand
CTTAATTCCGAAACGGGAGGTGGAAACGGGAGACCTTGAAGAATTAAAGAAAAGGCAGCAGGGCTTTACTTGATCAGCCACAGGGCTTTACTTGATCAGTCGCAGCTTTTCCTGAACCCAAAGGGTGGCCGCCACGAGGCCGGGTTTGGGTTCACAGTTTGATCGTTTGGCTTAAGAATCACAGAGAAATAATCTTTCTCCGCTGATGGTAGCGGAGCTGGTTGCCTGAACCACTCCGTTTTACCTGACGCATTTTCCTCTTCCTGTGCGCAAGATGGCGACAAAGCATGGCGCAGCGAGTGCCGGCGCAGCGAGTGCGGGACCGAGAGCCAAGCGGGCTCGTGTGCCGAAGATGGTCCTGGACAAGGACATGGACGGCGCGATGGACCTCGTGGAGGTGAGTCGGTTGGTTCGCGACCTATGCCGACAACATGCCTTCGACCGCGAGGCCTGGAAGCAGATCGTCGAGACCACCAGCGACCACGCGAAGCGCATCGACACCGTCGAACACGAGATGCTGCAGGTGAACGATGAGGTGGCCGTCATCGTCGATGGGGCCAACTCCGTCTATCAAGCCAACGAGAAGAAGAACCGAGAGGACTCGATGGCCGCGATGCTGGACTGCAAGAAGGCCATCGACCTGGTGGACGAGGGCCTGCGGAAGACAGTCAGCATGGTCCAACAGGAGTTCGTGAAGGAGCACTACAAGATGAAGGACCTCATCGACGGCCTGGAGAACAAGTTCAAGCACGTCGACGCGCTGCTGGTGGAGCTCGGCAAGAGGGACGAGGAGGTCGCGGCAGAGATTGACAAGCTCAGGGTGCCGTTCCTCGACCCCCAGACCAAGACGTTCAACGCGGGCGTGCAGCACTTTAGTGTGGCCTCGCCCCAGCATCCACAACGCGGAGGTGGAGCTGCCCCCGGAGGACCAGCAGCGGAAGCCCCGGCCGGTCAACCTTCAGCAGGAGCCCCTCAGTCGTTTGGACCTGGGCCTACCGCGACAGGAGCGTACACAGTACCTCCCGGACCTCTTCACTCACCTGGAAATCTTCATCCAGCAGCACCAGAATTTGTTCCTCAGACTATCAATACCCCTGGACAGCTTCCTCAGAGTACTACTACCCCTGGATTCCTTCCTCACGGAGCTGTAGGACCTCTTCCTGGTGCAGCCCCTGGACATTTCCCTCAAGTGAACCCCGGAGTCCCTCAACAAGGAAGCTTTACGGGACAAGTACCTCCTGGGATCTCACAAGGAGCCGGTCAGGTTTATGCGCCTCAAGGTCAGTGGATGGGACAGCCTAATAACTACAACAGTCGACGGCTATTCCACGACTCCAAGATCTTTGAGACCAAATATGCGCAGGAAACCAAGAACCAGTTCAACGGCGGGAAGGACGGGGCTTCTTGGAAGACGCTCACGAGAGGCTACTTCGTGGGCAAGTTGCCGATGATCAAACATATGCTCCAGTGGGCAGAGGACTTCAAGGGCAATGCGATCACCGGCGACGACGTTGGGACATGGGCCCAGCAGATCGAAGAGGACCCGCTCATCGTGAGCCACCTTCTCTGGGCCTTCTTCAACGTTAACCTGACGGGCGAGGCGCGGGAGATCTTCTGCAATGTGGAGGACTCCAACGGCTTTGAAGTTTGGAGGCGCATATGCAACAAAATCAACGACAGAGGCGAACGGCGACGGGATGAACTTTATGAGTTGATACACCACCCCAAGGCTACGACCAAATGCGAAGACGTGGCGAAGGTCTTAGAGGAGTGGGATACCAATCAAAGACTTTTCCGAGAAGCAGGTGGAGAGGCACTGCGAGATGAGGAAAAGCGGCGCATCGTAAAGAAGATCATCCCGGAAATCATCGTTAACCAGTTGATCCTACAGTTGCATGAGTTCCAGACGTGGGAGAGCATGAAAGAGTACATCCGCGAGAAGGCTCGGCTCATGGCGGTGAACGCGCACACGGCGAAGTCGACATTTGCATTGGAGTCTGAGGTGGACCTCGATGAGCTCACGGATCTCTCCTTGGAGGACGCGGTCGAGGCTCTGGGGGACAAGGCCACGTCGGACAACATCATGGCCCTGGTCATGAAGAGGCAGCAGCGCCGCGGTGGATTTGGTGGTGCTGGTGCCCAGCGGAAAGCTGGTGCGAATGACCGCCGTGCGAAAGCCCCAGGAGGACGCGAAGCTCCCGGAGGACGTGAGCAAGACTCCAAGTTGAAGTGCACCAACTGTGGAAAAGATGGCCACACGAAGGAGCGATGCAGATTGCCGAAGCTAGATGCGTCGAAGCGGCCGTGCTTTGGGTGTGGACAGGCCGGCCACTTGGCAGCGGACTGTCCAAAGAAGTCTGCGGATGCGAAGGCGGTTGAAGCAGAATCGGATGATGAGGCACCGGCTGTCCTGGCGATGCTCGCAGAGGATGAGTGGAGTGAGGTCCAGAGAGGTGGCTCTGGAACCCGGGTTACAGGACCAGATCCAGGGATTCCCCTCAGTAACTCCTTTGAGGTCATGGACGATTCAGATTCTGATGATCCCGAGTCAGAGGGCCCAGGAAGCTTGGTGAGTTCCTCAGACGAGGAACCTGATGACCTTACAGGCGGGACGGTCGACATGCAGAGCGACGAGGAGTCGAGCGACGACGAGGACCCTGAGATTATGCCACGCAGTAATTGTTGCTCATTTCAATGTGGTGATCGTGGGCTGAAGTGTCGGCAGGACTGCCTGAAGGCGTTCATTCGGAGGCTGCAGTTGTCCAGGCAGGCCGAGGCCGACGCGAAAGACGCTGAGCAGGCAGAGCCGACGGAGCAGCACGACTCAGATGCGGAGACGAGAAAAACAATGCCATCAACAGCCACACCACTTCTTGAAATCACGTCAAAAAGGTTTTCGGAAAACTCCCCTTGGGCACCTTCGGGAGATTCGAAAACCGATGGCTCCATCGGCAACAAAAACACTCGCAGGTGTGTCAGACGCGAAACGACCACCACGACTACTACTTCAGCGGAGGAGTTGAGCGATTACGAACGAGATCGACTAGCGATTGCGAAGGACGTCTTCAGCTTCACCAGCATCTCCCTGAGCAAGTCCGACGGGCTTACTGTGGAGGAGTTGCCGCTACAACCCGAAGAAGGCGATCGAAGTGAGATGACAGAGAAGGAGAGCGCATTCCAATTCTCAACATCACCGACGAAAGAGGTTGTGCATGGCGACGTGCGAAAAGATGCGACGGAGAGCCCACCGGAGCCATCGGTGCTGCCAAGGCCGACGAGGGCACGGGCGAAAAGATGGCATGCGTTAATGCCACGGAGGTGCAAGTGCGGCGATTCACGATGCGAAGAACCAGATTCGCATAAGAGGAACCTGAAAAAGGAGCCTCAGATCCCCATTGACGAGTTGTCTGCGATCAGCGCGAACGAAAGCATCGGCAACGAGAGCTTGTTCAGCGAGACCTCCGGTTTGGAGTTTGTGAGCGATGTGATCGGAGACAAGCACTTGAAGTCGATGGAGCGTGATCTTGCTGGCGGAGTTCGAGTGGCAATCATCAAAGAGGGGCGTGCGAAGCCGATGGAAGTCGGCATGGCCTGCTGGATGAGGCCCGGCGAGGATGACGTGCCCGTCACATTGCGAGTGCAGAAGTGGAGCCAGGCGTGTCAACCACTACTGCCGACGGATGATTGCATCGACGACTACGATTACCGGCCCATGGAGGACGTCGATTGGGAGTTGCACCAACTACAACTGGATCAGGCGGCTGCTGGAAGCAACCGGGAGGACCCAGTTGAGACCTCGAATGATGAGAGCGTGTCGATGGACGTGATCCAGGCGATGAAGCGTTTGGCGATGAGATTCGGCGAACCTTTGCTGAAGGATGCAGTGCATGAGTGGGAAGAGGAATTTGCAAACGAGAGCGTGACTTGGAGTGAAGATCCACGGCCTGAAAACAATGACATCATGCTGCAGTTCCTGGATGCAGAGGAGTACGGCGATCTCAACGTGGCGGACATCGGAGAGGAGTTGGAGTTCTTTGAACAGCTCTTCGAGGTGGCGCTGGACTCGGGAGCCGGCGAGCACGTGGCTGACGAGACGAGCGCACCCCTGTACGACATCGAAGAGTCGGCGGGCAGTCGCGCCGATCAGCACTTCGTCACTGCTGGTGGTGGCAGACTGAAGAACAGAGGCCAGTTGAAGTTGGGCCTGAGGGCCGACAACGGGCGAAAAGGACGCGAGCTGCGGATGACCTTCCAAGTTGCCAAAGTCACCAAACCACTGCTGAGTGTGAGCAAGATTTGCGACGCGGGCTTCAACGTGCGATTCACACCGGAGATGGCAGTGATTGAGGACAAGAAGGGCAAGGAAGTGTGCCGATTCATACGCAGGAAGGGCTTGTACGTGGCATCCATGAAGCTCCGGAACCCGAAGTTTAAAGCCAAGGCTTCGGATTTTCCCAGGCCGGATGCGAAGTAAGCCCAACATCTGTAAGACCGCAATGCACGAATGAGAATTCATTTGATGGAGTATGTGGAGGCCGTGGTAAAGTTGTGGTTGAGTCGACGGACGTGATGGCCGGAGACGTGGGGTTTGGCCCAGGCGAGGTGGATCCAAAAGCACGCGACGGTGGCTTGGAGGATCTGTTCGCTGATGCGCAGGATGGTGAAGGTGAGGGCCCGATTGAGCATGCGGGCGAGGCCGACGACCAGGACTGTGCGCAGAAAAGGGTGGCTCCAGATCCAGGAATGCCGACACAATCAGAGATTGATGACCACAACATTGACCATTGGCCGTATCGTTGCTGGTGTGAGCACTGTGTACGAGGCCGTGCTACAGGCGAACCTCACATGCCAGGCCCAGTCAGCCAAATTCCGGTGATTGCTTTCGACTACTTGTTCATCACTCGCGGGAAGATCTTGAAGAAAGAGGAGTTGTCAGACGAGGACAAAGCTCACATCAAGCTCAAGATCTTGGTCGTGAAGGACACGAAGAGCAAAGTGGTGTTTGCACACGCGGTGCGGCAGAAGGGCGTGGACGATGAAGGGTACGCGGTGGCACGGGTGACTGAAGACGTACAGTGGCTCGGGTACACCAAACTGATCCTCAAGACGGATGGCGAGCGGGCGATTGTGAGGTTGCTGCGCGAGTCCCTGAAGGCGATCAAGACGACGCTGGCGGACGAGGCTGGCCAGGCGAGCTTCGAGAACCCACCCACATACGACCCGAGGTCGAATGGATCGGTGGAGAACGCTGTGAAGCAGGTCAAGGGTATGTTGAGGACGTGCAAATCGTGTCTGGAGGCGCGAGTTGGCAGTCGCATACCAGACGAGCACCCAATCATGACGTGGCTTGTGGAGCACGTCGCATGGATCCTCACGGTGAGGCCGAACGGCGAGGACGGCAAGACCCCCTTTCAGCGAGTTCGCGGACGACCATTCCTTAAACGTGCGGTGGAGTTTGGCGAGCGACTGTTGTACAAGCTGCCGACGACTGGACCCAGACGTGACGAGAAGGGCGCGCTGCAGGCAAGGTGGTCCCGTGGCATCATGCTGGGTTACTCCAGGTTCTCCAACGAGTACCTAGTGTGGGATGGGTCAGCGATCATCAAGGCCAGGGCCATTCAGAGGATGAAGCGAGACTTGAGGTGGCACCGTGAGGGGCTCGAGAAGATCTCCGTGGATGTCCACGGCAAGCAACCTGAAGCTGCAGAACCTGAGAGGTTCCAAGAGCCAGTGGAAGTCCCACCGCCGAGGCTGGAGGTGAAGGGTCGCGCGCCGCAGACCATTGCAATCAGGCAAGCCGATTGGTTGAGGCATGGAAGCACGCCAGGTTGCCAGAAGTGCACGCATGCGGACGACCACGGCTGGGGTCAGAAGTCGGGGCCACACAGCCCGGCATGCGTTGAGAGGTTCAAGAAGTTGCTTGCAGAGTCGGAGGAGGGACGACGTCGCCTGGCCGAGGCCGAAGGAAGGCAATCAGAGTGGATCGCCAAGCGTGTGCAGGAAGCAGCAGAAGGGCCTCGGGAAGTGCAAGATCCGATACCGCAGGAGTTTGAGCCTCTGGCAGAAGATGCCCCAGGCCCAGAGTCCAGCGATGGCCGCAAGGACGTGGAGGTTCCGATGAGGGACAGCAACATGGACGACGATGTCGAGCCGGAGGCAACTGGAGATGCAGCCGAACGCGACGAAGCCATGGATCATGGAGATGATTATGTGCCTACGTCCCCGGAGCCCGAGGGCATGGAGGACGATGAGATGTTGCTGGAGCCCCTGATGAATGTGGTCACGGACGACGTGAAGGAGGACATCGCGAAGCTGGACCACGAGATTGTTGACCTTGTCTGCCAGATGGGTGGAGGTCGGCGGGCATACAGACGTGAGCGGATGAAGGCCGTGAGGGCCATCGTTGCCGAGATCTACAGCCCACCGAGAGTGACCCACTGCGCCAAGCTCCTGCCCCAGCTCGGCATCAGTGCCGGATTTGCATTGGATCTGACGGAGAACAACCAACGTGGCGAACCTTGGGACTTCGACGACGAGAACAAGCAGGACGAGGCGATGGACTTGATAGACGAGACCAAGCCCTTGTTCATCGTTGGAAGTCCTATGTGCACTGCATTCTCCACGTGGCAGAGAATCAATGCCCACCGCCGCGATCCTGTCAAGATGAAGGAGCAGTACGACAAGGCCGTCAAGCATCTGCGGTTCGTATGCCGCGTGTACCGAAAGCAGCTGGATGAAGGTCGCTACTTTCTTCATGAACATCCTGTGGCTGCCAGTTCATGGCAGGAGCCGTGCATGGCCCGACTGCTGCGCGAGGAGGGCGTGGACACGGTGAACATGGACCAATGCCAGTATGGTCAACGAGCAGTGGACGGCTCACCGATCAAGAAGGCGACGAAGTGGATGTCGAACTCCGAAGAAGTCCTCAAGGTCCTGGGGAAAAGATGCTCTGGCCGAGGGGGAGCATGTTCCCTAGGCGGAAGGCATCGAATCTGCGAGGGATCTCACGCGAGACGGGCGGCAATCTATCCATTCGTGCTCTGCAAGGCCATCCTGAAGGGCTTCCGGAACCAGATGAAGGCGGACTGCATCATGGGCAACGGGGCCTTTGGCATTCATCCCAGAGGCATGTTCGATGAAGACGAGAACTTCGACTTGAGGGCGCTCGACGACGAGGAGTTGGAGGAGGCTGAGGTGTACGGAGTGCAGGACGAGAAGGTCTACCGTGACACCACCACAGGGCAGTTGCTGGATCCAATCCTGGTCAAGGAGGCCCGCAGGAAGGAGTTGCAGTACTTTGAGGCGAAGAATGTGTGGTACAAGAGGCCGAGGTCCGAGGCGTACAGCAAAATGGGCAAACCTCCAGTGACTGTAAAATGGGTGGACGTCAACAAGGGTGACGACGTCCATCCCAATTACAGGTCACGATTAGTGGCCCGTGAGATTCGCAGACCTGGAGAGGACAGCATATTTGCCCCCACGCCACCTCTCGAGTCGCTCAGGACTGTACTGAGCATGGCCACGACCGACTTCAAAGGCGACGTGAAGCACATCCGTGACGGCAAGTCTGAGAACCGAACCCAGATCAGCGTCATCGATATCTCACGTGCGTACTTCAATGCCAAGAAGGACGAGAATGCCAACCCCACCTACGTCGAGTTGCCGGAGGAGGACCCTGACCGGAAAAGAGGAATGGTGGGCCTGCTGAGAGTCCATATGTATGGAACTCGTGCCGCAGCCGATGGCTGGCATGGCGAATACTCCAGTGCATTGGAAAGCATGGGGTTTGCCAGAGGCGATGCGAGCGCATGCGTATTCCGACACGTCGAGAGGCGTCTTGTGACCAGCGTCCACGGAGACGATTTCACCACTGCTGGGCCGAAGAAGCAGTTGGACTGGCTGAAGGCCGAGCTCATGAAGCACTACGAGTTGAACGAGAACTACCGCATCGGCCCAGGCCCTGACGACGGCAAGGAAGCGAAGGTCCTGAACAGAATCATCCGCTGGACGACCACAGGCGTGGAATATGAGGCGGATCCGCGACAAGCAGAACGGCTTGTACTGGAACTTGGGCTTGAGGGCGCCAAGTCCGTTGGCACACCAGGCGTGAAGCCCACCAAGGAGGTTGTGGACGGCGACAAGGACCTGGCGGAGCACAAACACACGGCATTCCGAGGCATTGCCGCGAGAGGGAACTATCTGGCCGCAGATAGGCCAGACGTGCAATATGCCACCAAGGAAATCTGCCGCTGGATGGCGAAGCCATCGGAGGCAGGCGTGGGTTCGTTGAAGAGGCTCGGCAGGTACTTGGAGGGCCACAAGCGCTTGATCATGGAGTTCCCCTTCCAGGACGCGGACACGGTGGACATTTACTCCGACACAGACTGGGCTGGATGTATTCGGACCAGGAAGTCCACGAGCGGTGGATGCCTGATGATAGGCAAGCACTTGGTGAAGAGTTGGAGCAGCACGCAGGGCCCTATATCGCTGAGCTCTGGGGAGGCCGAGTTCTACGGCGTGGTGAAGGCCTCTGGCGTGGCTCTGGGCTATCAGGCCCTACTTCGCGATCTGGGTGTGCAGCTACCACTGAGAGTTTGGACCGACTCAAGTGCCACGATGGGCATATGCAGCCGCCAAGGACTTGGCAAGCTCAGACACGTCGACACGCGAAGTCTCTGGGTGCAACAACGCGTCAGGGACGGGAGTCTGGAGTTGCGAAAGGTCCGAGGCGAAGTCAACCCAGCAGATTTGTTTACCAAACATCTGCCTGGAGAGGACAAGATCAAGAATCTGCTGGGCTTGTTTGGATGTCGATTTGCAGATGGTCGGGCAGCCGAAGCACCGGAGTTGCGCCGTGAGAAGGGTCAGGGCTACGAGAGCATCCTGGCCTGCGACATGCTCTACAGTGTGACTGGCGACAAGATTGTGCAAGATGGCTACGAATACCCAGCGGTCATGATTGACGTGGGCAACGGCTGCCTAGAGAAGGTGGCTGAGGCGTACCTGCACGATGGCCGGAGGCTGCCCCACGAGATCAACGGCGACATCAACATGTTGTTCCCCAAGGCGCACGCGGCAGAGGCTCTGGCAGAGACGGCGGAGTTGGCGGACCCGTTGGAGACCAGAGGACTGGTCATTGGCAAGATGGAGAGAGGCTAATCAATGCACGTGGGACGAAATCCTTGGGGAGTTCGTGGATTTCTACGATTGGGATCAAAATTTTGAGTACTAGGACGCGAACATCTTCTTGGCGGAGGATGTCTTCTTGTACTAGTGCGACTTGATTTTCACTATTTTCAGTATGTGGTATGAGTATTAGTACTGCTACTACCACTACGACCTCGAGCAGTTGTTCTGGAACGAGGTCGACGAGGCCCTGGTTTTACCTGCTCAGGGCTACAAGCTGGAGGCACTGGCGGGGACGTGCCTCGCGGACGCGAGCGTGCGGGACGGCGCTCAGTTCGAGGGGGAGCTCCAGAGATCCAACTTCAGCGGCTTTGCGACTACTGGTGCGACGGGCGGTGAGCACCAAGAAGTTCTACAAGTACGTGAAGGTCCTCTGGGGCGTCGAGCTCGTGCTGTACTACGTTTTCTACACCACCATCCCTCTGAGGGGGAGTCCAAAGATGGTGACGGCGTTGCAGGTGTGGCAGTGGTCTGGTGGCGAGAGTGGCTTGGACTGTGACGACAGTGGCTTAGACTTGCACTCGACCGACTGAGCCCGGGTTCCAACTTGGGTTGCCTGCGACTTTGGAGACGTGTGTACAGCAACGCGACTGATCGACTTTCAGTTTTTCCTTCGAACAACTTTGGCTTAAGATTCACAGAGAAATAATCTTTCTCCGCTGAAGTAGTAGTAGTAGTAGTAGTAGCAGTTGTAGTTGTAGTAGTAATAGTAGTAGTAGTAGTAGTAGTAGTAGTAGTAGTAGTAGTAGTAGCAGTAGTAGTAGTAGTAGTAGTAGTAGTAGTAGTGGTAGTAGTAGTAGTAGTAGTAGTAGTAGTAGTATTAGTAGTAGTACTAGTACTAGTACTAGTACTAGTAGTCGTCGTCGTCGTAGTCGTCGTCGTAGTAGTAATAGTAGTTAGTCGTAGTAGCGGTAGTAGTAGTAGCAGCAGTAGTAGTAGTAGTAGTAGTAGTAGTAGTAGTAGTAGTAGTAGTAGTAGTAGTAGTAGTAGT
>PVBE010576412.1_pt1 | contig 10177 bp, 8 predicted proteins | sample 1631181 | NCBI WGS metagenome assembly PVBE01 (sample SAMN08397723, study PRJNA350692) | Marine metagenome, whole genome shotgun sequencing project. | isolation source: water | place: Pacific Ocean | collected 2012-04 | reverse complement strand
TAAAGCAGGGTCACCAGGACCCGCGTCCCGGACGCACCGACGGGATGGCCGATGGCGATGGCGCCGCCGTTGACGTTGAGCCTGTCCGCGTCCCAGCCGAGATCCTTGCCGACGGCGCAGGCCTGGGCGGCGAACGCCTCGTTGGCCTCGATCAGGTCGAGGTCGTCGACCGTCCAGCCGGCCTGTTCCAGCGCCTTCCGGCTCGCCGGGATCGGCCCGGTTCCCATGATCGCCGGATCGACGCCGGCCTGGGCCCACGAGACGATGCGTGCCAGCGGCTCGATGGGGCGGCGCTCGGCCTCCTCGGCGGTCATCAGCACCAGCGCCGCTGCGCCGTCGTTGATGCCCGCCGCATTGCCCGCCGTCACGGTGCCGTTCTTGTCGAACGCGGGGCGCAGCTTGGCCAGGGTGTCGGCGGTGGTGCCGTGCTTCGGGTGCTCGTCGACGGCGATGGTCACGTCGCCTTTCCGCGTCGTGATGGTGACGGGAACGATCTCGTCGTCGAATCGGCCGGCGTTCTGGGCCGCCTCGGCCTTCTGCTGCGAATGGGCGGCAAACTGGTCTTGCTCGTCGCGGGTGATCTGCCAGCGCTCGGCGACGTTCTCGGCCGTGTTGCCCATGTGATAGCCGTTGAAGGCGTCCCACAGCCCGTCGCGGATCATGGTGTCGACCAGCTCCGCGTTGCCCATCTTCTTGCCGCCGCGCATATGGATGCAGTGGGGCGCGCGGCTCATGCTCTCCTGGCCGCCGGCGACGACGATGCCGGAATCCCCGACCGTGATCGCCTGCAGCCCCATGGCAACCGATTTCAGCCCCGAGCCGCAGAGCTGGTTGACCCCGTAGGCCGGCACCTCGACCGGTACGCCGGCCGCGATGGAGGCCTGGCGCGCCAGGTTCTGGCCGGTGCCGGCGGTGAGGATCTGGCCCATGATGACCTCCGAGACGTCGTCGGGCGCGACGCCCGCGCGCTGGAGCGCCTCGGCGATGGCGATCTTGCCAAGCTCGGACGCCTCGAGCTCGGCGAGCCCGCCGTTGAATGCGCCGACCGGCGTCCGCGCCGCCGCCGCGATGACGATTTCGGTCATGTGATGCTCCCGGGCCAAGTGTGCGAAGTCGATGCCAATCTAGACGCTCGCGCGGGCCCGTTCAAACCTTAGCCAAGACCGATCAATGGCGACCCTGATCTTCAGCACCAGCCGCTCACCAGCGCCATGCGGAGAAGCCGTCCCCTTTTCCCCGGAACGTTCGAAAGGGCTTCGGTGGCCTCGCGAACCAGTCGCCGGTATTCCTCCGTCGGGGTTTCGTCTCGATGGTCGGTGCGATCGGCGTGATCGTCAGTTCGACTAATCTCGCGATCCGTGTAGGTGCCGTCGAACATGGTCGGTTTCCTCTAGCGTTGCGTGATACCGAGAGGTTAGGCACACTCGACATCGGGCGCTTGAGGAACAGCGATGAATTCCCTTCGGAAACCCTTTGTTTTGCTTTGGGAATGGTTGGGATGCCGTGATTTACCGGTTCGACGCGTTTTCACTCGATAGCGAAAGCCTCGAGCTTAGGGACGGCGACGATCCGGTCGCGATCGAGCCGGGGGTCTTCAGCGTCCTCGCCTACCTGATCGAGAACCGCGACCGGGTGGTGGGCAAGGACGAGCTGATCGAGGCCATCTGGGACGGGCGCGCCATTTCCGATGGTGCGCTCAATTCCCGCATCAACGCAGCGCGCCGCGCGGTCGGCGACAGCGGCAGCACGCAATCGGTGATCAAGACGCTCCCCCGGCGGGGCTTTCGCTTCGTCGGTTCCATATCCGAGGATCAGGCGCCCGGCGCATCGGCGGATCTTCTCGCGTCGCTGCCCGATAAGCCCTCCATCGCCGTGCTGCCGTTCGGCAATCTGTCGAACGACCCGGAGCAGGAGTACTTTTCGGACGGCATCACCGAGGACCTTATCACCGCGTTGTCGCGTATCCGCCGGTTTCGGGTCGTCGCCCGCGGCTCGACATTTTCCTACAAAGGCCACTCATTCGACGTTCGCCACGTCGCCCGCGAAATGGATGCCAGGTACGTTATCGAGGGCAGCGTACGAAAGTCCGGCAACCGGATTCGGCTAACGGTTCAGCTGATCGATGGTGGATCGGGTAAACACGTCTGGGCGGAACGATACGACCGGGAGGTCGACGACATCTTCGCGCTTCAGGATGAGCTTGCCATCGCCATCGTTGGCGCGGTCGAGCCTGCCATGGGTCGGTCGGAACAAGATCGTGTAACGCGCAAGCCACCCGAGAGCCTCGATGCCTGGGAGGCCTATCAGCAAGGAACGTCTTTTCTGCATAAACGAACCGCCGAGGATCTGGCGGCGGCCAGGGATCTTTTTCAGCGAGCGATTTCCATCGATCCGGGGTTCGCTCTCGCCCATGCGGGAAAGGCGAGAGGATATTTGTTCAATGTCCTGTTGGGGACCACGGAGGATGACGGCGAGGAAGCCGAGAAAGCGGCACTAGAGGCGGTTGAGCTGGACCCTGACGAGGCTGAGACGCACTTGGCCCTGGGATCCGTTTACTACGCCAATCGCGAGACCGAACGTGCCATTTCCGAATTGGAAGCCGCGATCGATCTCAATCCGAGTTACGCACAGGCGCATCACCTTCTGGGCGCGTCGTTCGCCCATACCGGACGGGCCAAAGAAGCCTTGCCGCACCTTTTGGCCGCGATCCGATTGAGCCCGAAAGATGCGGAGATTGCCCCGTTCCATGCTCGGGTCGCCATGGCCCATCTTTATCTCCGGCAACATGAAGAGGCGGTCGATTGGGCGAAAAAGGCCGTGCGCCTGCCCGGAATTCTATGGCCGGCACACTGTTTCCTGGCGGCTTCCCTGGCACACTTGGAAAGAATGGACGAGGCACGCCAAGCGCTCGAGCGCCTCTTGGCGTTTCGGCCTGGAATAGTGATTGGTTTCGTTCGTGACCACCTGCCGACCGTCCACCGGGGCTTCCTGGACCATCTGCTTGATGGCCTCCGCAAGGCTGGCCTGCCGGAGTAACGTTCTGACGGCTCCGACTGCCCAGCACGGAAAAATTCGGCCAATAGACTCCCGCGCTGGCCGAAAATAAGATCCGACAAGACGCGTCGAATCCATCTCTAGCGGACCGGGAATACGACATGAAACTTGTGCTCTTCGACGGCGACGACGGAGCCGAAACCAGACCCGGAGTGCTCAGTGAGCGGGGTGTGGTGGATATCTCCGCCGTGGTTCGCGGGGGCCATACGCCCCAGCTCACCATGGAAGGTATCATCGACGATTTCGACCAGCTGCGGCCCAGGCTCGAGGAGCTGGCGGCGAACGCGCCGGCGGTGCCGGAAGACTCGGTCCGGCTGCGCCCGCCGCTGCCCAGGCCGGGCAAGATCCTGGCCTGCATCGCCAACTACTGGGAGCACGCCCAGCGCGAGCCGCGCCCACTCAACATGTTCCTCAAGAGCTCCGACGCGGTCGTCGGCCCGGGCGATACCATAGTCCTGCCGGAGTTCACCGAGCCCTGGATCTTCATGCACGAGGCCGAGCTCGCGCTGGTCTTCAAGGGTCCGGCGAAGATGGTCGCGGCCGACGACTGGCAAAGTGCGGTGTTCGGCTACACCTCGATGATCGACGTATCGGCGCGCGGCGAGGGGCGCAGGACGTGGAAGACGGGAAGCTGGCTCGGCAAGTCGTTCGACACCTTCGCGCCGATCGGGCCGTGCATCGTCACCGCCGACGAGATCGCCGATCCCAACGACCTGCACGTCCGGTTTTGGAACGGCGATCAGCTGCGCCACAACTACAACACCGACGACATGGAGCATCACGTGCCCGAGCTCGTCGCTTTCGCCACCCGGATCATGACGCTGAATTCCGGCGACGTGATTGCGTGCGGCACCAACCACGAGGGCCTCGGGGCGTTGCAGGACGGTGAGACGGTGACCATCGAGATCGCCGGCATCGGACGCATGTCGCTCGACGTTCGCGACCCGCTCGGGCGCGAATGGGAGCGCGGCGTCTACATGGGCGAGGATTCGACCAACCCGGACGCCGTCCGCCGTCACCGGCCGGGCGCCGGCGGGTGACGCGCCGGCCGGGCGCCGGCGTTATTCGATCTCGTACACCACCGTGACCGCGGCCGAGACCCGTTGCTCGCCGGCCTCGATCGGGACGGCGGCGCGGGCGCTCATCGCGGCCGCCTCCATCATGGCCGGGCGCGGCCCCCTGGCGCCGTGCTCGGCGATGTCGAGCACCCGCCCGACGCGGACGCCGGCCGACTCGGCGTACAGCTCGGCCTTGCGGTGCGCATCCGCCATTGCCGCGAGCCGCGCCTTGTCGGCGAGCGGCTCAGGCGCCGCGATCGAGAACCGGACCCCGTCGAGCCGGTCGGCGCCGGCGGCGACCAGCGCGTCCAGCATGGCGCCGAGCCGGGCGAGCTCGCGCACCTTCACCGCGATCCGATTGACCACGCGGTAGCCGATGATGCGGGGCGTCGCGGTGCCGCTGACGCGGCGCTCGAAGAGCGGGTGGACGGCAAAGCTCCGGGTCTGGATGTCGGATTTGGCAACGGCGAATTCGCCGAGCTTCGCCAGAACGCGGCGCATCGATTCCGAGTTGGCCTCGAGCGCGCGGGCGGCGGCCGTCTCCTGATCGACCACGGCGGCCATGATGACGGCCTGGTCGGGCTTGGCATCGACGCTGCCGGTGCCTTGGACGCGGATGCTTCTGCGCGCGCCGTTATCGGCCGAGGCCGGCGCGTGCCATGGGGCGGCGAGCATCGCCGCCGTTAAACCGATTGCAAACAGTCGTTTCACGGCCTGGTGTCCCCTCGCCATTGATCGTCGGCACCCTAGCCCGCATTTCTCACATCCGCCATGGTCTGCGCGGCGCCGTCCCGCCGACAGGGCAGGAAAGCCGCGCGGCGCGATGCGGTGCCATCGGGCAAGCGGCTTGACGCACCCTGTCGGCGGGACGGCGCCGCCCTCCGGGTCGCGTCCAGGCGGCCGGCCGCGGCGTCGCGGGCCTCGACCGTAGCTTCGGCTACGCTTTTCGGCCCGCTCCTGGCGGGCCGGCCGCCTGGACGCGACGCAGACCGTGGCGGATGTGAGAAGTGCGGGCTAGCACGGATATCGGGACCGCTCTCGGGTCGTTATAATCGGCGCGGCGGGCGCCGCCGTCGGTGCCGCCGATCGCTTACTGGAACGCCAATGCCGAGCCGCCATCCCTGCGCGCCACAACATGGCTGATCGCGCCGCCCCCGGAACCTTGCGCGTCTGGACCGGGCTCCTCCTGATTGCGTTGTGGGCACTGGCGATCGTCGATATGGCGTGGCCGGTTCCCGAGGTCGTGGCCGTGGTCGGCATCGCGGCATACGTCTTGCTCTCCCTGGTGCGGGGCTCGCGCCAGGCGCGGTGGATGTGTGGCGCCCTGACCGCCGCGATCGTCGCGCTGTCCTGGTCGTTCGGGGTCGCCGAGGCGGCATTCGCCGGCATTGGTCGCGCGCTAGTCTTCGCCGCCTTCATGCCGACCATCGTTCTCATCCGGGCAACCGCCGAGCAGCGGCCCGAGGTGGCCCAAGCGCGCCGGTTGTTCACCAACCTGGCGCCCGAGCACCGGGCCGGCGGGATCCTGTTCGGCTGCCACGTACTCGGCTCGGTGATCAGCCTCGGCGTGTTCGGGCTGCTGGCGCCGATCGTCGGCACCGAGGGACCGCCCGAGCATCGCACCCGGATCGTCTGCATCGCCGTTCGCAGCATGTGCGTCGGCGCGTTGTGGTCGCCGTTTTTCGTCTCGGTGGTGCTGGCGAGCCAATTCATCACCACCGTCCCATTGTGGCGGGTCATGGCGATCGGCATCCCGTTCGCCGCCCTTGGCCTGTTGATCTCGTTCTTCGTCTTGGGCGACGGCGCGGGCGGGCTCGCCGCGCTACGCCGCTCGCTGGCGAGCCTGGTGCCCATCGTTCCGCCGGTTGCGATCGCCGCGGCCCTGGTGGCGGCGATCAGCGGGCTGGGCGGATTGACGACGTTGCAGGCGATCGTCATCGGCATCCCGCCGCTCTGCCTCGCGGGCCTGCTGCCGCTCGGTGTCTCGCGGCTCGGTGAAGCGGTGCGCGCGACGTGGCGAAGCCTGCCCGACATCGGCGGCGAGATCGGCATCTTGGTGCTCGCCATCGCCCTCGGCGTGGTGTTCGAGGCGGCGCTGACCGCGGGTGGCGCGGTCGCGGACGTCGCCGGGCTGGAGCTCGAGCCGTTCGCCGCCATCGCCATCATCATCGCCGGCATGAGCGTGGCCGGTCTGGCCGGGCTCCACCCCATCATCAGCGCGACGGTCGTCCTCGTCGTCGCGACCGGTCTGCCGATCGGGCTCGCCGATTTCGTCCTGATGCAGTCGGTGCTGATCGGATGGGCGCTTGGCGCCATGGTCTCGTTCTCTGGCGTCTCGGTGGTCACCGCCTCGGCGCTGTTCGACCTGTCGCCGTGGCGCCTCATTTTTGGCCGGAATATCGTCTTCGTCATTGTCTTCGGCTCGGTTTCGGTTCTAATACTGGGTTTCTTGAACAGGGTATTCGTAGGGTGACGCTGGTGCCTCGGATCCGTGACGAACATGCGGTTGGACGACGGTTGGCGGCGCTCGCCTGTCTGATGCTGATGACGGCCGCGCCGGCGCGGGGTCAAGCGGGGACCGGCGTCGAGGACTACCGCAACGGCGATTTCCAGGCCGCGCTGCGGAAGTTCGAGGACGGCGCGGCCGCCGGCGACAAGCGTGCCCAGTACAATCTCGGCGTCATGCTGCTCAAGGGCACCGGCATCCAGAAGAACACCGAAACCGCCCTCAAATGGCACCGCCTGTCGGCCGAGCAAGGCTACGCCGCCGCCCAGCACGAGCTCGGCGTGATGTTCTATCGCGGCGACGGCGTCGCCCAGAACCATGCCGCGGCCGCCAAGTGGTTCCGCAAGGCGGCCGAACAGGACTTCGCGCAGGCCCAGCTCAATCTCGGGGTGATGTATTTCGCCGGTCACGGCGTCCCCAAGGACGGCGCCGAAGTGGTCAAGTGGATCACTCTCGCCGCCGCCAAGGGCCTCGCCGAAGCGCAATATCGCCTGGGCGCGATGTACGACAAGGGCATGGTGTTCCGGAGCGACAGGGGCGAGGCGGAGCGCTGGTGCGAAAAGGCGTCGCGCCAAGGCCACGAGAAGAGCGGCACCCGCCTCGCCGCGCTGGCCGCTTCGCGGCTCGCCGCCGTCGCGCCCGCTTCCGGGTCCAGGCCCGACGCGGGGGAACTGGCGACGAAGACGGCGGCCACACCTGTTACGGCGGCCGCGACGAGCTCGGCGGAGCGCACGGCGTGGCGTGTTCAGCTTGCCTCGTTCCGTTCCACCGACGATGCCGAGGTGGCATGGCGCCGGCTAACACGCCGGCACCCCGAGCTTCTCGACGGCCTCGAGGCGAAGTTTGTCGAGGCCGATCTCGGCCCCGAACGCGGGATATATCACCGCCTCACCGCCGGGCCGCTGGACAGCGGCGACGCGGCGCGGGCGCTGTGCCGGAACATCAGGGAACGCGCGCCCGGTCAGGGCTGTCTTCCATTGTCTCGCTGATCGCGTCGATCGCGCGGATTCGTTGACCGATCCGCCGCCGGTTGACGAATCGTTCACCATGTCCGGATAACTTTCCAACCTGGTTCCGCAAATGCCGCAATTGTCTGGACGGGTCTCCGGGGTATGGGTTTTCTGGTACGTGTTCTGTTTTGGCTGGCGCTGCCCGTCACCGTCATCGGTGTTCCGGCGGCGTTCGTATGGCTGGCGCTGGAGCGTGAGCCGCTAGTCGCGCGCATGGCCGAGATCTCGGCCGATGACATGCGAAGCTCCAAGGTTTTTTGGACGCGCTATGATCCGCGTCGCATCAAGTCGGGCCAGCCGGCCACCGTCGTTGCCACCGAGCGCCAGATCGACACCGCGGTTCGCGTTGGACTCGCCGGGTTGGGCGACGTCAAGAGCCGGATCGCGGTTCGCCCTCGCGGCCTCATGATCACCGCGACGGTCGGGGTTCCCTTGCCCCTCGGCAAGCTCCAGCGTTATGCCAACATCCGCACCGTGATCGCACCGTCGCCCGACGGGCTCAAGATTTCCAAGGCGCAGATCGGCCGTCTCCAGATCCCGCCGAGCCTGGCGCTGCCCATCCTGAAGTCCTTCATCGAGACCTTCGTGGGGCCGGGCCAGGGCGAGGAATTCATCCGCAGCGTCCGTGCCGTCTCGGTCGAGAACAAGACCGTAACGGTCGCCTTCGAGGCGCCCAAGGGCGTGGTCGCCAAGGTGAAGACCGTCGCCAAGACCGTGGCGAAGAAAGTGGTGCGGACCGCCGAGCCCGAGGCGGTTCGGGTGTACTACACCAAGCTGATCGAGCTGGCGCGCCGACAGGGCAGTAATGCGCGCACGTCGCTGACCGCCTTCGTCCAGCCGCTCTTCCGCCTCGCCGGCGAGCGCTCGAAGACCAGCAGCCCGATCGAGGAGAACCGAGCCGCGATCCTGGCGATGTCGCTCTATTTCGGCGATCGCCGGATCGAGAACGTCGTCGGTGACGTGTTGAGCGCCAACATGCGCGGCAAGAAGCGGCGGGTCGAGCACGTCCGGCTCGACGGCCGGCATGACTTCGTGCAGCACTTCGTCATCTCCGCCGGCCTCGCGCTTGCCAGCGGCGCGGTCGTGGCCAACGCGGTGGGCGTCGCCAAGGAAGTCGAGGATTCCGCCGGCTCGAGCGGCTTCAGCTTCACCGATCTCGCCGCCGACCGGGCCGGCGTCAGGTTCGCCCGTAGCGCTGTCGAATCGCGCGACAAGGCCGTCCGATTCCAGCGCCGGCTGTCGGATCTGATCACCGAACGCGATATCTTTCCCGCCGTGCGAGATTTGCCCGAAGGGCTGAGCGGGTCGGAATTCAAACGCCGCTACGGCGATACCAACAGCCGCGCCTACAGCCGTCTCGTCGCCGAAATCGACCGTCGAATTGGCAAGATCACCCTCTACCGATGACACCATCGTCGTCGAGGACGCGGCCGCTGAAACGCGCGCCGCGCCCGTCGTCGCGCCAGCGCCGGGCGATGACCACCCTGTTCCGTTCGCCCCGAACGCGCGCGAGCGCTGGAAGACCCGTCGCAGCTACATGGAAGGCCACCGCGAGAAGCGAATGCCCGACGGCAAGCGCCATCTCCGGCGGTTCGGGTTGTTCTCCTTCCTCATCGGCTTGTTCGGGCGGCTGCTGAAGCTCGTCGGAATTTACCAGCGCGGCGAGCGCAACGCGGTCGACATAGCTCTCAACCGGTTCAAGCTGTCGTTCCCCGACCTGCCCGAGGCGTTCGACGGCTACACCGTTCTGCAGCTGAGCGATCCGCACCTTGATGCGAACTCCGCCGCGACGGAGCGCCTGATCGAGGCGGTCGACGGCCTCGATGTCGATACGCTGGTGCTGACCGGCGATTACCGATTCCGGATCAGCGGGCCGTTCGCGCACATAATGCCGCAACTCGGCGCGCTGCTTGCCGGGGTGCGCGCACGTGACGGCGTCTACGGCATTCTCGGCAATCACGATACCGTCGACATGGTCGAGCCGTTCGAGCGCCTCGGCGTGACCATGCTCGCCAACCAGACCGTGACGATAGAGCGCGGCGGCGACCGGCTCCATCTGGTCGGCATCGACGATGTCCACTACTACTACACCGACCAGGCGGCGCTCGCGCTTCGCCGGGCACCGCCCGGGTTCAAGATCGCCTTGATCCATTCGCCCGAGCTCGTCCCCGAGGCCGCGCAAGCCGGCATGTCGCTCTATCTTACCGGCCACACCCATGGCGGCCAGATCTGCCTGCCCGGCGGAACGCCGATCATCGCCCACATGGCTGCCCCGCGGCGCTATGCAAGCGGTCTCTGGCGGGCCGGCGAGATGATCGGCTACACCAGCACCGGCGCCGGAACCTCGGGTCTTCCGGTGCGCTTCAACTCGCGGAGCGAGGTCGCGTTGATCACGCTCCGGCGCCAGGCCTAGTGTTCTGTCTCTAACGGAAGGATTCCCTTTGGCTCGTGGATGTGCGAGTCATGAGGGATGAGGAATGGATCATGCGTCTGGCTGTCTCCCAAGGATCGGGCGCGGCTGGAAGGCTGGGTGGCGGGCCGCAACACGC
>PVBE012376725.1_pt1 | contig 10178 bp, 7 predicted proteins | sample 1631181 | NCBI WGS metagenome assembly PVBE01 (sample SAMN08397723, study PRJNA350692) | Marine metagenome, whole genome shotgun sequencing project. | isolation source: water | place: Pacific Ocean | collected 2012-04 | reverse complement strand
CGCCGTTGTAAAATCCCCGAGCAGGTGACACAGATCATTGATTACATGTCAAAACAAGGAAAGGTCTCCCCAGAGATTGCGGAGAAGCTTGTAATACAACTAGAAGAGAAAGGCATTAGGAGTTTTGGCAAGTATAAACAGAAGGGATTTTATCACAGAAACACCCGCTGAATAGATTTCTTAGGTTTACGTCGAAAGATATTTTTAAACAGTCAGTAACCGGGCGAATTGAGATCTTAGGACAAGAGGTTTAAGCCCCAGGCTCCATTATTTAGTTGATTCAGTTGGCTGGTATCGTTGGGCTTGTTGGTAAGGCGAATGTCGGCAAGAGCACGTTCTTTGCAGCTGCTACCCTGAAGGCAGTGGATATCGCAGGCTTCCCATTCACTACCATCAAGGCCAATAAGGGGGTCGGATACCTCCATTCGCCATGTGTATGCAATGAGTTCGGAGTCAAGGACGAGCCGGTTAACTCCGCTTGCGTCGACGGGGTCCGCCTTATACCCGTCGATCTCATCGACTGCCCGGGTCTTATCAGGGGAGCTCATCAGGGCAAGGGACTGGGGAACCAGTTCCTCGATGAGGTGAGGAGGGCTGATGCCCTCATAGTGGTTGTGGATGCAGCTGGGGAGACGGACGATAACGGCCAATCGATTCTTCCGGGTACCCACGACCCCATCGAGGATGTGCGGATGCTTGAGGCGGAGTTCGACCTCTGGCTCACGAGGATCCTTAGGAAAGACTGGGAGAGGGTAGCGAGGACTGCTCAGGCTGCTCGAGAGGAGATCGGGCGCCATCTAGAGGAAAAACTCACTGGCCTAGGGATGAACAGGTTTCACATCGCGAAGGCCGTGGAGGAACGGGGGCTAAATGCTAATGACGCTTTGAGTTGGAGCCACAACGAAATTACCGCATTCGCCTCAGGTCTCAGGAAGGCCTCGAAGCCCCTTATCGTGGCAGCAAACAAGGCAGATAAGGGGCCAGCTGAGGAAAACGTGCAGTCTCTCAGAGATGCTGGTTATCATGTCATTCCCACCTGTGCGGAGGCCGAGCTTTCCCTCAGGAGAGCGACCGCTGCGGGCCTCATAAACTACACCCCCGGGGACGGCGACTTTGAGATCCCTAATCCGGAGAAACTTTCAGGAGGCCAGACGAAGGGTTTGCAGCTTATCCGCGAGAGAGTTCTTGATAATTGGGGTTCTACTGGCGTCCAAGAGGTCATCAACTCCGCCTTTTTCACACTCTTAGATATGATACCCATCTACCCCGTAGAAGACTCAGACAAGCTCACCGATCACCAGGGGAGGGTTCTCCCCGACTGCTTCCTAGTTTCCCGGGGTACTACAACGAAGCAGTTTGCATCCCTTATCCACACGGATCTCGGGGAGAGTTTTATTTTTGCTATTAACGCGAGGACCAAAAAGAGGATGGGCGAAGGTCACGCCCTAAATAAAGATGACATCATCCAGATCGTCGCGGCGAAATCTAGGAGGTAGGCAAGGGCCAATGGGTGGACCCGTGATTCTAGTTTGCGACCAGATACACGACGACGGGGTCAAGGTCCTCATGGAAGCCGGTTATATAGTCGATCTCAGGACCGCAATCACAGCCTCAAAGTTAATCGAGGTTGTTGGAGGCTTCGATGCCCTCGTAGTCAGGAGCCGGACTAAAGTAACTAGGTGTGTCCTAGAGGCGGGGAAGAGGCTTAAGGTCATAGGCAGGGCTGGAGTAGGCCTTGACAATATCGACTTGGTTGCTGCCAAGCGACTCGAAATCATTGTGGTTAACTCCCCGGAGGGTCCAAGCAACGCAGTAGCTGAGCTTGTGATGGGGCTGATGTTCAGTCTCGCTAGGAGAATTCCTGAAGCTGATGCCAGCATGAAGAAGGGGGAGTGGATCAAGGGAAGGCTTACCGGGATAGAGCTGAAAGGTAAGACCATCGGAATCATTGGATTCGGGCGTATAGGAAACCAGATCGCGAAAAAGGCGAGGGCCTTGGAACTAAGTGTACTGGTATACGACGTCTCCTTCGAGAAAGTTATGCAGTCCATTGATGAAGCTGGGGCGGAGGCCGTAACCTTAGATGAACTCCTCAGGTCATCAGACTTTATTACTGTACATGTCCCGTTACTCCCCCAGACCAAATACATGATCGGTGCCGATGAGATAAGCACGATGAAGGACGGCGTTTACCTAATCAATGCCGCCCGAGGAGGTGTCATCAATGAGGAGGCTCTGAAAGAGGCGTTGCTGACTGGTAAGCTGGCGGGAGTCGCTCTTGATGTCTACGAAGAGGAGCCCCCCCGGGACCAATCCCTCATAGGGTTATCCAACGTGGTGAGTCTGCCCCATATTGGGGCGGCAACGGTCGAGGCTCAAAGAACAAACAGCATCATCGTAGCAGAGAAGCTGATCAAGATACTCGGCCAAGATTAGAAGCCCCCTGGCTCTTTATGGGTGATGTGATAATGAGAATATTTTCTTGGATTAATTCCGGTTCCCGTTGATCCAACCAACGTTCTTATCCGATATTATCGACGGGCTGTTTGGATCGACAAGAATTACCTCAAACCACTTAGAGATCCCGTCCTCCCAAACCCAGTACGAGTTAAGGACCTCGAGGTTGGGATACTTCCTGGCTACCCTTTCCTCACCTATCAGTTTAATGCTCTTCGCCGGGGTGTATTTTTTGACGCCCATTCGCTTCGGACGCCTCCCCATCTTGGGTCTTGGTTTACGCCGTCCACCTCTACGTACCCTTACTCGGACCATGACAAAACCCTTTTTTGCTTTGTATCCGAGGCGCCTGGCCCGGTCTATCCTTGTTGGCTTGTCGATCCTCACTATGACCGGTTGACGGCGCCAGATGATAACTCGTTGCCGCATCAGGTCTTTAATATAGCTCTGGCTAGGCTTTTTCCATGCCTTCTGGAGGTGGCTGTACATTCTGATTATCCTCACTGAGCGAAACTACTGAACAGAACAGGCTTCGTTAATATAAACGTTGATGGCTTTCTCCTATCCTAACGGTTTTCCTGTGAACTAAATAGTTAGAAAAATGGATAGGCGTTGGGTGCTACCCTAGAAGCGCGTATACAACAATAAGGGGAGCGAATAGGGACGCGATCTGGCTCATTACCGTGACGAGTGTGTTTAGCGATGGCCCAGCGGTATCCTTGAAGGGGTCGCCCACGGTATCTCCAATAACTGCCGCCTTATGGGCGTCTGAGCCTTTTCCCCCAAAGTTACCAGACTCAACGTATTTCTTAGCGTTGTCCCAGAGGCCTCCCGCGTTGGCCATAAGGATGGCCAGGAAGAATCCGCTGAAAATGGCGCCGCTGAGGTATCCTCCGAGGGCGTGGATCCCTCCGACGAAGCCGAGGACCAACGTGCTGACTATGCTGAAGACTATGAGGGGCAGGAGCTCTTGGAGGGCTCCCACTGTGGCGATGTTAATGCAGGAATTATAGTCGGGCTTCCCGGTGCCCTCTATGAGCCCCGGGATCTCCCTGAACTGGCGACGGATCTCCTCGATCATCCTGAAGGCGTTCTTGGAGACACCTAGGATGATCATTGCGGAGAATATGACTGGAATCGACATCCCGATGAATATTCCCATCATCACTAGAGGATTCATTAGATTGAAGACTATGGGCTCTCCCGTTATGCTCATCACGATTTCCTGGAATGAAGCAAGTAGAGCTAGTGCCGTGAGTCCTGCGGCCCCTATCGCGAAGCCCTTTGTGATTGCCTTGGTTGTGTTCCCCGCGGCGTCGATCTCATCCGTTATGTCTACGATGTCGTCCCCAAGCTCAGCCATCTCGGCGATACCCTTGGCGTTATCCCCTATGGGTCCATAGGCGTCTCCGGCGATGATGATCCCCGCTATGGAGAGCATCCCGACTGCGGCGATTCCGATCCCGTAGACCCCGTAGAGGGAGAAGGAGATGGCGGCCCCGATGCCTATCCCCAGGAGGGCGGGGAAACAGCTGATGAGGCCATAGGAGAAGCCTGTGAGTATGCTGATGGCGGCCCCCGTCTGGGATGCCTCGGCCGTTTTGATGGCTGGGGACCTGTTGATTGAGGTATAATAGTCGGAAGTCATGCCGATAACTATGCCCGCTAGGAGGCCAGCAATATTGGCGTACCATATCTTGATGTCATATCCTAGGTACATAGTGACCGCATAGGTGAGGACTCCGAATACGAGTGTCGTGGTGTATGTTCCCATGTTTAGGGACTTCCCGGGGTCTGCTCCCTCCTTCCCGACCCTGACCAGTAATATTCCTATGATTGACGCGATGATCCCGAGTCCTGCGAAGACGAGGGGCAATGTCACGAGATACGGAATCTGAGATGAAGCTCCCAGGATCATTGCGGCCATAATCGCCGCAATGTATGAGTCGAACAGGTCGGCGCCGGAACCTGCGCAGTCCCCGACGTTATCTCCCACGTTGTCCGCGATGACCGCGGGGTTCCTCGGGTCGTCCTCTGGGATACCGAGCTCAATCTTGCCCACGAGGTCGGCGGCGATGTCCGCTGTCTTAGTGAAAATGCCTCCCCCTGCTTTCATGAAGAGAGTGAGAGTGCTGGCCCCTATGCTCATCCCGAGGAGGATATCAGGATCTCCCGTGATCCAGTAGACGATGCTGATACCCGCGAGAGCAAGCCCGACCACCATGAGGCCCATGACCGCCCCGCCTCTGAATGCGATGGGGAATGCCGCTGAGAGACCCCCCTTCCGGGCTGCGTTGGCTGTCCTGACGTTAGCCTTCACCGCTATCTCCAATCCGATCACTCCAGCCAAGGCTGACAAGACCGTACCGAAGACGTATGTGATGCCGATCTTTACGCCTAGGAACGCTGAGAGCGCGACGGTCATGACTGCCACGAATATCCCAAGGTACTTATACTCCGTCTTGATGAATGCCCGCGATCCCTCCTGGATCCAACCAGCGATCTCTTTCATTCTGTCCGTCCCAGCGTCCTTGTTGTTGACGTACTGGAAAAGAAAGAGTCCAAGCCCGATTGAGAACACTGATGCGACGGGCGCGATTAACCATGGATCAAACTAAACCAACATAAACCCTTCTAATTCTCAGATATGAAACTACCCAATCTCATTTACGAGATAATATAAAAGTATAGGGGAAAGACAGCGCCTTTCAAACTTTCCTGTGAGAGACGTATCTACGCCTCGGTATCAGTTTGCCCGGTATTATCAGGAACGCTGTGAGGGATCCTATGACGCAGACGAAGAGCTGGAAACCCGTCAGAGGAACGACTTTGAAGATCGGGTTGAGAGCAGGAATATACAGGATCGCCATCTGCATCGCCAGGGAGACCACTATAGCGAGGAATAGCATTTTGTTCTCCGTCCACCCCTTCCATCCTAGGCTGAAGATGTGGTGAGTCTCTGACCGGCACTGGTAGGAAAGGAGGAACTCGAAGAAGACGATGCTGGTGAACGCTATAGTCCTGGCAGTTGTGGCTGCGAGCTCGTAATCGCCGGTCGCTATCCACGTTGTGCTGAACGCCCACATAAACGGAATAAAGTCAGAGATGAAATCCACGAGCGCCGCGAAAATGATAAACCGCCAGAACCTCGTGAGCATCCCCTCATTCGGGTCCCGAGGCGGATACTTCATCAGGTCGGGATCAGGTGGATCAATGCTCAACGCAATGGCGGGTAGGCCGTCGGTTACAAGATTGACCCAGAGTACATGAATCGGTAGGAACGGCAGAGGCAGGCCTAGGAGGGTCACAATCGTGATCTCGATGAACTCGTCGAAGTTGGCGGCAAGCATCAGACGGATGTACTTTGTGACGTTGTCATAGATGTGGCGCCCTCCTTGGATGGCCCTCACGATGGTGGCGAAGTTGTCATCCTCGAGGATCATGTCAGATGCTTCTTTGGTGACGTCTGTTCCCTTGATCCCCATTGCGATCCCAATGTCCGCCGCCTTCAATGCTGGGGCGTCATTGACGCCGTCTCCCGTCATGGCCACGATATGACCGTTCCTTTTCAGGGACAATGCGATGCGCATCTTGTGCTCGGGAGAGACCCTAGCGAAGACGTTGACATCCTCGATGATCTCGTCGAGCCTGTCGTTGTCGATGTCCTCCAGCTCCTCTCCGGTCATCACGGAGCCGGGGCCCTCCTCTTTCAACATTCCAATCTCTTTCGCAATAGCGACGGCGGTAAGCCTGTGGTCCCCCGTCACCATCACAGTTTTTATCCCTGCTTGATGGGTGACTTTGATGGCCTCAGGAACTTCCTCTCTTGCAGGATCGATCATCCCGACGAGGCCGACTATTGTAAGACCTGACTCGATCTCCTCAATCTCATACTCTTCAGCTACGGAGACCTCCTTGTAGGACATAGCCAGCACCCTCAAAGCGTCGCTCGCCAATCCCTGCATGGTGAACAGAACTTGTTCCCTATCCTGCTCGTTGATAGGCCGGACGGTTCCCTTGTCTATTATTGATGTACATTTCTCGAGAATGATCTCAGGAGCGCCTTTCACATAGGCGACCCTGCCCCCTTCTGGCCCATCGTGTATCGTAGTCATCATCTTCCGAGTGGAATCGAAGGGGAACTCTGCCACTCTGGGGTAGGTTTCCTTTGTCTTATCGCCAAGACCCGCCTTCACGCCCAGCACGGTTAAAGCGCCCTCTGTGGGATCTCCGAAGACCACCCAGTTTCCCTCGTTCTGCTGGAGATGGGAGTCGTTGTTCAAGAACCCGATTCTCATCAGGAGCTCTCGGTCGGAGTCACCGAAGGGGTCGACGGGCTCGCTGTACATTGTGAACTCGCCAGTTGGTTCGTACCCGGATCCCGAAATGTCGATGATATTGTCACCATAGGAAAGCTGCTTTACCGTCATCTCGTTCTTCGTTAGGGTGCCAGTTTTATCGGAACAGATTACAGTAGTGCTCCCCAAGGTCTCCACTGAGGCAAGTTTCCTGACGATGGATTTCTGCCTCGCCATTCTCGAGACTCCCAGTGCCAATGTGATCGTGAGTACCGCAGGGAGACCCTCGGGGATGGCGGAGACCGCGAGGCTTACCGCCATCATGAACATTTTCTCCAGCTCGTGCTGGTGGACGAAAACGCCGATGAGGAAGACCCAGATGGTCAGGATCACGGAGATCGCGCCTAGCTGACGTCCCATTTTCTCCATCTTCTGCTTCAATGGTGGCTCCTCGACCACCACCGACTGAACCATCCCCGCAATCTTACCAAACTCTGTCATCATTCCCGTCTCGGTGACCACCGCGATTGCCCTCCCCCCAGTGATGACTGTGCCTGTGAAGACTGTGTTTTTCCTGTCACCGATGCTGGCTTCGGTGCTCAGAACCCTTAGGTTCTTCGTAACCGGTGTCGACTCTCCTGTCAATGCAGCTTCGTCCACCTGGAGGTTGGCTGCTTCAATCAGTCTCGAGTCCGCAGGGACCCTGCTACCCGCTTCAAGGATTATAATGTCTCCTGGGACCAGATTCTTAGAGTCGATCGAGGCCTCCTTCCTGTCTCTCAAGACGAGGACTTTTGGGGATATCATCCTCTTGAGAGCCTCGACGGCCTTCTCTGCGCGGTACTCCTGGACGAATCCCAGGATCGCGTTCATGATCACGATGATGAGGATGACGTACGTGTCTGTGAACGCCTCTCCTTCCTTAAATGAGATGTATGCTGAGACCAGCGCGGAGATAATGAGGATGATCACGAGGACGCTCTTGAACTGCCCCATGAGGAACTTGAGGGCTGTCGTCTTCTTCTCTTCTTTAAGCTCGTTCGGCCCGAATATCCCAAGCCTTCTCGATGCCTCTTCCTCGTTTAGGCCGCTTCTAGAAGACCCAAGATGTTCAATGACTGAGTCAATATCTTCAGAATGCCAATCCAACTTTTCCAAACGTTTCACCAAAGTACCAAAGGCTTGCCTAGGGCTGCTATTGCCTCCAGATGAACTCGCTGTCAAATTTAAAGATTCTTTTGGTTGGAAATGTGTTAGCTAAGCTTGTTTTAAACCGAATACTTCTAGATCATACCTGAAGAGGAAGGATCGGGTAAACACCTCGCTGGTCCCTTCCGTCAAGAAAACTCAGAGATCGCCGGTTAATCGTTCTCTTTCAGGTGCTTCTCTCTAAGGCGACTCTGGAGACTACAGTAGGTGCTGAAATTAATGATGATATAGCAACCGAAGAGGATCGTGACGTTTAGTCCTATAATCATCAATTAATCCCCAACAATGGCTACCGTTTATTTTGTTTGATTATGTATGAATGATGGTAACGCGCTTGAATAGTTAGCTATCGAATACTTCCCTCAAGCTCGAGGAACGCCCTTTGACGGAGGAAGACCACTGACACACCCTCTTTCTTAAGTGTCTTTCTAAGTTCAGAGTCATTGGTTGCGACGTTGAATCCTTGCTCTATCGCAACCCTTACTAGCGATTGATCTACGGTCTCCCCGCCCCTTAAGGAGTCTTTGAATACCTCGCATTTATCCGCCATTTTTCTTGCAAAGCCGATCTCCTTTAGAAAACCCGGTTTAGCCCCCTGCCCCACTAGGTCAAGTTCTTCGAGGATCGGGAGTGTTACAAGGCACCTTGTATTTTCCCCCAGGACACGTCTTAGTTCTTCGAAAATGTCCACGCCAAATTTTAGTGGTATAAACAGAAAGTTTGAGTCGAGGAGCACCGAGACTTGGTGCCTATCCAGGTCTACCCCTTTAGTATGCCTACACCTATTAGCCGCCATCTGCTGCCTATCCTCCTGCTGAGGGCCACCCGATCCCCGGCTTCACCGCAGACAGGGATGGTCAGTGTCGCCTCTAGGTAGTCTTTGGCCACCTTAGTGACATTCCCCATTGTCTTCGCAGTCCCTAGATTTAAAAGGAGCTTCTCTCCCTTGGCGACCGAGACCACTTTTCCCATCTCCCGGCTCCCAATAATGTTCTCGAATAACCGGATGTCGAGGCTTATCTCCCTAATAACGGGGGGAAGCGTCCCTGGCTTACCTATAAGGCTCCCCACGAGACCGTCGGACTTTGTGAGGGAGGGGTCGAGGAGTGTGCCTACTCCTACAAGTCCCCCTGGGATGGCCTGCTTCACCGTTGTGTTCCCTGAGTGAAGGCTCGTGATCTCTGTAAAAAGCTCCCTCATCTTGATCCTGTTCTTCTCTCGGACAGGGAGGCCTGGTCTGATCTCGACCTGTTCACCGGCCTCAAAGCACCCCTGGATTATGGACCCCCCCACTACGCCGCCCTTTAAATTATCGATGGAAGTACCGGGGACGTTGACATCGAAGCTCCTAACAATGTACATCCTGGATGACTCAGTGGTGGTCCTCTCGGTGGTCGCCGGATGCTTATCAATAGCTTGGAGAAGGAGGTCCATGTTGACCTCATGCTGGGCGGAGACTGGGATTATAGGGGCATTCTCAGCTATTGAGCCTTCTACGAACTTTTGGATATCGTTATAGTGCCGGATCGCGTCATCCCGAGTTACTATATCGATTTTATTTTGGACTATGATTATGTTTTTGAGGTCAACGATATCAATGGCTGCGAGGTGCTCTCTGGTCTGGGGCTGGGGGCAACGCTCATCGGCTGCGATGACCAATATGGCTCCATCCATGACGGCTGCTCCGCTGAGCATCGTAGCCATGAGGATCTCATGGCCTGGGGCATCCACAAAACTGAAAGCCCTCTGGAACTCTGCTGTGTTTCCGCAGTGAGGGCACAATGGAGATGTACAGTAACCTTGAGGCTCGTTACAGCTTGGGCATTTGTAGACAGCTGCGTCGGCGTACCCAAGTTTGATTGTAATCCCCCTTCTCAGCTCCTCACTATGTCGGGAAGCCCATACACCGGTGAGTGCCTGGACCAGGGTGGTCTTACCATGATCGACATGGCCTATGGTGCCGATATTTATCTCCGGTTGGCTTTGAAGTCTATGAATCTTAATTCTCCCCTTTGAACAGTCAAAGTACTTGGGTGGGTTGTTCCTATAAACGTTTATGAATTGCTCCTTGAGACTGTTCGGAGCCCCTTAAAACAGCGCGTCCTCCACCTTCAATAGCTCCAAAAGTGTCTTAAAGAGTTATCAAGAACAAAGCTAGAATCTTCGCTCCCGACAAGAACGAGTCCCAAAAGAAATGAGAACCTCGCATAGAGG
>PVBE010831359.1_pt1 | contig 10178 bp, 7 predicted proteins | sample 1631181 | NCBI WGS metagenome assembly PVBE01 (sample SAMN08397723, study PRJNA350692) | Marine metagenome, whole genome shotgun sequencing project. | isolation source: water | place: Pacific Ocean | collected 2012-04 | reverse complement strand
TGCTGGAGCTAGAGGACAGAGAGAAGCAAGACGCTCGTATCGACGCGCTTGTAGACGAACTCCTCGCATCTCCTGTCGGCAAGTCTCCCGAGGCCGCAGGCCTAGCCGGATACCTGCTGTACCTGCATTCAGGTCGCTTGGCGTCCGTTTCCAAGCAAGAGAGGGTCAGGACCGAACTACGCAGCGCCTTGCGTAGTTCTGACCGAACGGTCGTCGCGGAAGCAATGCTCTATCTGGGCCACAACGACTACGACGTCGGGTTGTACGCGCAGGCGACACACCAGTTCGATGGCCTCGATGTGACGGCACTGGGACCGTTCCTCCGGCTCAAAGCACTTGAAATGCGCGTGTGCTGCCGAATCAAGACGAAATCACTTGGGGCGGCGCTGAAGGACTTTCACAGGCTAGTGGCGGAGGCTGACCGGGCAGACTTGGCTGACGTGTGCCCCCTTCTGCTGGACTCGGTGATTGAGAACGATCGGTCAACGCTAGACGCAGTTCAGCGCGACGATCTGCTTGAGCTTGCAGACCGGCTTGATCGCATTGCGCGTTTCACGTCGTTTCGTCGCGCCACACGGCGGTGGAAGCGACCCGACCAACGTTGACGACCCGATTGAGCGACCAAGCGACCAACCCCACCCACGTTGACGACCCCGGAGGCACTCGAAGACGGCCGCCGCCTTGCTAAGCCGACGGCGCCAACGGACAGCGCCTCACAACGACCCGACCAACGTTGACGATCCCCGAAGGACTCGGAGACGGCCGCCACCCGGCTTTCGACAGCTCGGCGCTGACCGCGAGGCGTAGATGATGATCGAACGACCCAACCAAAGTTGACGGCCCAGAAACAGCCGAAGACGGTCGCCGCATTGCTAAACCGACGGCGCAAACGGACATCGCCACGCCGGTGAGCCCCCCCCAGCGCTCAAAATCGCCCTCGCATCGACCAGGGATCCGACAGGCCGCGCGGCAAACGGCATGACCCCCGACGCCCAGACAAACCAATGCCCCCGCGGGGGTTCCGCAACGACAAGAAGAGCCGCACGGCAACACCACGCCAGACCGCTAGGTCGGGACGAGTCGAGCCCCGTGGTAGTGCACCAGTGCCCAGGTCCCGGGTGGGAACTTCACGGTACGCACCCCTGACTTCCACTGTTCGTACGCGACTCGATAGGCGCATCGGGATTCACGCAAGCGCGCGACAGCAGCAAAGAAAGCGTCCCGCATGCCACGGCCGATGGCAAATGTCGGGTTCAGACTTCGAAGTGGCTCGAAGCTGGTAGCCCGCCTCATCGGGGAAACGCGGAGGACAGCCTTCGCGCCCATGAATCGCCAACCGTTGTCGCGCATCCTCCCGTGAACGGCTCGTTCGAGCCGATGGATTTCCGCTTCGACGAGTTTCAGTGATCGCTGTCGGGGTGTGATGATGGCTCGCGGGAGCCTATTTCTCCGGCACAAGCGCCGCACACCGCTCCGCAAGCGCCGTAATCGTCAACGACGGATTCACGCCCACGTTCGCGCTCACGGCCGAACCGTCCACAACGTAGAGTCCCGGATACCCAAAGACTTGATGGTCCGTATCGACAACGCCGTCGCCGACGTCGCGGCCCATGACGCAGCCTCCGAGAATGTGCGCGGTTATCGACAAGCCGCCGAGGGACTCGAGGAGTGTGGTTTGCGGTGTTCCGCCGGAGACTTCGGCGTACGTACGGGCGGCGTCGTTGGCGATGGGTAGGTAGCTGGGCGGCGCTTGGCCTGCGTCTGCGACTGACTTGAGGACGGGTGTGAAGGGCGAAAAGAGGCTGCGCCCGTAGCGGAAGGAAATCTCGCTATCGAGGTGCTGCATTACCGTCAGGAAGGTGAACTGCTTGTGCCACGACTTGGCGCGCCACGACGCCGTGGCGTCCTTGGGACGCCCCACGAACGCGCCCAGGGTCTTCAGGCGCCGCCAGCCGATGTTGTAACCGTCAACCATCGGGCCCAGCTGCCAGCGTGTGAACTTCACCGCTTCGGCCATTCTGTTCTGGGTGATGTGGGTGTGTTCGTCTGGGTAGAAGTCGGAGCTGATGGTTGTGCCGTCGGTCAGGTCTTCGTCGGGATCGTGGGAGATGCAGCCGACGATGGCCTCCGAGTTAGTTCGCACGTGTTTTCCGAGGCGTTCGGAAATCCTGGGCAGGGTCTTGTGCACGTCGCGGCATCGAAAGAGCAGCTCCAAGGTTCCGAGAACGCCGGCGCTCAAGACGACCCTGGACGCGCGATAGGTCGGCAAGACGTTGGAGCTGTCGAGCGGGTCGACGGCCGTGACTTCGTAACCGCCACCGTCGAGGGGCCGGATGTTGGTGACTTGATGCCGGCTCTTGACCACGACGCCGAGTTGCTCAGCGAGGTAGAGGTAGTTCTTGTCGAGAGAGTTTTTGGATCCGTGGGGGCACCCCGCAATACAGCCGCCACAGAACCGACAGCCGTTTCGCTCTGGCCCTTTGCCGCCAAAGTAAGGGTCGGGAATGTCGTCGCCGGGCGGGCCAAAGTGGATGCCGTTTCGCACGTGCCCGAAGGTTTCGCCGGCTCCCATCTTCTCCGCCGTCTTGCGGAGATAGTCATCCATTTTTGTCAGCCGAGGATTGTCGGCGACGCCAAGCATCGACTCGGCCGTTGCGTAGTGAGCGTCGAGCTCTTTCTGCCAATCAACGCCGAGTTCGCTCCAAGTGGGCTGACGATAGAACGCCTCCTTGGGCCTCAACGTCACCGCTGCGTAGACGAGGGATCCGCCGCCAACGCCCACGCCACCGATAATGCCGACGTGCTTGAAGTGGCGCTGTGTGAAGTAGCCTCCCGCGCCGAGCCGCGGTGCCCAAAAGAAGCGTCGCATATCCGCCCAAGCCGCCTTGATCGCTTTGGGGCCTATCCGCCTCCCCTGCTCCAGGACCGTGACGCGATAGCCCTTTTGGGCGAGGCGAAGCGCAGTGACGCTGCCGCCAAAACCGCTGCCTACGATGATGCAGTCTGTGTCCATCTCGTACCCGCGCGCGCCTAGAACACACCGGCGACAACGGCGCCGTTCGTATGGGGCGTGACCCAGGGTGCCACTTGCAGGCGGAGCCCGGCGCTGTGCTCAGATTCGGATGCGGTCTCCGTCGACTCGCGGTCGGCGCTGAGTTCGTAGCCAATCACGGCGCCCGCCGCGTTCAGCAGAATGATCGGGCCAAGCATCACCATAGCGTTGCCGCCCGTGGTGCTCGGATCTAGGCTCGAACTCAGTGTCAGGCCCAGCGCCGCACCGCCTGCCGCGCCGAGCGAACTCCCGAGGGCACTGAACCAATAGCTGCCCGCCCCATCACCAGCCAGACTGACCAAGGCGGGCGGCAGGAAGACCGCAGTGGGCGCCCAGGCTGCCGTGGCGCCGAAGGCGGCTCCGAAACTGCACCCAAAGATATCGTCCACCGGATCCGAATCGTTGGCGACGCAATCCTGCTCGATCAGATATCCGGTAACCCAGCCAACGCCAACGGAGGCGGCAGCGCCGCCGAGTCCCGCGAGGGATTCCCACGCGACGGGCGCGCTCTCCCCTGGCCCGGCCTGGGCGACAACCGGAATGGTTAGGCCAAGGCCCAGAACTGCAGAAGCGGCGAGCTTCTTCAACATGGTAGGTGTCCTCCCGACGGAAGCGCGCAACCTACCACAAGACCCGTCACCTCGACTAAATGGGCGGCGGTTCGCACTCTACGCCGCCGGGCTCGCATGTGCAGGCTCCGTTGATGAGGCCGGGCGGGTACACGTGACCCTCGTAGCGACAGAAGAAGCAGTCCATTTCCACGCATTCGACGACTCCGTCAGCGCACGTGCAGGTGTCACAGAAATTGAGCGGATGGGTGAAACTCTCGCCGTCAAGAAACGAGTACCCCTCTAGCTGGCACGAGCCCGACGGTACGCAGTGTTCGTCGACAAGCACCTGACCGTTGATGCAAGTGCTGAGGCAGCCGTCGTTGTTGAGAAAGCGATCTCCGTCGATGTAGTAAGGATCATCGGCCGACCCCTCTGCGGTGGCGCAACCCTGCTGGCATGAGAGTGACGTGCACTCGCCGCTCGAGCAGTCGCAGGTGTTGCACGTGGCCGCATCCGTTGAGATGCCGGCTGGGCCCTGGCAACCAGTTGGGCAGTTCTCGCACTCGAGGCTGCCACCGGTGCACGAGCACACGCATCCGTTGGGGGTCGTCGTGGTCTCTCCGCAGGTGTATCTCCGGCCCGCGGCGTCGTAGCAACTCGGGTCGATCAGAAGGCACATCCACTCCCCGTCCTGGCAGTTGCAGCTGCTGCACTCCGGGTCTGGCCTCGGCTCCGTGCACTCGTTGTCGTCGGTGCATTCGGGTCCGTCACACGCGGGCTCCTCGGACGTCGCGCCCGTTTCGGCACCGTTTCCGCACGCCACCAGCGACGATGCCGTCGCCAATCCCAAACCCAACGCAAGTAACCGAAGCCATGAATTGCAAGTCATTGTGACGATCCTCCCCAAAAAATAGAAGGCCAGCCCAAGCGCCCTTCAAGTTGCACGAAGGTAGCAAAAACGCTGCCAGAGGGGAAGCTTCCGCGGACGCCAGACCCGCCCGCTCCTAGGCCCACTTGTTCGCGGTCAAGAACGTCATTCCCGGCAGCCGCCTCATCGGCTAAGTCCGTGGCGGCTCGTTTGAGCGGGAGGAAGCATGGCAAAAGTTACGGGTGGTGAAGTGGTGGCGGCGATGCTCGCCAAAGAGGGTGTCGATACGGTCTTTGGGATCATCGACGGCACCTACGTTGGCCTCAACGCGGCGTTCGCCAAGTACGGCATCCGCCTGATCGGCCCACGCCATGAGACGTCGGCGGCGCATATGGCCGGCGCCTACGCGCGCGTTACCGGCAAACTCGGCGTCTGCATCGCGAGCAACGGCCCGGGCGTCGCCAACATCCTGCCAGGCGTGGCGGTGGAAACCGGCGAAGGCAACCGCGTCCTACTCATCACCACCTGCCGGCGCGAAGGCATCACCTACCCGGACCGCGGCGGCACGTTCCAATACTTCAACCAAGTCGCCGTGACGAAACCGATGACCAAGTGGGCGGGAGCCGCACCCAACGCGGCGCGCTTGCCCGAGTTCATGCGCCGCGCGTTTCGGATCTCCGCGACCGGACGCCCCGGTGTTGTCCACGTGGATATCCCCGAGAACGTCATCAACGGCGAGTCGGGCCTATCCCTCGAAGCGCTGACCGAGCCGGCGCAGTATCGCAACTTCGCGCCGCTCGCGCCGAATGCCGACGCCGTGGCGCAGGCCGCGAAGATGCTGAACGAAGCCGAGTTCCCGATGCTGCACGTGGGCAGCGGCGTGATTCATGCCGAGGCCTACTCGGAGCTCCGCGCGCTGGCGCAGCGGCTCCGAGCGCCGGTGGTTACAAGCTGGGGCGCACGAGCCGTACTCGACGAGCGTTCGCGGTTGAGCATTCCGATGATCTATCTGGATCTCGTTAAGGAGGTGCGCAACGAAGCCGACGCCGCGCTCATTCTGGGTTCGCGCATTGGTGAGACGGATTGGTGGGGCAAGCCTCCGTATTGGCGTGCGGCCAACGAGCAGACGACGATTCAGGTGGATCACGATCCGGAGATCTTGGGTTTGAATCGCCCGGTGGATCTGGCGGTACTTTCTGACGTCAAGGTCTTCATGCAGGAGTTGCTTAAGGCCCTGGGACCGGACGTGCACCCGAACGCTGCCGCCCGAGAACAGAGGCTGCACGAACTTTCGACGAAGCGCGCAGCGGCACGCGCCGTGCTCGACGAGCCGCTCGAGAATATGGACGCGCCGATGCATTCCGCACACGTCGCCGGCATTTGCCGGAGCTACTTTGACGACGACGCGATCCTGGTTGCGGACGGCGGGAATACGTCGGTCTGGGCGAACTTCTACAACGAAGTGCGGGAGCCCCGAACGTTCCTGTCCACGTTCAAGTTCGGAATGCTCGGCGCAGGCGTCGCGCAAGCGCTCGGCGCCAAGGCGGCGTATCCGGACCGAGAGGTCTATTGCATCATCGGCGACGGCGCGATGGGTTTTCATCCGCAAGAGATTGAGACGGCGATTCGCAACGAGCTGCCGGTCATCTACATCGTCCTCTGCGACAAGCAGTGGGGAATGGTGAAGATGACGCAGCAGATCGCTCTGAAACCGCTCAAGACCCTGGTCATGAAATCACTCGAGCCTCATGAAACGGTCAATGCGGATCTGGGTGAGATCGAATTCGACAAGCTCGCGGAAAGTATGGGCGGTTACGGCGAACGCGTAAGCAAGCCCGCCGACCTGAAGCCGGCGCTACGGCGCGCCCAAGAATCCGGTCGCTGCGCGGTGATTCACGTGGACGTCGATCCGGTGAAGCATATGTGGGCGCCAGGGCTCAAAGCGTTCAAGGACATGCATCAGGAACCGGCCGGATGAGCGCGGCAGCCAGCAAGCCGACGAAGCCGCGCATCCTGGTGACGGGAGCGGCCGGCTATCTCGGCGGAATCGTCGTCGCGGCGCTGGCGGAACGGCGCGAGGAGTTCCGCGCATTGGTCGCCCTTGACGTGCGGCCCGTACCCGCCGCGGAGCACCTCGCAGGCGTATGCTACGAGACCGGAGATGTGCGCAGCGACGCCGTTGCGAAGCTGGTAGAGAAGCATTCGATCGATACAGTCGTCCACTTTGCGTTTCTGCTCGCCGTACCCAAGAATGGCGGCGCCAGCCTCGCCTACGAGATAGACGTCCTGGGCACGAGAAATGTCCTCGAGGCCTGCGTCGCTAACGGCGTCACGCAACTCGTCGTCAGCAGCAGCGGCGCCGCGTATGGATTCCACGCCGACAATCCGAAAACTGTCGATGAGTCCGATCCGCTGCGCGGCAACGACGAGTTTCCGTACTCAAAGCATAAGCGTCTGGTGGAAGAACTGCTCGCCGAGGCGCGCACGTCGCATCCGGATTTGAAGCAGCTCATCCTGCGTCCCGGCGCCATTCTCGGTGAGGGCGTCTCGAACCTCATCACCGATCTCTTTGAGAAGCGCGTCGTGCCGGGCGTCGCGGGCTCGGAGGCTCCGTTCACGTTCATCTGGGATAAGGACGTCGCCGAGGTCGTGGTGCGCGGGGTGCTCGGCCGTCGCGAGGGGATCTACAATCTTGCCGGCGACGGTGTACTCACGGGCCGCGACATCGCGCGGATACTGGGCAAGCCGTACTTGCCGATTCCGCCCATCGTCCTGCGAACCGCGCTGAAAGTCCTACAAGCCGCCAAGCTCTCTCAGTACGGCCCGGAACAGGTGAAGTTCCTGCGCTACCGCCCGGTTCTCTCCAACAGGCGGCTGAAAGAGGAGTTTGGCTACGTGCCGCAGCTTACGAGCCGCGAGGTTTTTGACCTCTACGCACGGGGCCAGGCCTGATGGCAAACCGCGACTTTCGGGGCGCAACCGTGCTCATCACGGGCGGCGCCGGCGGCATCGGTCTGGCGCTGGCGCGGAGCTTTATCCGCGAGGGCGCAAAGGTGGCGCTCGCTGACTTGCCGGGCGAACGACTCGACGCGGCCGGGAGCATGGACGGCCTGGACGGGGCCATCACCGTCCCTTGCGACGTCACGTCGCCGGAAGCGTGCGTCGCCGCCGTCAACGCCGTCGTCAAGAAGTGGGGCCGCCTCGACGTGCTCGTCAACAACGCGGGCATCGTACATCGGAGCGCGTTTGCCGATACGGATCTCGACGTCTATCGTCGCCTCATGGACGTCAACGTCCTCGGCGCCATTCACATGACCAAGGCGGCGCTCGCACCGCTACGCGAATCGCGCGGCGCGCTCATTACGACGTCGAGCATCGCCGGTTTCTCGCCGCTGCTCGGACGCACGGGCTACTCCGCGAGCAAGCACGCATTGCACGGTTTCTTTGATTCGCTCCGCCCCGAACTCCGCGCCGACGGCATCGACGTGATGATCGTCTGCCCGTGCTTCACGGATACGGGCTTCGAGAGCCGTACGCTCGGCGGCGACGGCAAGGTCAGCAAGAGCGGCCGAACCATGGTCGGCAAGTTGGCCGATCCCAACGACGTCGCCGACGCCATCGTCAAGGGCGCCAAACGCCGCCGCGATAGGCTCGTGCTCTCGGCAATCGGCAAGGCTTCGTGGTGGATCTCGCGCGTTTCCCCTGCCCTTTACGAGCGCATCATGACGCGCTCGTTAGGCGGGAACGTGAGCGGCGACGTCTAACGGCGCGCCTATGACTTGGCGTAGCCGGTAGGCTGTAGGCTGTAGGCCCGACGGCCCCGCTCCGACCCTTAGTCGCCGCACTCTGGGGCATTGTAGCCACCATCAGTGCCGTCAACGCAGAGAAAGGGCGAGGAGATGATGAAGGTCTGCTTCTCGCAGAGCCGCACCTTCTTCGTGGCGCCCTTTTCCCACGTCGGTACGACGTCGACGCAGAACGGCCCTTTGGAATCTGAGGAGTCCGATTCATCGCTCAAGGCGCTGAGATCGTAGGTATGTGTGTAGAGCGTCGTCGCCAACGCGATGGACTCGCTATCGCTTCCGAACGCATTGGCGCCATCGGCTTTGAGCTGGGTTGAACCCTGGAACGCACTCGTGAAGTTCGTGGTCCACCCCTTCTCGTCAGTGTCGCCCATGCTCCCGTCAACCCGAAGGGTGAGCTCGGTGCTGAAGGTCATCCCCAGCCCGGCTACATCGACGCCGAGGATTGCACCGAAGTACCCTTCCACGGAGGTGGTAGACGAGTCCGTGTTGCTCGACTCAGTGCCCTGCGTTTCTGAGACATCGAGTGTGTAGCCTCCGGCGCCCGGACTTATGTTCGCCCCGATGTTGTAGATGTTGATGATGGGTGCGTCCGCCCTGTCGTCTTCGTATGTCTTGAACGTCGCTGGAGGATGCCGATAGCTCTCGATCCGCTCCTCGAGCCACGCCGCTTGAGACGAGCCATTCGGATTGGTGGCCCGGTACTTATGCCCGATCACGTCCTCGTAGATCTGCTTCAGCTCGAAGTACTTGGTGCTGCAGTTTGCGTCATCGATATCGCACTCGAACAACCCGTAGTGCCTCGCGGTCGTTGCGTAGATCTTCTCCCCTTTCTTGAAGTCCGTATCACCGAGCGAGAGCACCACTGTGCACGGCAGCACTGTGGCGCTGAACCCCTGGAGAACCACGTTGGGGCTCTCCTTTTGCTCAACGACGTAGGATATCCCATGGGAGGCTGCGGCCATGTGACCGGTTTCCGACGAAGAGGTCGCCTCTGTCTGGGCACCCAATCCGCCCGTGATTCCGTCCCCCTCTACCTTGACGGCGAGGTCCATGGAGAAGCCAGCAGTATAGGAGCTGCCCGCTTCGGAAGTGTCACCGCTGGAAGTGCTCTCGGTCTTGCCGAGCGTCTGTTGGCAGGTGACGCTCGAGTTCGTCGCGGCGCAAATCGGAGTATCGATCATGGCCAATATCTTCGACGGCCACACGAAGGTCTGAGCATTCCCCTCTTGCTTTACGAGGGTTTCATACTTGCCGGAGTACGCGTCACCCGGTGAGATTGGCGCACACGAGTCGGCGGTCGCGTCGCTCTCCGCCGTGACGCAGTTTCGGAATGCTTGGTTCGTTACCGTCGCGAACGTGTCCGATGCGGAGGGCGAAGTCGGGTCAGTAGTCGCATTGTAAACGGCGTCTAACCCGATCTGGCTGTAGGTAAACGATCCGACCAAGTCGTTCCGCAAGTAGTCATCGTCACTCAGAGTTGGCGTGTCCCAGCTTCTTACAGTCTGATTCTTGCTGTACATGACATAGACGGAGATCTTCGGTTGGTCGGCTTCCCAAAAGGGCGCGTCCGGGTAGTTCTTGGTCAAGATTACGCCCACTGGGGTCACCATGGACAACGGTACGCCCGAGTTGCCATCGTTGTAGTACTTGTACACTGTCGGGTCCCACCAGAGCAGCTCGCTGCCGCCTGACTCGAGCTTCTTCTCCTCGAGGTCGTAGGTGAAGTAGTGGAGCTTCGTGTTGCCGAAGGCCCAACCGGACTTAGGCAGGGATCAGAAATAACCTATGCATGCTGAACGCCTCTGATGCGAGGCGCAGAAAATCGTCGTCGAGGGATCGACAAGCGCGACCGGCCGTGATCTACAGTGGCGGTGGCTACCGAAGACGAGATTCGTCTCAAG
>PVBE010799712.1_pt1 | contig 10179 bp, 8 predicted proteins | sample 1631181 | NCBI WGS metagenome assembly PVBE01 (sample SAMN08397723, study PRJNA350692) | Marine metagenome, whole genome shotgun sequencing project. | isolation source: water | place: Pacific Ocean | collected 2012-04 | reverse complement strand
GGAGCGTGCCGGGCTGGGCCGGGTGATTGATACCGCCCACCGGCTTGGCATCACCGCCACACTGCCGGCCACACCCAGTCTGGCGCTGGGCACGGCGGAAATCAGCCTGCTGGAAATGACCAGCGCCTATGCCGTGTTCGCTAATGGCGGCAAGGGAGTATGGGCCTACGGGGTTGAGGAAATTATCGACCGCCAGGGACGGTCACTATACCGACGCAGCGGCGACGGTCCGGCAACGATTGTCGATGCCGCTGCAATCGCTAAATTGAACGATATGCTGTCGGAAGTACTCAGGACCGGTACGGGGAAATCCGCCCGTCTGACAGATCCGCCCCGTCCCGCAGCCGGCAAGACAGGCACCAGCCAGGAATTCCGCGATGCCTGGTTTGTTGGTTACAGCGCTCAGCTGGTGGGCGGCGTCTGGGTCGGGAATGACAACGGGGAGCCGATGAAGAATGTCACCGGTGGCGGCCTGCCGGCGGAAATCTGGCGTGGGGTGATGACGGCGGCGCATCGTGGCCTGCCGGTCAGGAACCTGCCCGGAACCGATTCCACTGGCCGCGTTTCAGAGCCTTCTTTTTGGCAGCGTCTATTCGGTGGTTAAAGAAAATAATTCAGGGTTTATGAGTGACCCAGGCGCTGAGAAAATAGGCGCTATAAATTCGCATGGCGCCTTGGAAACCGGCCGCTTCGAGCAATGCAAAGATACGGTCTTCGGAGACAAAGGTGATATCCCGTTTGATATGTTCAATGCTGCCTTCTACATGTTCCGGATCAAGACCTTCATTGGTCTGCCAGTCTCGCCAGGCTTCAATCATAAAATCGAACTTCGGGCTTCGCTGGTCGCCGTTGAAATCGGCAATTACCAAAGGGGCTCCCGGCTTCAGCCGTTTGCTGATCTGGTTGAGAATATTCTGCTTGGCGCCGGTTTGCCCGTTTTCGCCATCGGCGAGGAAGTGCATGACCAGTAGAAGAGTCGCAGCATCAAATTGGGCATATTCTGGCAGGTGGTCGACGAACCCGTGATGCAGCTTAATACGGCCGCTGATGCGGTCCCGCATGATCCGGTCCTTGGCGATGCTGATCATGGGCTCCGATGGATCTACACCCGTCAGCGACCAGCCGGGTCGCCATTTGGAAAATTCAACCAGCTCTTCACCACCGCCCGCACCGGTTACCAGAACCTCGCCATCCTCGCCGATCTCCTTGTAGATCAGGCGGGCCGCCATGGCGTGCAGAGTTTCGTAACCGGGCGTGATTTTGCGGATATTATCTTCATAGACCGCCGAGCGGCGGCGGCCAAAAAAGAGCGCGGGATCGAAGACGTCGTCGGCTTTCCGTTCCATGATTTTACGTTACCATTCGGGGGTTACTTAGCCATTTTAGCGATGGTGGCGGTGGTGCTGTGGCCTTTTTCCAGTTTCGCCAGATGAATTTTACCGCCGTAAGCCCGGACGATGGCGGCTTCGGGAATATCCTCCACTTTGTAGTCGGCGCCCTTGACTAAAACTTCCGGCTTCAGAGTTTTAATAATATTGGCCGGTGTATCCTCACCGAAGATAACCAGCAGATCGATATTTTCCAGTGATGCCAGGACCTGGGCCCGGGCAATCTCCGACTGTATCGGCCGATCTTTGCCCTTGAGCCGTTTTACGGATTCGTCGCTGTTCAGTCCCAATATCAGCCTGTCACACGCCGCCTTCGCCTTGGCGACCGTGGAAATATGGCCGGGATGCAAAAGATCGAAACATCCATTGGTAAACCCGATCTGTAGACCCTGGTTACGCCACAACAGAACCCGATCCAATGCCGCTTCGAGACTAAGAATTTTCTCTTCACCGCTGGCAAACTCCTGATGATGGAGTTCGTTGATGATGTCCGCTTTATAGGCGACTGCGGTACCCAACTTACCGACAACGATGCCAGCCGCGATGTTGGCCAGCTGTACAGCCTGATCGCGGTCAACGCCAGCGGCCAGTCCGACTGCCAACGTGGCGGCAACGGTATCACCGGCGCCCGATACATCGAACACCTCACGCGCTTCGGCGTCGAAATGCCGGAATGAATCCGCTTCAACCAGGGTCATGCCGTCACCGCTTATGGTGGCAAGAACGCCATGAAGGCCGTGGCTATCGATCAAGGACCGGCAGGCAGCGGTGATTTCCTCGTCCGTGCCGGTGGCCATACCCGAGGCGGTAGCGAGTTCCTTGCGGTTGGGGGTAATCAAATGAGCACCGCGGTAACCGCTGTAATCCGCACCCTGAGGATCGATGATCACTTTGACGCCGGCTTTCTCCGCTAGGGCGATCAGCTGCTGCACCATTTCGCCCATCAGTACGCCCTTGCCGTAATCGGCCAGAACCACGGCGCCACAATTATCCAGAATGGGATCCGCCCAGGTCAAAATTTGGTTTCTGATATCCGCACCAAGCGGCTCGACCGTTTCGTCATCGGCCCGCATCATTTGCTGGCCATCGGCGATATAGCGGGTTTTGATTGACGTCTTGCGCCCCTGGTCATGAATGACCTCGGCGCGGACGCCCGTCAGCTCATCCAGCAAATAGGAAATTTTCTGCGCCGGTCCATCTTCACCGGCGACGGTAATAAAATAGGCCTCGGCGCCAAGACCTGCCATATTGCGCACTACGTTTCCGGCACCCCCCAGCATCACGGTTTCCCGCTCGGTGGCGAAAACCGGAATGGGGGCTTCCGGGGAAATTCGGTTGACGTCGCCGTAGACAAACCGGTCGAGTATGACATCGCCAACGCAGAGAACCGGTGCACTGGCCAGGGCTTCAACGCTGGTGGTTAGAAGGGTCGCGTTACTCATAAATCAATTCTCTCGCCGCTTTGCAGCGAATCCAAAATAGCAATGGTGGCGAGGCTGCTCTCAATCATCTCACTTTCGTCAATAGGAGCGGGTCCGCCGGCTGTCACGGCGCCGGTAAAGGCCTGCAGGGAGGCCTGAAACCCTTTGTCCTGAACGCCGCCAGAGCTGTTTTGCGTGGCACCGTCCTCGGTGATACTAAGGCTACGGAAATTATCTAAGCCCAGCACCGCACCGCCACTATAAATTTCGAAACGCTCCTTAGGATAAGACGTATCACCCAGGCTGGTATAGGCGATGGTGGCGAGGGAGCCGTCATCAAAGCGAAGGGTTGCCGTGATGTCGTCCGCCGCGCCGTCCCGGTTGCGGGCAGCATCGGCCTGGACGGACAGAATGGGTACACCGGTAAAATAGCGCGCCATATCGACGAAATGGCAGACCTCACCTAAAATCCGTCCGCCCCCTTCATCGGCATTATGAAGCCAGCTTTCCTGCGGTATGTCACCAGCATTGATCCGGAGCACCAAAAACTTAGCGCCGCTGAAGGACTTCAGCTTTTCCTTGGCCTGCTGAGCCAGGGGCGCAAAACGCCGGTTAAAGCCGACCTGGAAGAAGCCGTCTGAATTTTCCCGAGCGCTTTGAACCCGCTCTATTTCCTCGCGGCTGAGCCCCAGAGGTTTCTCCACCAGAACTGATTTTCCCGCTGCCAGGGCGCGGGCGGTCAGCTCGGCGTGGCTGTCATGGCGGGTGGCGATGAGAATGGCATTGATGTACGGATTGTCGATGATGGCCGCTTCGTCGGTAACGGCCTGCCCGAAGCCGAATGTCTCCTGGGCGTGATCCGCCGAAGCGCCCCGTTTCGTGGCAATGGTATGAAGAGTAACCTCGGGCATTTTTTTGAGCACCGGCAGCAAAACAGAGCGGGCGAAATTGCCTGCGCCAATGACGCCCAGCGAGCAGGGAGCGGCGGTGATTTTAGGGGCTGCGAATTGCGGTGCCGTGACCACTGACGGCTGATCCGGATAGGTCAGAACCACGCCCATGTGGGGCTCACTTTTTTCCAGCACCATGGCATAGGCATCGTCGGCCTTGGCGATCTCGAACCGGTGACTGATCAATCCGGCGACATCCAAACGATTGGCGGGTAATGCCACCAGGCGCAGGATTTCGGCCAGATTTTCCGTTTCCGTCCAGCGTACGAACCCGGCGGGATACTTGACGCCTCTTTGTTCGTAATCATCATCGTAACGTCCAGGCCCGTAGGAGCGTGATACGATGATGGAAAGCTCCTTTTTCATAAAATCCGAATAGGGGAATTCGGTTCCGCTCATGCCCACCAGGCAAACCCGGGCCCGGTCGCGGGCAATGGCGGCCGCAGTGACGAATGGCTCGCTCGATGAGGTGGCGGCGGCGATCAAAATACCGTCGCACCCAAGACCATTGGTCAGCACTGTGACGTCGTTTTCAACATTATCGTTATTCAAATTTAGTACCCGCTCAGCGCCGAGTTTTTTAGCTAGATCGAGCCGCGCTTGATCGTAATCCAGCACCAGGGAGCGGACACCGGCGAGGGTCAGAAGCTGGGCCGCCATCTGGCCCACCAGACCGGCGCCCATGACAGCCACCACTTCGCCCAGCTTGGTGTCCAAATTTCTGACGGCGTGCAGGGCAATGGCGCCAATAGTGCCGAAGGCGGCATCTTCGTCATTGACGCCACCCGGTATCGGCGCGGCCAGATTGGCCGGTACGGCGCTGATCTCGGCATGGTTGGCGATGCCGGCGCCGGCAAGGGCGACCCGGTCACCCACCCGATAGTAGCCTTCCAGTCCCGGCCCCACCAATATCACTTTACCGGATGCCGAATACCCCAGGGGCAGTGGCTCATCCAGACGAGACATGACGGCCTTGAAGGTGGCTTTGACGCCATCGACCTTGACCTTGGTCATTACTTTCTTCACCAGGTCGGGCCGCGCCTTGGCTTTGCCGGCCAGGCTTTTCTTGGCGAATTCAACGACCATCCGCTCAGTACCCGCTGAAATCAGCGAGACCCGGCTTTGCACCAGAAGTTCCCCGGCCCCTGCTTTCGGAGCCGGAACGTCTCGGACGCTCAATTCCCCCGACCGCGCACTTTGTATCACTTGCTTCATAGCGATAGTTTTACTCTGTTTATAAGGACTTATGCAAAAAAGAAATCAGTAGAGAAGGAAAAGTTCTAACCTTATTAGCCGATCTGTTTGATCACCCGCGATCCGTATGCCACCATTAACCACGCAATTGAAGGGGTAAAAATGTTTCAAAGCTTCCATCTTATCAGCCTTAAAGTCTGACCCTGGGTTCAGCGCGCCGTGATTGTTATGCGTGTGAAGCAGGTGAAATTCAACGTTACCTATTTGGAGCGGGGGGAGAAGCCGGACTGGTTCTTGGCTATATCGCCCCACGGTAAAGTGCCAGTGCTAAAGGCCGACGACCATGCATTGTATGAATCGAACGCCATTGCCGAGTTTCTCGACGAAGTGGTTGAACCCCGGTTGCACCCTGAAAACCCGGTCAAGCGGGCACGCCATCGCGCCTGGACCGATTTCGTACCCGACTTTTCTCTGTCACTGGGAAAATACATGTACGCCAAAACCAGGGAAAAGCAGGTGGGGGCCTTGGAAAAAGCGTCGGCAACCCTAGCCAAGCTTGAAAATACCATTGTAGAGAACCGTGAAAATGGGGGCCCCTATTTTAGTGGTAACCAATTGTGTTTAGTGGACGCCGCTTATGCGCCTTTTTTGATGCGCTTTCAGATGATCGAAGATTTAGTGCAGGACAAAATGCTCGACGGATTTCCGAATATGAAAGCCTGGTCGGCGGCGCTGCTCGCCCATGATACCGTGAAGCACTCGGTAGTGGAGGATTTCGGTGATGTCTATAACGCCAATCTGGAACGCCGGGAAGCCTACGCTGCGACCTTGATCGCCTGATCTGATGCTGGGAAAGTCACAATTTTCCCACACCGGCGCAAAAAATCTCCAAGGCATGCTTTGGATGATGCTCGGCAGTGCACTGTTTTCCATCAATTTCGCCGTTATCCGCCATCTCGGCCAGGACCTCCACCCGTTTGAAATCGTCTTTTTTCGCAATTTATTCGGATTGCTGGTTTTTATCCCCTGGTTGATCAGGGCGGAAATAACCAGCCTCAAGCCGAATCGCCCGATGCTTTTAGGCGGCCGCGCGTGCATTCAGGTGGTGGCCCAAGCCTTTTGGTATGCCAGCCTAATGCTGATTCCCCTCGCCGATGCAACGGCACTCGGTCTGGTAGAGCCGATTATTGCCGCTTTTCTCGCTATCCTGATTTTGCGCGAGAAAAGCACATTCGGCCGGTGGGCGGTGGTTTTTATCGGTTTTATCGGTTCCCTGATTATTGTGCGGCCCGGATTTCAGGATGTTTCTATCGGCGCCCTGTACGCCGTTCTGTCGTCCGTCACCTGGGCAGGATTTGCCCTGTTGAGTAAAGTATTGACCAAAACGGATTCGACGCTTGTCGTGGTCGCTTACCCAACGGCCCTGGTGGTACCGTTAGCCCTGATCCCAGCACTATTTGTTTGGGAAGTACCGAGCTTGGCGAACTATGGTTGGCTGATCGTTACCGGCTCACTGGCGAGCACGGCTAATTTCGCTTTGACCAAGGCCTTCAAAATGGGTGATATCACTGCGGTATCGCCTATCGGCTTCACCAGGTTGCTTTTCTCGGCAGCGGTTGGTTTCATCGTTTTTGCCGAGGTGCCGGCCGCATGGGTTTGGGTCGGCGGCGCTTTGATCGTCGGTGCCGGCACCTACCTTGCTAGGCTGGAAGCGCAAGCTAAAAACGGCACCGACAATTAGCATGGTAATCGGCGCTTCCACCTGCTAAACCAGACGAAAGGTATTATTTTGATCCTCAATTTTAGGACCTAAACCGTGACAGAATCGGAAATTCAGAAACTACAAAAATATTTGCGCGATAAATTCGGCAACGAATATATCCGTATCACCGATCGGATCAAATCCGAAACATCCGTTGAGGTATATATTCAGGATGAATTTATCGGCATCATTTACCGGGACGATGAAGAAGGTGAGATTTCCTACGATTTTAATATGGCCATTCTGGAAATGGACCTGCCGTAGAGGCATTCACTTGCAGCGAATTTTTGGGTGTTGTCAGATAGTAGGTGGCCATCCATCCGGCATAGATGTTATTTGCCCCTAAGCCGCTAATCTTTTACTAAAACGCCTCTTGCGGATTGCCTTTTTCATGGTCAAAGGCCGGGATCGGCGACCCGATAAGATATCGCATTATTTGAATTGCCCACCGAATAATATACCGTCAAACAACCTAGAGAATCGCCATGAACACCCCAGTAAACGCCGGTCTGTCACCCGAGTTGCCCAAGCTTTTCGAACCCGTAAAATTCGGCGCGTGCTGTGTCTCAAATTTCAATAATACAGACGGTTCAATCGCCCCCCGTGAATTGGCCCGCACCAAAATAATTGCCGAATCCGGTTGCAGCATAATAACCAATCAAGGCGCCTATACCGACCCTTTGGGTGAGGGTAAAGCCTATTATACCCAGATCGCCCTTTATGACGAAAAATTCCTGCCTCAATTCGAAACCATCGCCGGATATATCCATGACAATAACGCCATGGCTATCCAACAAATTTTACATGGGCCCGGCCCAGTATCGCCCATGAACCAGATTTTTCGGTCCTGACCACCAATCGGGGCCGTAATGGCGAACCCAGTCTAGAGGCTTAGATTAACGTCGAACAATCCCCGGTTCGACTGAGCAATGGTCTTGCCGCCGAAGTCGACACGGATGGTCTTGGCAACCGGCTTCACAGAGAGCAGAAAAACAGATTTGGCTTCAACTTTAATGGGTTCGCCGGTGCCCATTTCAGGCCTCTCTCTAAACCATTTGAAGATATAGTCTGCCGGTGTTGCTACGGGTAGACCGGAAACCAGTATTTTACTAATCACAACAATCATCTTTCTGTGATCTGCTTTTTGGGGCAAACTCCAGTGCAAAGGGAGGAAAAGTAAGCCAACATGAAAAACCGCTATCAAGATAAAGAAGCCAAGGCTTTGATTGCCCGCTATCGCCGGCAAGGAGTGGCGGCTGATATGGCACTCCGAATTTATACGTCCCGCTTGCTGGGGGCAGAAAAATCCCTGGTCATTCACGGCGGCGGCAACACGTCGATGAAAACCAAAGTGACGGATGCGTCGGGAATGGAATTCGATGCTTTGTGCGTCAAGAGCAGTGGCCACAATCTGGATGCGCTGGAACCGGACGACATGACGGTACTCGACCTTTCGCTGCTGAGCGGCTTGAAAAAACTCAAATCCTTGCCGGACCAAGATATGATCAAGGCACTCAGCCGTGCCAAAATGGACCCGGTCCAACCCAATCCCTCGGTAGAGACCCTGCTGCACGCCTTTCTGCCAGACGCTTTTATAGATCATACCCATGCCAACGCTGTCCTGGCGCTGACCAATCAGCCCAACGGCAAACAACTCTGCGAAGAGGTATTCGGCGACCGAGCGGTGGTTGTGCCGTACGCCATGTCGGGATTGGCTCTGGCCAAAAAAGCGGTAGCGGCGCAGCATTGCCATCCGAATATTCACGGCATTGTTCTGATGTGCCACGGGCTGTTCACGTTTGGGAAGACGGCCAAGGAATCATACACCCGCATGATAAGGCTGGTCTCCCAGGCGGAGAAACGGCTTAAGGGCAAGGGAAAAAAAGTATTCGCCGCCAGCGCTACCCCCAAGAAGCTTTTGCCAGTGGCCCATGTAGCGCCCATGGTGCGGGGTGCGCTGTCGCGGGGCGGTAGTTGGATATTAGATTTCCGCACCAGCGATTCTATCCGACAGTTCGTCGGTGGCAAAGACCTGGCGCGTTATGCCCAGGCGGGGCCAGTGACGCCTGACCACGTAATCCGCATCAAGCCCAAGCCTTTGATCCTGCCGCCGCCCAAAGTGGGGGGCGGAAACTTTCAAAAAGAGTTACTTAAGGAAGCCGCGCGTTTTTCGGCCCGCTACCGGGCTTATTTTGAGAAACACAATCGGCGCCACGGCGGCGATAAGACGATGCGCGATCCGACGCCCCGGGTGGTTCTGGTGCCGGGCCTGGGCTTGTTTGGAGTTGGCGAAACCACCCGCATCGCCGCCATTGCCGCCGATATGGCGGCAACTAATATCGACGTGATTACGGCAGCGGAAGGGATTGGTACCTTCAAGTCAGCGGGTGAAAAAAACATGTTCGACATCGAATATTGGGCGTTGGAAGCTGCCAAGCTGGGCGCGGCCAAGGTTCCGCCCCTGGCGGGCCGGGTGGCGGTGATCACCGGCGGCGGTTCGGGGATCGGTGCGGCGACGGCGAAAGCCTTCGCGGATCAGGGCGCTGCGGTGGTGGTCATGGATCTGGACGGTAAGGCGGCGATTGATGTGGCCGCTTCGGTCGGCGGATTTGGTTTGGGCTGCGATGTTACCGATGCGCAACAAATAGAACGGGCGTTCGATGCTATCGCCGAAATATACGGCGGCGTCGATGTCGTGGTCTCCAACGCCGGCGCGGCCTGGCAGGGGGAGATCGGCTCGGTCGATAAGGCGGTCCTGCGAAAAAGTTTCGAACTCAATTTCTGGGCCCACCAGACAGTGGCCCAAAATGCTGTCCGGGTGATGAAAACGCAAGGTGTTGGCGGCTGTTTGTTGTTCAATACTTCCAAGCAGGCGGTTAATCCGGGCGCCGATTTTGGTCCCTACGGTCTGCCCAAGGCGGCGACCCTGTTCCTTATGCGTCAATACGCTGTCGACCATGGCAAGGACGGTATCCGGTCCAATGCTGTCAACGCCGACCGTATCCGCTCTGGACTTCTCACCAATGGCATGATCGCGTCGCGATCCCAGGCACGGGGGCTGACGGCGGAAAACTATATGGAAGGTAACCTGCTGGGCGAGGAAGTGCTGGCCGAAGATGTCGCCAAGGCCTTCGTCGATCTGGCGCTCTCGCTTAAAACTACCGGCGCGGTGATGACGGTGGACGGAGGCAATATCGCGGCGGCGCTCAGGTAGGAGTCAGTTTGGATCTTTCCAGTCGGGAAAGAAGCGTTTCATGGCGGTGTTGAAATTAAACCACTACCGAGTATGTTGGTAGAATTGGGGGGGAGGGCTCGATGTACTGAAGTATTGTCTCACCGTTGACCCTCCCGCTTGTTGTACAGAAATAACCACGAGCCCAGAAATGCCATCCCCAGAACTTTTTTCGTAGATTGGGAAATTCCATCTGTATTTTGCGAGAAGTGCGTCCCTTGATACGTCTCAT
>PVBE011111839.1_pt1 | contig 10180 bp, 12 predicted proteins | sample 1631181 | NCBI WGS metagenome assembly PVBE01 (sample SAMN08397723, study PRJNA350692) | Marine metagenome, whole genome shotgun sequencing project. | isolation source: water | place: Pacific Ocean | collected 2012-04 | reverse complement strand
TTCCGGCTCGCCGACGACGTCCTCCGCCAGGCCATCCAGGGCATTTCCGACCTCATCACCCAGCCCGGCCTCATCAACCTCGACTTCAACGACGTCCGCGCCATCATGACCAACGCCGGCAGCGCCCTCATGGCGCTCGGCCAGGCTTCCGGTGAAGACCGCGCTGTCAAGGCCATCCACGAAGCCCTGCACAGCCCGTTGCTGGACATCTCCATCGACGGCGCCAGCGGCGTCCTGCTCAACTTCACCGGCGGGCTCGACCTCACCCTCTTCGAAGTAAACGAAGCCGCCACTATCGTCTCCGAAGCCGCCGATCCCAACGCCAACATCATCTTCGGCGCGGTCATCGACGAAGCGATGGAATCCGAAATCAAGGTCACCGTCATCGCCACCGGGTTCCATTCCGCCCGCAGCCTGGCCCTTCCCGGCCGCCGCGGCGGCGCCTTCCGCGGAACCATCGGCCAGCTCGGCGCCGAAGCCGAGCGCGGTGGCGGCGACGCCGACATCCCGGCCTTCCTCCGCCGCCGCGGCCAGAGCTAGCCCCGCCGAACCGAACGTCCGCCTCTCGCCGATTCCGCCTGTTAACGTCACTGCATAGCCTCGTTCAAACCCGGAAACTCACCATCACCGCCACTACCCTCCGCGAAACCATCCGCGCCAACCACGCCCGCGTCCAGGAGCGCGTTGCCGCCGCCGCCGCACGCGCCGGCCGCGACCCCGCCGACGTAACCACCGTCGCCATCACCAAGACCTTCGAACTGCCCGTCATCGAAGCCGCCCACGCCGTCGGCCTCCGCGACCTGGGTGAAAACCGCGTCCAGGAAGCCCAGGCCAAGATCGCGACCGCCCCCGCCGGCATCCGCTGGCACCTCGTCGGCCACCTGCAGCGTAACAAAGCAAGGATCGCCGCCCCGCTCTTCCACCTCATCCAGTCCGTCGACAGCCTGCGTCTCGCCCGCGCCCTCGACCGGTACCGCCACGACGATCAGCCCGTCCTCATCCAGGTGAATCTCACCGGCAACCCCGGCCAGCACGGCGTCCATCCGGACGAACTCCCCGGTCTCGCCGCCACCATCGCCGCCGAAACCGCCCTGCGCCTCGACGGGCTCATGACCATCGCCCCATTCGTCGACGAAGAGGCCGTTCTGCGCCCCGTATTCGGCCGCCTCCGTGAACTGCGCGAGAATCTCACCACCGCGCTTCCCGAGCAGTCCTGGACCCATCTTTCGATGGGCATGACCTCCGATTTCGAATACGCCGTCGCCGAGGGCGCCACCATCATCCGGGTAGGCCGCGCAATCTTCGGCGAACGCAGCTAGAGTAGTTTTCAATCGACTCGCTAGTCGGGTATCGACCGCAGAAAGGGCCGTTCCCAATTGCCTCTGATCGCCGAATTTGTGAACAGCGTCGTCACGATATTGCTTGTCATCCTTTTCGCCCGCGCCATCCTCTCATGGTTCATCCAAGACCCCCACAACCCGATCATGCGGATCCTCATTGATCTTACCGAGCCAATCCTCGCCCCGATCCGCCGGCGCATGCCGCCAATGGCCGGCCTCGACCTGTCCCTGATTGTCGCCGGATTCGGAATCATGATCATCGGGCGGCTGATCGTCGGGTTGCTTGCCGGAAGCTCGTTCTGAGCGCCATGTCCCCGGCTCTGCGCACTCGCGGCGATAGCGTCCTCCTCGACGTCGCCGTCTCCCCCGGCTCCAAACGCGACGCCCTGCAGGGCGAGCACGACCTCGCCCTCAAGATCTCCCTGAAAGCCCCGGCTCGCGAGGGTTGCGCCAACGACGCCCTCGTCCGCTTCCTCGCCACCGCCCTGCGCCTGCCCCGCCGCGACATCCAGATCGTCCGTGGCGCCTCATCGCGACGCAAGACCCTGGCGCTCAGCGGCGCCGAACTCGCCGACGTCCGCCGCCGCCTCTTCGGCTCCCCCGTCGCATGAGCGCCTTCCGCACCCCCCGCGGCACCCAGGATCTGCTGCCCAACGCCCGCCCCGGCTGGGACCACGTCGTGAGCACCTACGAGTGCCGCTGCCGGTTTTTTGGCTACGACCGTATCGAGACCCCCACCTTCGAAAGCACCGCCCTCTTCTCCCGCGCCGTCGGCGTCGACACCGACATTGTCTCGAAGGAGATGTACTCCTTCGACGATCGCGGTGGCGACAGCCTCACCCTGCGCCCCGAAGGCACCGCCTCCGTCGTCCGCGCCTACAACCAGCACGGCATGAAGAACTGGTCCCAGCCGGTCCGCCTCTATTACATCACCCCCATCTATCGCTACGACCGCCCCCAGGCCGGGCGGCTCCGCCAGCACCATCAGATCGGCGCCGAAGTCCTTGGTGAGGCCGACGGCCACGTCGACGCCGAAGTCATCGCCTTAATCTGGGGTGTCCTCAACGACCTGGGACTCCCCGATCTTGAATTGAACCTCAACAGCATCGGCGATCCCGACGATCGCACCGCCTACCGCGAAGCGCTGCTGGCCTACTATCGGCCCCTCGCCGACGAGCTTTGCCGCGACTGCCGCACCCGGTTCGAAACCAACCCCCTGCGCCTCCTCGATTGCAAAGAGGCCGGCTGCCAGCCGCACAAAGCCGCCGCGCCCCACTCCATCGACTTCCTCGCCCCGGAAGCCGCCGCCCACTTCGAGCAGGTCAAATCCGGCCTCGCGGCCCTGGGCATCCCATTCACCGTCAACCATCTCCTGGTCCGCGGACTCGACTACTACACCCGCACCGTCTTCGAGATCTGGCCCGCCACCGTCGGCGGCCAGACCACCATCGCCGGCGGCGGCCGCTATGACCTACTCTCCGAGTTTATCGGCGGCGACCCGCTCCCCGGGGTCGGTTTCGGCTGCGGCATCGAGCGCGTCTTGCTGAACCTCGAAGCCGCCGACCTGCTCCCCCCGCCCCCCTCCGGCCCCGCAGTCTACATCGCTCCCCTCTCCGAGGCCGCCCAGCCCACCGCCACCGGGCTCGCCGGCCGATTGCGCTCCGCCGGCATCGCCGCCCTCAGCGGCTATCGCGGCGCCAGTCCCCGCTCGCACCTGCGTCGCGCCAACGCCGCCGGCGTCCGCTACGCCGCCATCCTCGGTGACCGCGAACTCGAATCCGGCCGCGTCGCCCTGCGCGACATGCTCTCCGGACTGCAGGATGACATCGCGCTTGACAACCTCATCAACGAAATAGAGACCCGCTCCGCCGCACCTTCCGACTAGCCATTTCGCTGTTACCATCTGAGGTCCCTCTCCGTACCCGTCCCCCGACCACCCCGGAACTCTCCCAATGCTCGCCATAATTGACTACGGTGCCGGCAACATGCGCAGCGTCGAGCGCGCCGTCCGCCACGTCGGCGCTGAGTACGAAATCACCATCGACCCGGCCGTCATCGCCGCCGCCGACGGCGTCGTCCTGCCTGGCGTCGGCGCCGCCCGCGACGCCATGACCGGCCTCCTCAGTCGCGACCTCACCGACCCGGTCAGGCAGGCCATCGCCTCCGACCGCCCCTTCCTCGGCGTCTGCATGGGCCTCCAGGCGCTCTTCACTAGCAGCGAAGAAGACGGCGGCACCGACTGCCTCGATCTCTATCCCGGCGCCATCCGCCGCTTCCCTGACGGACTCCACATACCGCACATGGGTTGGAACCAGGTCACTCCCCGCAACGACGTCCCGATCCTCAAAGGCATCGCCCCGGGCACCAACTTCTACTTCGTCCACTCCTACTACGCCGGCCCGCCCGACGCCGATTTCTGCGGCGCCACCACCGAATACGGAGTCCCGTTCCTCAGCGTGCTCCACGACGGTAACGTCTTCGGCACCCAGTTCCACCCGGAAAAGAGCGGCCGTCCCGGACTGCGCATCTACGCCAACTTCGCCCGCCTCTGCGGCGAATCCATCGACCTCCCCATCATTTGACATGGATATCTTCCCCGCCGTCGACATCCAGAACGGCCATGCCGTCCGCCTGCGCCAGGGCGACTTCGACCGCGTCACCGTCTTCGACGACTCCCCCGCCGCCGCCGTCCGGCGCTGGGCTGAGGCCGGCGCGAACTGGGTCCACATGGTCGATCTCGACGGCGCCCGCACCGGCAAAGCGGCCAACGCCGATCTCATCCGAGAAGCGGCGGCACAGATCGACGTCCCGATCCAACTCGGCGGTGGTATCCGCGATCTTGAAGCGGTCATTCAGGCCCTCGATTTCGGCGTCCAGAGGGTCGTCATCGGCACCGCCTCCCTGAGCGACCCGGAGTTCTTCCAGACTGCCTGCCGCGAATTCCCCGGGCGAGTCGTCGCCGGCATCGACGCTCGCGACGGCCTCGTTGCCATCCACGGCTGGGCCGAAACCTCCACCGTCCCAGCCACCACCTCCGCCGCCGACCTCTCCCTTCCCGGAGTCGCCGCCATCGTCTTCACCGACATCGCCCGCGACGGCATGATGCAGGGGCCGAACCTCGACTCGCTGCGTGCAGTCATCGCCGCCGCCAGAGTTCCCGTCATCGCCAGCGGCGGCATCTCCACCCTCGACGACCTCCGCGCCGTCGCCCGCCTCGGCGTCACCGGCGCCATCATCGGCCGCGCTTTGTACGATGGTTCCATCGATCTGGCCGAAGCCCTCAAGCTCGCCGCCGACCCGAAAAGCTAATGCTCACCCGCCGCATAATTCCCTGCCTAGACGTCAAGAACGGACGCAACGTACGCGGCGTGCGCTTTTCCGCTGACCGCGATGCCGGCAACCCCGTCGAACTGGCGGCCTACTACAACGGGTCCGGCGCCGACGAACTCGTCTTCTACGATATCACCGCCTCCGCCGAGCACCGCGACATCATGCGCGGCCTCCTCGAGCAGGTCGCCGACCAGGTCTTCATCCCCCTCACCGTCGGCGGCGGCATCCGCAATACCGACGACATGTTCCAGATGCTTCGCGCCGGCGCCGACAAGGTCTCCCTCAACACCGCCACCGTCGATAACCCCAACATCATCCGCGAAGGCGCCGATCGTTTCGGCAGCCAGTGCATCGTCCACTCCATCGACGCGCAACAGGTCGCCGACGGATCCGACCGCTGGGAAGTCTGGACCCACGGCGGCCGCAACAACACCGGAATCGACGCCATCGCCTGGGCCGCGCGCGGCGTCGAACTCGGCGCTGGCGAGATCGTCATGAACAGCATCGACGCCGACGGCACCCGCGACGGCTACGATCTCGATCTCCTCCGCGCCGTCAGCCGGGCGGTCTCCGTGCCGGTCGTGGCCTCGGGCGGCGCCGGCACCCTCGAGCACCTGGCCGAGGCGCTGTCCGCCGGCGAAGCCCATGCCGTCCTCGCCGCCTCCATCTTCCACTACAAAGACTTCACCGTGAACGACGCCAAAGAATACCTGGCCGACCAGGGCATCCCCGTCCGTAAGGATTTCTAAATGAACGCCACCGACCGCCTCGACCCCGCCGCAATCAAGTTCGACGCCAACGGGCTCATCCCTGCCATCTGCCAGCACCACGAGACCGACCAGGTTCTCGTCCTGGCCTTCATGAACGAGCAATCGTTCCGCCGCACGTTGGAGATCGGCCAGGCGGTCTTCTGGAGCCGCTCCCGCCAGGAGCTATGGCACAAGGGCGCCACCAGCGGCAACTATCTCGGGGTGGTCTCGATCCAGGTGAACTGCGAAGAGAACTCCCTCCTCTTGCTCTGCGACCCGGTCGGCCCCACCTGCCATACTGGCGAGGTCTCCTGCTACTACCGGGAGCTCGACTGGGAGCCGCCCGCCCGGGACTAGCCGCTCCCGAAAAGACAAAGAAGGCGGGGCCTTTCGGCCCCGCCCCCTGAATCTGCAGTCTGATGTAGCCGCGTCGCTTAGCGGTTGTTACCCCGGCCGTTGCCATTGCCGCCGCCGTTGCCGCTGTTTCCGCCACTGTTGCCAGGCACAGCGTCATCAGCATCGTCATCGCCGTCATCAGCATCGTCGTTGACTCCGTCGAAGACGTCAACGCCATGATCGATCGCCTCGGTCTCGAGTCTCCGGTGGTCGGCGAGATTGGCCGCGAACTCGTCATCCAGAAACTCGACGCCTATCCTCTCAACCGCCGTCAATCCTTCCGCCGCATCTGCGTCGAAGAGGCCCTGCACTTCCTGATCTAGCTCAACTCGCCGGCAACAGGCGCGGATCCGGCCGAAACGCCGGCCAACGTTCCTCGCCATCGTAGTTCGTCAGCCGCAGCAGCAGCGAGCCGTCCGGCGTCGTCACGTAGATCTCCGGGTTGTAGTCGCGTTCCGACACAAAGGCGATGAAGCGACCGTCCGGCGACCACGCCGGCGCCTCGTCGGCCGGCAGTTCGCCCTCCACCGGCACCGAGATCACCGCCTGGTCGGTCCCGTCCGAGTTCATCAGGTACAGCCGAAACGATCCCTCCCGATCGCTGCTAAAGGCGATCTGTGAGCCATCCGGCGACCAGTCCGGCGAGGCGTCCACTCCCGGCGCATCCGTCAGTTGCACGATCTCCCCACCATCCACCACCACCATGTAGATATCGAAGTCGGTCGTCCGCGCCGAGCCGAACACCACCCGGTCCCCGCGCGGCGACCAGTCCGGTTCCACATCCGCCGCCGGATGCTCCGTCAATCGCGTCTCCACCCCTGTCGCCACCTCGATCGTGTAAATATCTGTATTCCCGTCGCGCGCCGAGTGAAACGCGATCCGCTTCCCGCCCGGCGACCACGTCGGATGCAGATCGTCACCCTCCGACGTCGTCAGCCTTCGCACGTTCAGCCCGTCCGGGTCCATCAGCCAGATATCGAACTTCCCGTCCAGGTTCTTCGAATACGCAATCGTCTCCCCGTCCGGACTGAATGCCGGCATCACCTCATCGCTCGGCACGTTCGTCACCTCCGCCTGGCCCTCGCCGTCGGCGCCCATCTGCAGGATGTTCAGGTCCCGCCCCTGGTCGCGCTGGAACACGATCAGGTGCTCGCTCAGCGCCCGTGGCACCTCCGTCGGCATCGGCGGTGGCACCGGCGTCGGGGTTGCCGTGGCACTTGGTTCCGGGGTCGCCGTCGGAGTCCTGGTCAACGTTGGCACTAGCGTGATCGTCGGCGTCGGCATCGCCGGGACCACCGGGCTTGCATCCACCGTCGGGCGGGCGGTCGGAAACAGCACCGGCGGCGCCACCGTCCGCCGTGGCCGGGGCGTCGCCCGCGCCGCTCCCGCCACGGTCGGCGTCGCGCTCGGCGCGACGGTTTCCGTCGCTCCCACCGTCGGGAGTGAAGGAGATGTAGCGGTCGGCGTCACCATCACCCGCACCACCACCCGTTCCACCACCTGCTCGCCGGTCGTGCAGGCCGCCAGCAACAGCAATCCCGCCACCAGGCCGCTCGCCAATCGCACCCGCAACAACCCCACCGCCGGCGCACCCACCCGTCGCATTCCCGGGCTAGCCCAGGTGGGCCAGCAGTCCGTCCAGCGCCCGTTTTGCGTCGCCGTAAAGCTCCGGCCCGGTATCGCCAAAGCTGCGGCCGGCCAGCGCCAGGTGCGGCTCCAGGGTCAGGTGCGAGCCGATCCGCTCGTCTCGCGCCGCCCGCAGCAGTTCCGGCCAGCGCGCCTTGCCGGTCCCCGACAGCACGATCTGTCCCGGCCCCAGCGCGTCCTTGATATGGAAATACGCGATCCAGCCCTTCAGCGCCTCCCAAGCCTCATCGTACGGATCAACCCCCGCCACCACGAAATTGCACGCGTCGTACACCATCTTCAGGTTCGGCATGTCCAGCGATTCAAGAATGTCCACGCAGGCCGCCACACCCGCGCCGTAGAGCTTGGCCTCGTTCTCCACCACCACGATCACTTCCGGCATTTCCCTTGCCGCCAGCTCCGCGATCTCCCGCAGCCGCCGCAACGCCTCCGTCCGGTGTTCCGCCGAAACCGGCCCCTCCGGCACGTATGACGAAAACACCCGCAAGTACGGCGACTTCAGGTACTGCGCCGCTTGCAGCGCTCCGCGAAACCGCTCCAGGTCCGGCGCGAACGGCTCACCCACCGGGTGCTTGCCCACCGGCGACGCAATCCCCGCGCACGCAATCCCCGCCTCCTGCAGCGCCACCGCCAGCCCTTCCAGATCCGCCTCGGTCGCCTCGTTGATCACCTTCTGCTCCCCGCCCTCCAACCGAAATCGCCGGATCTCCACGTTCGGGATTTCCAGTTCGTTCAGCACCGCCAGCTGCTCCACGAACATCTCCGTGATCTCATCCCCCAACCCGCTGAGCTCCCAGTGCATCCGCGTATTCCTTTCCTTCGGTCGACCAAACACCGACCGCGTAAATATCTAGCCCGATCGGTCCAGTAACGATGAAAACGCCTCCTGCGGTATATCCACCTGGCCCACCCGCTTCATCCGTTTCTTGCCCGCCTTCTGTTTTTCCAGCAGCTTGCGCTTCCGGGTCACGTCACCGCCATAGCACTTTGCCAGCACGTCCTTGCGCATCGCCGGCACATTCTCCCGCACCACCACCCGACCACCGATCACGCCCTGCAAGGCCACCGGAAAGAGCTGCCGCGGGATCACCTTCCGCAACCGCTGCACAACCTCCCGCACTCGCACCGTGCCGCTCTCGCGATCCGCGATCACCGACAGCGCGTCCACCCGCTCGCCGTTCACCAGCACATCCAGCCGCACCACGTCCGCCGCCCGATATTCCGAAAGCTCGTAATCCATTGAGGCATACCCGTGCGTCGCCGACTTCAACCGATCAAAAAAGTCGATCAACAGTCCCGCCAGCGGCACCTTGTAACTCAGCAGCACCCGCGTCGGCTCCAGGTACTCGATTTCGCCAATCTCGCCCCTGATCTGTCGCACCAGCTCGATCACCCTGCCGACGTACTCCGCCGGCGCCACCACGCTCAGGTCCGCCCACGGCTCCTTCACGACCTCCAGGTTCGACCGATCCGGCAGTTCCGACGGCCGCCCGATCATCGCCACCGTCCCGTCGTGGGTCGTGATCTCGTACTCCACGCTCGGATTCGTCATCACCAGGTCCAGGTCGTACTCGCGCTCTAGGCGCTCCCGCACGATCCCCATATGTAGCAGCCCCAGGAAGCCCACCCGAAAGCCAAAGCCCAGCGCGCCCGATTCCTCGGGCTCAAAGGTAATCGCCGAGTCATTCAGCCGCAGCGTCTCCAGTCCTTTACGCAAAGCCGCAAAATCCGGCGGGTGTTCCGGATAGACCCCGGCGAACACCATCGGCTTCGCCGGCTCATAGCCCGGCAGAGCCTCCACCACGTCGTCGCCCAGCCGCAGCAACGTGTCTCCCACCGGGCAGTCCTGGATGTCCTTCAGCCCCGTCCCCACGTAGCCCACCTCGCCGGCCGTCAGCCAGTCCACCGGATGAAACGCCGGCGTGAAGATCCCGACCTCAAACGCCTCGGCGTCCTGACGGCTGCCCGGCAGGCGGATCCCATCGCCCTTCTGCAGCCAGCCGTCCACCACTCGCACATAGGCCATCACCCCCCGGTGCTTGTCGTAGCTCGAATCAAACACCAGCGCCCGCAGCGCCTTGTCCTCATCCCCCGCCGGTGCCGATAGTCGCTTCACCACCGCTTCTGCCACCTCCCGCACACCCATCCCGGTCTTCGCCGAAAGCTCCAGGATTTCGCTCTCATCCACCCCCAGCACCTCGGCGATCTCCCCCTTCACCGCCTCCGTCCGTGCCGACGGCATATCCACCTTGTTCACCACCGGCACCAGGTCCAGATCCAGTTCCAGCGCCTTGTAGACATGCGCCACAGTCTGCGCCTCGATCCCCTGCGAGGCGTCCACCAGCAGCACCGCGCCCTCGCAGGCGGCCAGCGCCCGGGAGACCTCGTACGAGAAGTCCACATGCCCCGGCGTATCGATTAGGTTGAACTGGTAATCCTCGCCGTCATCGGCGGCATAGTCCATCCGGATCGCCGTCGCCTTAATCGTGATCCCGTGCTCGCGCTCCAGGTCCAGCGTATCCAGCAACTGCTCCCGCATATCGCGATCGCTCACCGCCGAAGTCATCTCAATAAGGCGATCCGCCAGCGTGGACTTCCCGTGGTCCACGTGGGCGATGATGCAGAAATTGCGGATGCGTTTGAGGTCGGCGGCGCTCATTCCACCAATTCTAATTCAGGCGGCGTCATTCTCCCCGCCTTCGCCGCCACCAAAACGCG
>PVBE010327622.1_pt1 | contig 10180 bp, 5 predicted proteins | sample 1631181 | NCBI WGS metagenome assembly PVBE01 (sample SAMN08397723, study PRJNA350692) | Marine metagenome, whole genome shotgun sequencing project. | isolation source: water | place: Pacific Ocean | collected 2012-04 | reverse complement strand
GGTCATCGGGTTCAGACGCCACGACTCGTCCTCGTCCGCCCGCCAGCCCTCGTCCGGGCGAGCGTGGCCGTCGTCGTCCACCAGCAGGTAGGGGGAGCGGTACGAGCCGGAGACCAGGTGGTCCACGAAGGCGAATCCGTCCCGCAGCGGCCCCTGCGAGGCCGCGTTGATGCCCAGCTCGCTCTCCGGCAGCTCGAAGATCATGTCGACGATCTTGGAGACCGGGATGGTGTAGGGGTTGCCCACCTCCTCGAACATGTGCTCGGGCACGATCTCGTGGACCCGCTCGAGCTTCGACGGGTACTTGCTCGCCAGGTGGGCGTAGGGCCCGTGGCCGTACAGACCCGCTCGCAGCGCCTCGAGGTCGCCCGTGACGTCCTGGGTCGTGAAGGTCCAGGCGAACGCCACGTCGTCCAGCGTCTGTCCGTGGGCCGCCAGCACGTGGCCCAACGGCGCGAGGTCGGCGCTCTGACGCACGTGGTTGATGAACGGGAACGGCGACCGGACGGGCTCGCCGTCCTGGCCTTCCAGGCGCTTGGTCAGGACGACGGCGTGGGTCGCCCGCTGATCGAGGGGCTCGAGCACCCGGATGATCAGGGTGTTGGTCTGCAGCTCATAGTGGTGCAACAGGTCGGCGGTGGGATCGCCCCCCGGCGGCCAGACGTTGGGGTGGTCCAGCACTCCGTCGCCGTCGGTGTCTTCGCCCGGGTCGAGCAGGCCGTTGCCGTTGGCGTCCTCCTCGGCGGTCTCGAAGAGGATGTTGGAGCCGTCGGCCCTCGGATCACCGTCGAAGTAGCGGTCGGGCTGCTCCAGCACCAGCGGCATGTGGCCCCGGCCCATGTCGAGCTCGCTGAACGTGCCGAACAGGGCGCTGTCCGGGTCGACGTTGACCACGTACACGGCGTCGTTGGTCCAGTCGGTGTCCTCGTGCAGGGTCGTGATGCGGCCGGGATCGAGCGGCGCGTCGAAGCTGACCCAGATCGGCGCGTACACGCCAAAGCCGGAGACCGACTGGGCCTTGAACCTCAGCTCGGCCTCCAAGACCGTGGGGGCGAGCAGCGACACGTTGACCCGCAGCCCGGTAGGCGAGGTCGGGTCGGCCCAGGTGGCCAGGTCGTTGGGCAGCGGCACCTCGGGCAGAGGCTTGGCGTCCCAGTCGAAGATCACCGCGGGGCCGTGCCCGGGTTCGGTCGCCCGCAGGCCCTCAGGGGGGCCGCCGGACGACAGGCACGCCGGCAGCGCGAGCGCGATCAGGCACGTCGCGAGGACCCAGCGGATCACTGGCCGATCCCCGCGTGGACGACCACCTTGGTGATCGTCAGATCGTCCTGGTCGTCCGGGACGAAGACGCCCGCCTGCATGCCTACGACGAACGGCAGGGACAGCCACTCGTCCGTGCCCAGCTTGAGCCCGCCGAGGGCCTCGGTGCCGATGAAGCGGCCGCTGGCCGGGCGATCGAAGCCGTCGCGTGGAGCGCCGCCGGCCTGGAAGGTCGTGTAGGGGTCGAGGTCCGTGGCGCTGGTCCACGCCAGGACCATCCCGGCGCTCGCCTCGAGCCAGGGCCGGAGCTTCACGCGCATGGTCGGGTAGAAGTAGGTCGCCCCGGTCAGCCGACCGTCGGTGATCAGCGAGTCGGACCCCTTGGGAGGGCGGTTGGAGCGCTCGGGGTTGGCGATGCGCTGCACGGTCCGGACGGACCGGCGGGCCATCACCTCGTCGAACATGATGAGGCCCACCTGGTAGTCGGGATCGAACCCGAACCGGCGGGACTCGGCGTCCTCGGGGTTGTCATCGCCCGAGGCGTAGCCGGTCTCCAGGCGCAGCCGAGCGGCGCCCAGCTCGATGTCGCCGCGCAGCACCCAGCCCAGGGCCAGCACGTCCAGACCCTCCCGGGCGTTGTGGGTGATCACGCGGGTCGTGTCGCCTTTGACCAGGACGCCCTCGCCCGACAGCTCGATGGCGCCCGCGCCCGCCGGCGGCGGGACGTCGAGCAGGCGGAACGACTTGCGGTAGCGGAAGAACACGTCGCCGACCGAGGCCGACAGCTCGTCGCCGTCGAGATCCTCCTGCTGCCGGCGCACGAAGTACGCTCCCAGTGCCCGGCGGTGCCGCTGCCAGAGCACGCTCACGATCCCCTGATACGCCCGGTCTCCGTCGGCGAAGCTGGCGTTCTCGTCGCGCACGATCGTGTCGAACGCCGCAGCGATTAGGAGCTCCTGGGCCCAGGGGGCCGAGGAGCCGTAGGCGAATGGCCGCGTGGCCCACAGCGCGCGGGCGGCGACGTCGCCGACCCGGCCGTGGCCGAATGGGTCGGGATCCGAGCCGTCGTTTGCGAGGATGCCCAGCCCCCACTGGGAGCTCATGATGCCCAGGCGCATGAGGCCGAGGACACCTGCGTGCTGTGCGTAGGCCTGGCGCAGGAAGAAGCCCGTGCCGCCGTCCGTCTGGTCGGGCGGCAGCAGCGCCTGCCGCGGAGTGGGGGAGGCCGTGTCGCCCTGGATGAGCCCCGCAAACTCGCCTTCGAACACCGCCGCCCAGGCGTCGCCGTAGTAAGCGTCGGTGGCGATCCGGAATCGGTGTTCGCCCAAGGTCTCGCCGCCGGCGAGGCTTCCTTCCTCGTCGAGGCGCAGGCTGGTTCGCATGGACTGCAGGTAGCGGTAGGTCAGGCTGGCGGACAGCTCGCCACGGCCGGCGTGGGCGGGCCCGGTGGGCACGCACAGCGAGGCAGCCGCCGTCAGGACGAGGACCGCAGCTTGGAGGTGGGAGCGCACCGGCTGCGATGGTTATCTTCCCTGCCCGCGGGCGTCAATCGAGGGAGACGACTCCACCGTGGCGCACGCCGCCACCGGTGGTTATCGTCCCGGCCTGCGGCAGACCCCAGTTGGGAGGCCTCGGTTGCCTGACAGCCTCGCATCTTCACCCCGGGCGGCGTCCTCCCGTCTGCCCGTGCGGGCGTTGCTCGTGGAGGACAGCGCGCCCCACGCCGTGCTGGTGCGTGAGCTCCTGCGCAACGCCAAGGGACTCGACGTCGATCTGGACTGGTGCGAGCGCCTCGATCTTGCCATGGCCCAGATCCTGCGCGCCGAGTACGACGTCATCCTCCTCGACCTCGGGCTGCCGGACTCGGAGGGGCTGGAGACCATCCAGGCGACCCACGCGGCCGCGCCGTTGACCCCGATCGTCGTGCTGTTGGGCAACGAGGACGCGGACCTCGCATTGAGCTCCGTCCGCCACGGCGCCCAGGACTACATCCTCAAGGGCCAGCTGGATCGGACCCGGCTCGGGATGGTCATCCGCTACGCAATGGAGCGCCGGGCCGCGGACGCGACCCTGCGGCGCAATGAGACGCGCCTCGCCGAGGTCTTCGCGCAGATGCCCGAGGGGATCCTGCTCCTCGACAGCGGCTGCCGGCTGATGTTCGCCAACCCCCTCGCCCAGGAGTTCCTGCTGGGCCTCACCCCGGACCGGGTCCGCGAAGGCGACGTGCTGCCCATGCTCGGCGGGGTCAAGGTTGAGCAGCTGGTCGCGTCGCGTGAGGCCGACGCCGCCGTGCTTCTGGTGGGGGAGGGGTGGAGCGGCCCGCGCACCTACGAGGCGCGCGTGCGCATCGTCTCGGGCAGGCCGGTCGGGCAGCGGCTGCTTTCGCTGCGCGAGGTCACCGAGGATGGGGAGCTCCGCCGGTCGCTGGACACCCAGCACCGCGTGGCCGCGGTGGGCGTGCTCGCGGCGCGCATCTCCGAGAGCTTCAGCGACCAGCTGGACGCCATCGACGAGGCGACGGCGGAGCTGTCCGCGCAAGCTCCGGCCGAGGGTGGCGATCGCAGCCGGGTCACCACCATCGAACGACAGCTCAAGAGCGCCGGCGAGATGGTGGAGCGCATCGTGCGCTTCAGCCGGGACCAGGGCGGGCCACCCCGCCGCATCGATCTCGCCGAGTCGCTCCTCGAGCTGGGCGAGGTGCTCCACCACCTGATCCCGGAGCACATCGACGTGGAGGTCGAGCTGGAGCCGGGCGACTACCCGGTGCTCGCCTCGCCGGCCGACATCCAGCAGATCTTCACGAACCTCGCCGTCAACGCTCGCGACGCCATGCCCGACGGCGGGCGGCTCACCCTGGCCTTGACCCGGCTCGCCCTCGCACCGGGCGACCTGCCCCCGACCGCCGGCATCACCGCGGGCCGCTGGGCGGTGGCGTCCGTGGCGGACACGGGAGTGGGCCTGTCCGAGGACGACCTGGCGCGCGTGTTCGACCCGTTCTTCACCACCAAGTCGGGTCACTTGGCGACGGGGCTCGGTCTGGCGCAGGTGTTCGGCCTTGTGCGGAGCGCCGGAGGGTTCATCACCGTTCGGCAGCGGGTGGGCCCCGGGGCGCGGTTCCTGCTGTACCTGCCCTTCGCCGCCCAGACGGAGCAGGAGGACAAGCCCGCGGTCGACAAGCCGACGGGAGGGACCGTCCTGGTCGTCGGCGCCCGGGGCCGCCCCCGCCGGCGGCTCATCGAGCTCCTCGAGGGGCTGGGGTACCAGGCACGCATCGCCGACGACTCCGCCGAGGCGCTGCAGTTGTACGCGGATGACGGCGATCGCATCGACGCCGTGCTCTGCCGGGCAGATCCGCCCCTCGCCGGGGGGCCGGACGGTCGCGACCTTGCGGCGGCCCTGCACGAGTTCGACCCGCTGGTGCGGGTGTTGCTGCTCACCGACCGCTCGCCTACGGCACGGGCCGGATGGGGCCACCCCGCGGTCTACGGCTGGATCCCGGCGCCCGTGGAGGTGCTGGGGCTTCAGGCGGCCCTCGCCCAGGCCATGCAGGTCGCCCGATGAAGCCTCTGTCCCTGGGTGTGTGCGCGGTCGATCCCGCCGTGCTGTCCGCGTGTCGGGAGGCGCTGCGAGAGCTCGGCGAGGTCCGGGAGATGCCGCGCGACAAGCGCTCGCTGTCCAGGTCGCTCCCTCTGGACCTGCTGGTGCTCGACCTCGATCGCGGCGGGGAGGAGGCGGTCGCGCTGTTCGCCTCGTGCCTGTCGGCCAACTACGAGCTGCCCATCGTCCTGTGCGGCCCGGATCCGGGCCCAGACTTCGCGGTCGAGCTGATCCAGATGGGGGCGGCGGACTTCGTCGCGTCGCCCCCGACGCCGGACACGCTCCGCAAGAAGGTGCGCCGACTGCTCACGGGCAAGGTGAGGCCGGCCATCGACGACCCGGCGCTCGTCCCGCTGCTCGAAGACGACGGCGAGTCGAATCGCAGAGCCTCCTTCCGCGCCCACGTGGGCGCGGAGGTCGACGCGTCGATCCGGCTGTCCCTCGACGGCCAGGACGTGCGCGCCGCGATCATGGACCTGTCCCTGGATGGCGATCGGACGCCGGGAGCGGTCCGGGTGCGGACCTGTACGGACGACACCGCGCCCAAGCTGTGGCTCGTCGCCGGACGCTCCGAGCACGTGGGTGAGCTTCACATCGAGGACGACTACGAGCAGCCCGTCCCGGTGCGCCTGCTGGCCACGAGGGTCAGGTATCTCCTACGCAAGCGGCGCGTCGACGTCGTGCTGCAGTACCGCACCGACGGGGGCGAGGGCGCCCGGCGCGTGGGGCGATTCTGGATCCGCTGTCAGCGCCGGGATGCAGACCTCGTCGAATACCCCCCGCCCGACTAGCGTCTGCTGAGCAGTCGAGACGGCCCCCGGCTTTGCCAAGCAGGGCTGAATCCAGTAGTTACACCCCCCGCCAAGCTCCCCCCTGGAGGTGGTCCGCCGATGGTCGGTCCGAGTCGTGTCATCGCCGCTGCGCTGTTGGGCGCGCTGACCTTCGCCGCCTCCCCGTCGGCGCATGCCAGCACCTCTGTCGCCGTCATGGCGCTCCGAGTTCAGCCTGGCACGGTCTCCACCGGCGTGTTCCAGGAGGCCAACAACCTCGTCTGGCAGCGGGTGCTGACCATCCCCGGCATCCAGCCGGTCTCCGAGTCTCAGATCGCCGCCCAGGTCGGCCCCGGCACCTACGGGACCATCCGCCAGTGCGCCCAGGACTCCTGCATGGCCCAGGTGGCGCAGCTCACGGGGGCCCAGCGGGTCCTGTGGGGGTGGATCCGGGCCACGCCGGCCGGCGGCTTCGTCACCGAGATCCGCGTGGTCGACCCGTTCGGTCGCGTCCATGGGCGCTCCGCCCCCGGGTGTGAGCCGTGCGCCGAGAGCGGCGTGCTCGCGGCGCTGGCGACCTGGGACCCGATCTCCCTGGGGCTCGCCGGCGGCCAGCCAGCGAGGGCGACCCAGCCGCCCACGCCGCCCGTGCGCACCGCGCCGGCGCCGCCGCTTTCGCAGCGGGCGCCCATGCCACCTCCCGTGGCCGCCGGCCCCAAGCCCGGCAAGCTGCGGCTGAAGACGGAGCCCATCGGCGCCCAAGCCTGGATCAACGGCCAGAGCTTCGGCGTCACGCCCCTGCGCGACATCGAGCTGAACGCGGGCACCTACCAGATCGGCCTGCGCGCCGAGGGGCACCAGGACCAGATGATCCCGGTCGTGGTGCAGGCCGGGAAGACGGTCAGCGAGAAGGTCGTGATGGTGCCGACCACCGGCACGCTCACGATCAAGACCAAGCCCAAGGGCGCGACCGTCGCCGTCGACGGACGGACGCTGGGCACCTCGCCGATCAAGAAGGTCCGCCTGCCGCTGGGTGAGCACGTGGTCGACGTCTGGCTGGACGGCTTCTCCCCCGTCCGGGAGTCGATCACCGTGGCGCCGCGCAAGCCGGCGAAGCTCAAGCTCAAGCTGGTGTCGACCCGCGGCCTGCTGTACGTCACGAGCAAGCCCTCGGGCGCTTCGGTCCGGATCGACGGCAACTTCGTGGGCGTGACCCCCATCAAGAAGCACCGCCTCGACGCAGGGGAGCACGAGCTCATCACGTTCCTGTCCGGCTTCGACGAGGCCACCCAGAAGGTGCAGATCGTCGGCGGAGCGGCGGCCAAGGTGAAGGTGAGGCTGTCCAAGCAGTCCCCCACCGATGGCCGGGTGTTGGTCTCCTCCAAGCCCGCCGGGGCTCGCGTGATGATCGCCAACCAGGAGGTCGGCGTGACCCCGGTCGACATCGACTATCGAAAGGGCCACTACGTCCTGCGCTGGATCCTCGACGGGTACGAGCCGGTCGAGCAGAAGGTCGAGGTCAAGGGCGGCCGGCGCAACAAGTTCCACGTCAAGCTGCAGCGGGCGCTCCCAGCTCCGGGGTACGGCGAGCTGACGGTGCTCCCGAAGCCTGACGACGCCGAGGTGCTCGTCGAGGGCACGTCGTATGGCACGACCGGCCTCAAGGACCGACTGATGCTGGCGGGTCGCTACACGGTTACGCTCAAGCGCGAGGGCTACCACGAGATGACGTTCGCCGTGCAGCTGCCCAGCCGGAAGCGTGTCGTGGTCAAGAAGAAGCTCAAGAAGCTGCCCCCGCCACCTCCCGACGGCACGCTCAGCGTGGTCACCGACCCGCCCGGCGCCAAGGTGACCGTCAACGACTTCGAGATCGGCAAGTCGCCCGTGAGCGGCTACAAGCTGCGGCCCGGCTGGTACAAGCTGCAGGTCACCATGGAGGGCCACGAGCCCCATGAGGAGCAGTTTGAGGCCAAGCCCAAGAAGGGCAAGTCGGTCGACGTCCGGCTCCCGAGCCACTTCGCCGCCCTGAAGCTCGACAGCAACCCGCCGGGCGCCACGGTCTTCCTGGGCGGCCAGGAGCTCGGCGTGACCCCCGGCGAGTGGCGCATGATCAAGCCGGGCAACTACGACGTCGTCGTCAGCAAGGTCGGCCAGAAGGAGAAGGTGCTCCACCTGTCGCTGAAGCGCGACACGGTGACCACCCGCATGGTCGGTCTGGGCAAGGCCGGCGCCTTCCTCACGCTTCGGAGCAAGCCGCCCGGGGCAGCCGTGTACATCGACGGCGCCGAGGTCGGAGTCACCCCGCTTAGCCGGCACGAGCTGCCGCCGGGACCCCACAAGCTGAGCCTGGTCCTGGACGGCTATGAGGAGATCGCCGGCGACATCGAGCTGTCGAGCAAGGAGAACAAGCAGCTGCGCTTCCCGCTTCGCAAGCTCCCCGAGCCGGTGCGCGCACCGGAGGAGACGCCTGAGGAGCCTGCAGCAACCGAGCCGCCGCCGCCCGCCGCCGAGACTCCACCGCCGGCCCAGACGCCGCCTCAGCCCGAGACGCCGGCGGACCAGCCCCCTCAGGCCGCAGCGCCGCCGCCGCCGCCTGCCGCGGCGACTCCGCCGCCGCGCACGCTGTCCGCTCCGTCCGGTGCCGTCGGGGGCATGGCGCCCAAGCAGCACAAGCGGCTCGCACCCGGCGAAGCGGTCGGCATCCCGAACTCAGGCGCCCCCGCCGACGGGCCTCCCCCCGGCGCGCCGCCCGCGGTCGACGGTCAGATCGACCCCTCCGCACCACCGGATCATCAGGAAGCCGGGTAGAGCGGCAGCTCGCGGACCTCGGCCCGCGTGCCCCCCACGTCCACGTGTTCAGCGCCCCAGGCCTTGCGCCTGAGGTAGGCCATCGCGATGGGCGCCCCAAGGCCGGGGGACATTGCGCAGGACGTGATCGCCCCGACCGCCTCGCCCTCGAGGTGCACCGCGGCGCCGCGGCAGGGGGTGGCGGCGTCCGGGGGGAGGACGAGGCCTCGCAGCTCCCGGGCGGGCTTGCCGCGGTAGTGCAGCCGGGCGATGGGCTCCTGCCCGGTGAAGCAGCCCTTGTCGAAACAGATGTGCTCGTCGAGCAGGGCGTTCTGGGGCAGGTTGTCCACGTCGAGCTCGAAGCCGTAGCGCGGGACGCCCTCTTCGATGCGGACGACCTCGAGGGCCGCCTGGCTCACGGGCCGGCCCGGCCGTGGGCCGGCGCCCAGGACGAGGGTGCAGGGGACGCGGCCGAGGCGGCGGGTGCCCAGCAGCCAGGAGTCGCCTCGGCGCTCGGCGATCATGGCGGCGACGTCCAGGCCTGTGACGAAGGCGGCGTCCAGCTCATCGGAGCGGTCCAGCAGCTGCGCGTCGGCCAACATCAGGTAGCGGGCCAGGTGACCGGCCAGGAAGGTGGCGCGGTCGCGCTCCATCTCGAGCAGCGCGCCCGCCCGCGTGCGGTAGCAGGTGGCGTCGGCGAGCACCCCGCCCTTGGGGTTGGCGAACACCAGGGGGCAGCCCTGTCCGACCCCCAGGGCGAGCACGTCGTTGGAGGTCTGGCCCTGCAGGAAGGTCAGGGCGTCCGGGCCGACGACCTCGAGCACCCCCCGCGGGGCGACGTCGGCCACCGCCCCACCCTGTCGGATGCTCCGCCACTGGGCGCGCTCGGACGTCGTCACTGAGAGGAGGCTCTTGGTTAGGGAGATACGGCGCGGAACGGCGCCCAGACCGCGGACCAGGAGTCCCAGCCGCGCACGGACAGATCGCCGTACTCGAACTCCTTGGGAGTCCAGCCGTCGGTCACGCCGCCGCTGAATGTCAGGAGGTGGCGTCCGTCCGGGATGCCGGGCAGAGCCTCGACGTCCAGGAGCACCATCGAGCCGATGTCGCCCGGGCCGATGATCCGCCAGATGGGCTGGTAGCGCTGGGTCATCATCCGCATGGACCACACGTCGGGCTGAACGCCGCCGTCGATGGTCCAGGCGAACCGGTTGTTGGCCATGGGCACCTCGCCGTCCGGGTCGGTGAGCGTGGGGATGCCGGCGAAGGGGCCGATGTCCATGAACATCGCGTCCCAGTCCAGATCCATGTCCCAGCGCATGACCATGGGGCGGGAGCCGTCGGTGAACATCGACGTCAGCAGGTTGAGGTGGACGTCCTGGAAGTCCGGACCTCGGAACAGCGGCATGTCGTTGATCCAGAAGTCCTGCGTGACCGCTCCTTCGACTCGGTTGAAGCCGCCGAACCAGCCCTCGGGGCGGAACTCGAACCAAGGGGTGACCTGCAGCTCATGGGGACCCTCGTCGCGGCCGACCGCGGCGTCGATGAGGGTGACGCCGACCCTGCGGGTGAGCGGCACTGTCAGCTCGACGTACACGTCGTCGATCTCGCCGAGGATGGGCATGTACAGCCACCGGGCAACGCCCATCCGGTACGCCACGAAGGTGTCCGTGCGGCGGTCCAGCAAGCCGGCGACAACGACGACGGCGATGTCGCCGGGGCGCGAGGTGATGGTGAAGGGTCCGTCCTCGGTCAGCTGGTTCATG
>PVBE011509247.1_pt1 | contig 10181 bp, 8 predicted proteins | sample 1631181 | NCBI WGS metagenome assembly PVBE01 (sample SAMN08397723, study PRJNA350692) | Marine metagenome, whole genome shotgun sequencing project. | isolation source: water | place: Pacific Ocean | collected 2012-04 | reverse complement strand
TCCCTCGATAAACCGGACAACTCCACGGAAGCGACGCTGGGGGATGGAGCTTGCGCCCACTGCTGTGCGTCCGTTGTGGGAGTTCACCCACTGCTCATAGTAAGCCCTGAGGGATGTCAGTTCGTCGGCTGCGTTGAGCCCTTTCTCTTCGGACTCGATGGTCGTCTCTGAGCCCTGAATCAGGAGGTCAGGGATCATGTCGTCCGGAAGTTGTTCCAACACCGGCCCCTTGTCTCGGTCCAGTAGGTCGAACGTCGCTTGGAGAACACGGTGTTGGTAATCGGGGTTGTCCGCTTCACCGAGAGCGTTTCCGAAGAAGAAGGGGACGGCCAGCATCCGCGGTGGCTTCACCCTTTGTGCATGTTCCTCGATCAGGACTATTCCAGTGGTGGTCATGCCTGCCTCTTCGATGATGCGCGCAATCACGCTTACAGCGTGGGAGCAGGCCGGTCAAGTCGGGGTGAGGAGCACAACCTCCACGCCCTCGTCTTTGAGTCGGCGTGCAACCTCAGGGCCGGAGTCCTCGACGATGCCAGTCACATCTCTGAGAGCACCCATGAATGAGTAATAATTGTCCGAGAGCGAGCCGATCTTCCCTTGCTCTACCAGCTCGGGTAGACGGTCGATGGGAAGGGTGACGTTGATGTCACGGTAGATGCCTGTGTGGTCGAACCCAAGGCTGGTATGGGTCTGGATGATGTCGGCGGCGCTGGCGCGTCGGGATATGGTCCGGAAAGATGTGTCACCTCCATCATGGGAAGACCGGAAAGGCCTGTCGCCCCGCACGTGGAGCCCCGCCGTGGTCACCAGGCCCAACTTGCTCTCGGATAGGGGCTTGGCCATGGGTGTCCAGGGTGTGTCGTCGTGCTCGACGCACGGCCACATCAACATGCTCTTTCGCTGAATCTCACTCAGGGCTGATAGCTTTGGCATGAGATCTCCATACGATGCTGAAATAACGGGCTTGGAATGTCCATAAAAATATTCCCTGGCCAAAGGTATGTCAAGAAGCCCCTGATTCCGCCGGTGTCAGTCTCCTGTGGGGTATTGAGTCCGCCTATTGATGTGTTCCCTGCGTTTTCCCAGAACGCCAGTTATAATGAGCCTCAGAAATTTCACCGGGCCAACGTAGAACCGATCCACGCGTGGGTTCCGGTCACCAGATATTCAGGAATGATTCAATGGTCGCAACAGTTGTAATAGCGGGAGTGCGCAGTGGCGTGGGCAAGACCACCATCGCCACCGGCATCATGGGCGCTCTGACCCGCCGTGGTCACAAGGTTCAGCCCTTCAAGGCCGGGCCGGACTACATCGATCCCTCCTACCACAAGCTGGCCTGTGGCGTGCCCAGCCGCAACCTGGACACCTGGCTCTGTGACCATCCCACGGTCTTGGAACTTTTCCAGCGGGCCAGCGCCGGACGTGACGTTTCAGTGGTTGAAGGCGTGATGGGCGTGTTTGACGGCCGTTCCAGCCTCACCGAAGAAGGTTCCAGCGCCCAGTTGGCCAAGCTCCTGGGCGCGCCGGTGATCCTCATTGCCGACGCCGCCAAGGTCGCCCGCAGCGTTGCGGCTGAGGTCCTGGGTTTTCAGACTTTCGACCCAGACCTGAACGTGGCCGGCGTGATCCTGAACGGAGTGGCCAGCGAACGACACCTGGAATTTTGCAAACCGCAGGTTGAGGCCACCACCGGCCTGCCGGTTCTAGGTTACTTGCCCCGCAAAGAGGAATTCATCCAGCCGGAGCGACACCTGGGTCTGATACCAACCGTGGAAGGCACGGTGGCCTGCCAGTGGTATGACAGCGTGATCAACCAGGTCGAAGCAACCATGGACGTTCCAGCCATCTTGAAGTTGGCTCAAACGGCCAAGACGCCCTCGGCAGCGCCAAACGTCTATCCGGAAAACCCAGTCCCAGCCCGAGCCACCATTGCTGTGGCCCAGGACATGGCCTTCAACTTTTACTACCAGGACTCCCTGGACTTACTCACCGCCTGGGGTGCGGAACTTGCTCCCTTTAGCCCCCTTGAAGACGAGAAACTACCCGCTGGAGCCAGCGGTATATATCTCGGCGGTGGCTTCCCTGAGCTCTTCGCCGACCAGCTTTCAGGCAATAAGCCGATGCACGAGGCCATGCGCCAGGCGGTTGGCCAGGGCGTGCCGGTCTATGCCGAATGCGGTGGCCTGATGTACCTTGGCAAGAGTCTGTCTGACCTGGAAGGCGTGACCCACCAGATGATCGGTGTCATTCCCGCCGAGTCGGCCATGTCTCAGAGTCGGTTGACTTTGGGCTACCGTGAAGTCGAGTCATGCTCAGATAGTCCTGTTCTGCCCAAGGGCGAGCGAGTCCGGGGCCACGAATTCCATTGGTCGACGCTGGCCAGGCAGCCCGAAACCCAAGAATCAGTCTATAAAGTCGTGGACCAAGATAACCGGCTAGACGGCTTTCGCACCGGCAACGTCTGGGCATCGTATGTCCATATACATCTAGGCAGCCGACCGGGTCTGGCGTCCAGGTTCGTGGAGACCTGCGCCGCCGCTCAAGTCTAAATCAACCGGCTGGTCCGGTTGCAGGATAGCTAACGGAATAAAGAATGAGCACAGAAAATCAAAATACATCCGCCGAAGACCAGGCAGAGCCGGGACCTCAGTCAGTTACCGGTCCCAGGATCGATAAGGGTTTGGTGATCGTCAATACCGGCAGAGGCAAAGGCAAGACCACCGCCGCCATGGGCGTCTTGGTGAGGGCTTGGGGCCGGGGCATGAATGTGATCATGTTCCAGTACATCAAGCACTCCACCGCCAACTTTGGGGAGCAGCGAGCCGCCCAGAAGATGGGGATAGAAGTTAGGTCTATTGGCGACGGGTTCACCTGGCGTTCCAAAGACTTGGACCAGTCGGCAGACCTGGCCCGTGCCCAATGGGAAGACAGCAAAGAAGCTATCGCGTCGGGCAAGTACGACGTGATAGTACTGGACGAATTCACCTACCCGATGCACTACGGCTGGATCGAAACCTCGGAGGTGATCGAGGCTTTGAAGGCCCGACCGGCGATGCTGCACGTGATCATCACCGGTCGCAACGCGCCGGAAGCCCTGATGGAATATGCCGACCTTGTCACTGAAATGAATGTGGTGAAACACCCTTATCAGCAGGGCATCAAGGCCCAACCCGGAATAGAATTCTAATCAACCAAATCCCCCTTAACCAAGGATTTAATGAGGCTACATGGCCATCTCAGACTTGATTGACCAAACCATAAATGCGATAACTCCCCTGGATGAAGCCGCAATGGCCGAGGCCAGGGCCAGGCAGGACCAACTGACCAAACCCCTGGGCAGCCTCGGTCGCCTGGAAGAACTGTCCATCCGATTGGCCGGTATCTTCGGCCAGGGCACACCCAAGATCGGTAAGAAGGCCGTCATCTTGGCCGCCGGTGACCACGGGGTTGTCTCTGAGGGCATCAGCGCCTACCCGCAGGATGTCACTCCGGCCATGGTGATGAACTTCCTGGGCGGCGGCGCCTCTATCAATGTGCTGGCCGGTCATGCCGGGGCCGAGATCGTGGTAATCGACGCCGGTGTCGCCGCCGACCTGCCGGAACACCCCCAACTACGCTCAGCCAAGGTAGGCAAGGGAACCGATAACATAGCTGTCGGCCCGGCCATGTCCCGGGAGCAGGCCATCCAGTGTCTGGAGATTGGAATTGAAACCGCCCGCGAACAGATCGCCGCTGGAGCTGACCTCCTGGCCTGCGGGGACATGGGCATCGGCAACACCACACCGTCCAGCGCCATAACTTCTGTCGTCACCGGTACCGCCACCGACATCACGACCGGACGCGGAACCGGTCTGGACGATGCTGGGCTGGCCCACAAAGCAACGGTCGTGAAGAAGGCCATCGACGTTAACAAGCCCGACCCCAAAGACGGCCTGGACGTACTGATGAAGGTCGGCGGGTTTGAGATCGGCGTGTTGGCTGGCGTGTACCTCGGTGCCGCCGCTGGCAACCGCCCGGTGGTTGTCGATGGGTTCATATCCGGAGCCGCCGCTTTGATCGCCCATGCAATAGCCCCCGATGCGGCCCACAGTTTCGTGGCGTCCCACCAGTCTGTGGAGCCGGGTCACCGAATCTCCCTGAGTCACATGGGCCTGGAACCCCTGTTGGACCTTGGCATGCGTTTGGGCGAGGGCTCCGGCGCGGCGTTGGCCATGCACATCGTAGAGGCTTCAGCCAAGTGCCTTTCCGACATGACAACCTTTGCCGAAGCAGGCGTCTCCGAGAAGATAGAAGACGACGAGGCCGCCTCCTGATCTCGTTCTGGCTGACACCACTCCGGTTGGCAGTGACCTTTCTCTCCATCTTCCCGCTCGCGCGCAATCTGGAATGGCGACCGGAGGATGTCAGCAACTCCAGGGCCTTCTACCCAGCGATAGGTCTGCTCATGGGCCTGCTGTTGGTTGGGATCGAAGAAGGCTCCAGCCAGTTATTCTCCGCACCGCTCACCGCCGCATTTCTGGTCGCCACTATGGTGATTGTCACCAGAGCCCTCCACCTGGACGGCCTGATGGACATCTGCGACGGCGTGTTCGGCGGATTTACCCCCGAACGCCGCCTGGAGATCATGAAGGACTCCAGAGTGGGCGCGTTCGGCGTGGTGGGCGGCGTCACGGTGCTGCTGCTGAAGTACGCGGCCCTGGTGAGCCTCCTGACCATCCCAGAGCCGGGTAAAGAATGGGCGTTGCTGCTCTTCCCAGCCATCTCCCGCTGGACCATGGTGGTCTTGCTGGGGGCTTTCCCCTACGTCCGTTCCCAGGGGCTCGGCTCGCCGTTCCACGGCAGCGGCATCAAGACTTCCACCGCTGTGGCGGGTCTGTCAGTGCTGGCCGCAGCCTTCCTGCTGGGCGGCTTTGCCGGACTTGGTCTGGTGCTCGGCGCAATGGTCATGGCCTGGTTGATGGGTTGGGGCATGGCCAAATCCCTGGGCGGCCTCACTGGCGACGCCTACGGGGCAACCAACGAGATCATCGAGATGACCGTCATCATCGTCGCCACAGCCCTGGCCGCCCAAGAATGGCTGGAACCCCTGCCCGACCTGTTGGATAGGTTTTGATATTTACAGGCACTGACGACCTGGCGGTGCTGGCCCTAGCCGTGCTGATCGATCTGACCCTTGGCGAGCCGCCGATGTGGGCGCACCCAACGGTCTGGATGGGACGCATGCTGGGCTTTGTCGAGCGGCGTCTGCCCAAAGAAGGGACATCTGCCCTGGTGTTGGGGTTGTTGATGGCGTCAACCCTGCCCCTGATCTGGGGAGTGGCAGCCTATTTCACAGCGTTCTGGCTGAAAGAAGCCCATACCGTTGCCTACATCCTGGTGAGTGCGGCCCTTTTGAAAACCACGTTTTCCGTTCGGTTGTTACACAAGGAAGCCGCTTTGATCCGCACCTACCTGAGGCGGGACGACATGGAGAAAGTTCGGGGGAGGATGTCGTCGCTGGTCAGCCGTGACCCTTCCAACCTGACTGCCGCACAGGCCACGGCGGCGACGGTGGAATCGGTCTCCGAAAACATCAACGATAGCTTCCTTGCGCCCTGGCTATTCTTCGCGCTGTTCGGCTTGCCTGGGGCCTTCGCTTTCCGCATGATTAACACATTAGACAGTATGATAGGCTACCGGGGAGTCTACGAGTACCTGGGCAAGGCCTCCGCCAAATTGGACGACCTGGTGAACCTGATACCAGCGCGGATCGCTGGGTTGTTGTTGGTCCTCTCCGCCGGTTTTCTGCCAGGCCAGAAGCTGTCGCGGGCTTGGAGCATCATGTTGCGACACCATAGCCGAACCCAAAGCCCCAACGCCGGTTGGACCATGGCCGGTATGGCCGGGGCGTTGGGTGTTCAACTTGAAAAAGACGACCCCGAACTGGGCTACAAACTGGGAGAACCCGACCGGCAGATAGAACCCGAAGATATCACACGAACCGTTCAGTCGATGTACATGGTCGCCTTCTTTGGGATGGCGATAGCGTTCGCAATAATCTGCCTTTGGGGCAACATCATCTAGGGCCAAGCAGAATGCCAAGCGAATCAAATCAAAACCCCGCAAGACGTCGCCCCGTGCATGGGAGCATCGGCACCAGTGAGTTGCGTGCTCTCGGCCTGAAGCCGGAGGACGTACTGGACTTCAGCGCCAGCATCAGCCCGATTGGCCCGCCCGAGGGAGTCTGGGATGCCATGCGCAGCGTTGACCTGAGTCGCTATCCAGACCCGGAGTGTCTGGAACTGCGCGAAAACATCTGCGAACACCTCTCGACGCCGGAAAGAGAGATTCCCATCAAGCGAGTGCTGGTCGGGAACGGCTCAACTGAGATATTCCACCTGCTGACAAGGGTTTTTCTGTCGCAACAGCCAGATAAGGGCACCGCAATCTTGATGACTCCGACCTATGGTGAATATGACGGGGCTTGCCGCTTGGCAGATGCCCGAATCCTGAATTTCGGCGCCAATCTTGAAGGAGATTTCAGTTGGGACATCAGTGCTGCAGCGGAGCTTATTGCTGAAAACAAGCCGAACATCGTCTTCATCTGCAACCCCAACAACCCCACCGGGGTGTACCTGTCCCGCCAGGAGATTGAGTCTCTGGCCGACGCTACTAGCGACGCTGGCGGCCTGCTGGTCGTCGATGAAGCCTACCTGGCGTTTGTGGAAGAACCCTGGGACTCGCTGCCGCTGTTGGATAGGCCCGAAGTGATGTTGGTGCGCTCCATGACCAAGGACTACGCCCAGACCGCCCTGCGTTTGGGTTACGCTTTGGCGTCCGAGGATGTGGTAGCCAGGCTGCGGGAGTTCCAACCGGACTGGAGCGTGAATACCCTGGCGCAAAAAGCTGGTGTGTCGGCTCTGAATGACGCAGACTATCTTCCCCGTGCCAGGGCGACAGTTTTCAGCACCAAGAAGTTTCTCTCTGATGAGCTGAAGAACCTGGAATTTGAAGTCCCTCCGTCCGAAGCCAACTTCATTTTGGTGAAGGTTGGCGATGCCCCACAGTGGCGGTCGTCACTGTTGGCCAAGGGGTTTGTGGTCAGGGATTGCACCTCATTTGGCTTGCCGGAATACATCCGGATAGGGATCCTACCCATTGGAGATTGTCAGCGATTGGCGCAGGCGATGGGCGAGGTCGTGGCGTCAGAAGCCAAATAGCGGCCTTGATGAAACAAGCCTGGGCAATTAGAATCTAGTTCATCAACCCCCAGTACTTTGCGTTAGGAGTCTCCTGCCATGACTACTATCCGAGAAACCTCCACCGGAGAGATCGTAGGCGATAGCCGGTTCCACGAGGAATTTGGCGCCCCATCCGACCGAGCAGTTCTGAAACTGAAGTCGCATCTGACTCCCTACATTCAAGAATTCATCCAGAACGCACCCTTCGCCATCATGGCCACCGCCGACTCCGACGGCCGCTGTGACGCCTCACCCAAGGGCGGCAAACCCGGGTTCGTGAAAGTGCTGGGAGAGAAATACCTGCTTTTCCCTGATGTGGCCGGTAACAGGCTGTTCCAGTCCTACCAGAATATCGACGACAACCCATACATCGGTCTGATCTTCTTCATCCCCGGCATCAACGACACCGTACGGGTCAACGGCAAGGTCAGCATCGTCAGCAAAGAGGAACTGGAAAAGCAGAACATTGAGCTTTCCCTCTACGAGACCGACGACAATTCCAAGCACCTGCAGGGGATGTTGGTTGAGGTAGAAGAGTCCTACGGTCATTGCCCTCGGGCCCTCAAGTTCTCCAACCTCTGGGGCGCTGAAGAGATCGCCAAGAACAAGGCTACTCTGCCCTTTGAAGAGCGGACCGACGAGAACTACTACCACCATAAAGAAGGGTCTTAAGTTCCCGGTAAAGCTGTCAGCTAACAGCAGTCAGCGCTCAGCATTTGAACCTGAAAAACAGGCTCCGAGTATTCTCGGAGCCTGTTTTTCATTGTGGAACGGGTGGGGCAAGAATCGGGACAAACGCCCTGATTTTGACGCGATTGTCAGGGGCCGATTTTGGTTTACAACGGTGCTGGCCCACCGTAAGATGGGGGCAATGACCCTACCCGAAGCTCCCAAGGATTTCTGTAGATGGTAACCATCGCTTTTGAAAAACACACACTGTCCAATGGACTGGACGTGATACTCCACCGGGATAATACGATTCCGGTGGTAGCCGTGAATGTTTGGTACCACGTTGGCTCCAAGGACGAAGGAGTAGGCAGGACGGGGTTCGCCCACCTGTTTGAACACGTGATGTTTGAGGGCTCCAAACACCACAACAGCAGCCACTTTGAGCCACTCCAAAAAGCTGGCGCCAACCTCAACGGATCAACCACCCCAGACCGCACAAACTATTGGGAAGATGTGCCCACCAACTATCTGGACCTAGCCCTCTGGCTGGAATCCGACCGCATGGGATTCCTGTTGGACGCCCTGGATCAGGAACGGCTTGATATCCAACGGGACGTGGTAAAGAACGAACGACGCCAGTCCTATGAGAACCGGCCCTACGGCATGGCCCACTGGCACTTGCAGGAAGCCCTTTATCCCATGCCCCACCCCTACCACTGGATGACCATCGGCTCCCAGGAAGACCTGGACGCCGCCACCCTGGATGACATCAAGAACTTTTTCAAGCGGTTCTACTCACCGACCAACGCCAGCCTGGCCATCGCCGGTGACATCGACATAGCAGAGGCCCTTGAACAGGTCAACCACTATTTTGGCGACCTGCCTCCGGGAGAGGCCGTGCCGCGCCGGGGTCGTCATGACTCTGGTCTTAGTGGCCGCATCGAATTGGAAATGCGGGACAAGGTCACCCTGCCCAGGAGTTACATAGCCTGGCCCACCCCTCCGGAAGGCGACCCGGACGATGCGCCGTTGGAGATCTACCAGGCCATCATGTCTGATGGGTTGACCTCCCGCCTGCACAAGTCGCTGGTCTATGAAAAGCAGATCGCCCAGAGCGCTCACATGCGCTACCACTCCTCGGAGATTGCCGGACAGGCCGTGCTGCAGGTAACTGCCGCTGAAGGCCATGAATTGGCGGAGGTTGAAGCCGCCGCAGAAGCCGAAATGGCCCGTCTGCTCCGTGAACCACCCACAGATGAAGAGTTGACCCGAGTGAAGAACCGGATTGAAGCTGGCCACTTTAGGCAGCTGGCCCGCATCGGCGGGTTTGGCGGCCGGGCTGACCAACTGAATCATTTCAGCGTATTTTCTGATAATCCTGAACTGATCAATACCAGCCTGGACCGCTATATGTCTGTCACGCGTGAAGATGTGATGCGGGTTGCCGAAAGCGTCTTGGGCGAGAACCAGGTGCGACTGCACGTGCTCCCGGAGCCGACCCTTTCTCCGGCCACCGTCACCATCGACCGCACGGTGATGCCGCCGCCCAAGAGCGAGCCGGTCTTCACCCCGCCAACGCCGACAAAGACCGCCCTTTTCAACGGTATGGGCATATCGGTCGTGGAACAACGGGGCCTGCCCATAGTGGCCTTCGGTGTGCTCATGGATGCTGGCGCTTCCCGTGACCCAGAAAACCTGCCTGGTTTGGCCGGGTTCACCGCCCAGATGTTGCCGGAAGGCACCAATAACAAGTCCAGCCAAGAGATTGCCCAGGCCTTTGAGTTCATCGGTTCCAGGATCTCTGCCGATGGACGCCGCGAGTACACCCTGCTCTCGGCAGAAACTCTGACCAAGCACTTCCCGACAGCTTTGGAACTGACCGCCGACTTGGTGCTGAATCCGAACTTCCCTGACCATGAGGTGGAACGGGTACGCCGGGAGCATCTAACTGAGTTGAGGCGGGGCAAAGACGAGCCAAACGCTGTGGCTGAGCAATTGATGGCCGGCCTGGTCTTCAACCGGGAATCGGGCTATGGCCACTCTCTATCAGGCACGGAAAATTCCATCGGTTCATTGACCCGTGACGATATGATGCGCCAGTTCAGCCGTGACTACAGCCCAGAGAATGCCAACCTGATCGTTGTGGGTGATGTCAGCATCGACGAGGTCGTAAAACAGGCCGAGTCCGTGTTTGGCAGTTGGAAAGCCCCCAGCGACTCAGCAAGAGGCCGCACAGAAGCTGTTCCTATCGATGGGGCTGCCACCATCTACTTGGTTGACCGCCCAGGAGCG
>PVBE010157676.1_pt1 | contig 10181 bp, 9 predicted proteins | sample 1631181 | NCBI WGS metagenome assembly PVBE01 (sample SAMN08397723, study PRJNA350692) | Marine metagenome, whole genome shotgun sequencing project. | isolation source: water | place: Pacific Ocean | collected 2012-04 | reverse complement strand
TGCATGCCCAACAGCCAACCCAGCAGCCCGTAATTGGCCAGAGTCGCCGGTGCTCCCCATACACGAACGTCAAAATAAGCGCTCGCTAATTGTTCTACCTGTGGTTCCGCATCGATAATCGTCAGCGCGCCCAGCCGCACTGGAAATTGTAGCACAAGAATAACAGCAGCGAGCCCCAGGCCGACTAACAATGCGCGGGCGAGAACAGCCCTAATCTCGTCGGTATCGTCGCTGCCTTTTGCTTGGGCGGCGAAGCCAACGGTACCCATGTTGAGGAAACCGAAGCCCCAATAGACGAAGCTGAAAACCATCGCCCCCACCGCCACCGCACCCACATAGGCGGCGTCGGGCAAATGCCCCATTACCGCGGTGTCGACGGCGCCGAGCAGCGGCACTGTGAGGTTCGATAGGATGGTCGGCCACGACAGTTTCCAGATGCGGCGGTAGGGGCCGTTGCGCAGGCCGTCGGTCAAGCCGATGGCATTGTTTGTGGTCGTGGTCATGCTGGCAACGAGGGACCGCTAACGGCCAACGGCGTAGGCCTCTTGAAAGCGCGGATGGGCAGCGGCCTTGAGAAGCCAGCCACCATCGGTTTTCTCGCGACCGACCGCGCACAAGCGGCCGAGCGCCCAGTCGTCGACGATTTCCATACGATGGCCCCGGTTTCGCAAGACGTCGATAGTTTCCTGCGGCAGCCGGCTTTCGGCCTTGACCACAGCGGGCTGAAAAGTGCGTGGATAAAAGCTCGATGGTAGGTGATCGGTATGGAAGTTGGGCGCGTCGATGGCTTCTTGCAGGCCCATGCCGTGATGGATGTGGCGCAGGAATAGGGTTAATCCCCACTGGTCCTGAGCATCACCGCCGGGCGTGCCGAACGCCAATGCCGGTGAGCCGTCGTGCAGTGCCAGCGTCGGGCTCAGGGTGGTTCGCGGACGGATACCCGGTTGTAGCGTCGTCGGGAAGCCTTCCTGTAGCCAAAACATCTGCGCGCGCGTGCCCAGACAGAACCCCAGCGCCGGTATCACCGGCGACGATTGTAACCAGCCGCCGCTCGGCATGCAGGTGATCATGTTGCCAAACCGGTCGGCGGCGTCGAGATGCACCGTATCGCCGTTGGCGGGCCCATGGTCGTTGGCCGCGCTGCGTGCCGCATTGGGTTCGCCGGCTCCGGCTGGTAAAACTTCGTCTTGATCAGGATCGAGTGTTGCGAATTCGGCGAGATGGGGGTCGCGGCCGTCGGGGCTGCCGGGGCGTAACTCAGTGGACGCTTGGGTCTCGACCAGGCCGCGCCGCGCATCGTTGTAGTTTTCCGATAACAAGCTTTGCAGCGGAATGTCGTGCACGTCGGGATCACCGTACCAGGCTTCCCGGTCGGCGAGCGCCAGCTTGGCGCATTCCACTTGGGTGTGAATGAAGTCCGGCCCTACCGGGTCCATCGCCGCTAAGTCGAAACCCTTGAGCAGAGCCAATTGCTGCAGGAACACCGGGCCCTGGCTCCACGGACCGGGTTTGCACAAGGTATAGCCGTGATAGTCGTAGGTCGCCGGCGCTTCGATGGTGGGCCGCCAATGCACCATATCGTCGCCGGTCAACAAGCCGCCGTGCACCTCGCCAGAGCTGTCGAGCCATTCGGTTTTGCGGCAGAAGCGGTCTATTTCCTCGGCGATAAAACCCTCGTAGAACACACGCCGACCGGCCTCGACCACGTTCTCGCGGCTACCGCCCTGGGATTCGGCCTCGCGCAATAGGCGTGCGTAGGTTTCGGCTAAGACCGGATTGCTGTGCAGTGTACCCACTTCCGGCGGCTCACCGTTGATCAGATACGTTGCCGCGGACGTGTGCCAGGCGCTCCGGAACAGTTCGGCGACATTGTCGATTATCGTGCGCATCATCGGCACCACGGCATAGCCGTCGCGCGCATAATCGATGGCGGGTTGCATAACGTCGCTCAGGCTCAGGGTACCGTAATCGCGCAGCAGCACCATCCAGGCGCCGAAGGCGCCCGGCACACACGGTGCCAGCAATCCGGTGCCGGGAATGAGATCGAGACCCATTTGTTGGAACCGCTCGAGCGTTGCCGCCTGCGGTGACACGCCCTGGCCGCAGATGGCTTCGGTCTTGCCAGTTGTTGCGTTGTGTAAAACGATGGGAAGATCGCCGCCGGGGCCGTTCTGGTAGGGATGGACGATCTGTAGCGCCAACCCGGTGGCGACGGCGGCATCGAAGGCGTTGCCGCCTTTTTCCAGCATTGCCCAGCCAGCCATGGTGGCCAGATAGTGGGTCGACGCGACCACCCCAAATGTGCCACGAATTTCGGGTCGTGTGGTAAACATAACTTGCCTTTCGAGGGGGCCGGATTGCCGGAGCGAACTTAGCCTCCGTACAGGGCTTGCGGCAACGGGAGACCGATGAAAATAGAATACCCCTATCTGGTGTTTCTCGGCGATGCGCCGGACCAACTGGCGGCAAAAACTGCGAGCGGGATCGTTTATTGGCGGCGTGATTGGTGCTTCGGACAGTTTCGGTTACCGGGCTGTCGCGCCGATCTGAGTCTGCCGGATATGACCATTGCCGAGGCCGTTGCCGTCGGGTGCCGCACGATGGTAATCGGGGTGGCCAATCGTGGCGGGGTGATCCCCGAATCCTGGGTGCCGACGATGGTGGATGCGCTGGAGGCTGGCATGGATATTGCTGCCGGGCTGCATCAGAAGGTTGCCGATATCGCGACCGTCGCCGATGCTGCGGTAGCCAATAACCGCCAATTGTTCGATGTGCGCCACCCGACGCAGACGTTCAGCGTCGGTTCCGGTGCGCGACGCCCGGGCAAGCGTCTACTCACTGTTGGCACCGATTGTTCGGTCGGTAAAATGTATGCCGCGTTGGCTATCGGTCACGAATTGCAGTTGCGCAATGTGAAGGCCGATTTTCGCGCCACTGGCCAGACCGGAATTTTCATTGCCGGTGAAGGCGTATCGGTGGACGCGGTAGTATCGGATTTTATCTCTGGTGCCACCGAATGGCTGACACCGGCCAACGACGCCGATCACTGGGATCTGGTCGAGGGCCAGGGCTCGTTGTTTCACCCCTCATATGCCGGCGTCACTATGGGGCTGGTGCATGGCGCGCAGCCGGACGTGCTGGTGGTTTGCCACGAGCCGACACGCACACACATGCGCGGATTACCCCATCAACCGCTGCCTGACATCCAGACCTGCATAGACGGGCATATCGGCGCCGCGCGGCTAACCAATCCCGACGCGGTATGTATCGGCGTTGCGGTGAATACCTCGGGCCTGGCCAGTGAAGATGAGCGCCGGAGTTGCCTGGTCAATATAGCAGCGCGGACGGGCTTGCCTGCGGTTGACCCGGTTATTGACGGCGTCGCCGCGCTCGTCGCGAAACTGGATTAACGGCTCCGCCATGGTGACCCTCGAAGCGCGGGTCGAAACCTTTCCGCTGCGCCAGCATTTCACGATCTCGCGCGGCAGCAAGACCGAGACCGTAGTGGTCGTAGCCGAACTTAATGACGGCGACCATAAAGGCCGTGGTGAATGCGGACCCAATATCCGCTACGGCGAAACGCCGGAAGGAGTTGCCGATGCGATTGCCGTGATGGCGACAGACATTTCTGGAGGGCTCGACCGCGAGAGCCTGCAAACGGTGATGCCGCCGGGCGCGGCACGTAACGCTATCGACTGCGCATTTTGGGATTTGCAAGCCAAGCAAACCGGTAAGCCGGTATGGGCCTTGGCAAGACTTACGAAACCCGAGTTGGTCGAGACTGCCTACACGCTGAGCGTCGGCACGCCGGAGGCAATGGCCGTGGTGGCCCGTGAAAACGCGACGCGGCCTTTGCTTAAATTGAAACTGACCGGCGCCGGTGACCTCGACCGGGTGTGTGCCGTGCGCGAGGGTGCGCCGGACGCCCGGTTCATCGTTGACGCTAACGAGGCTTGGGCGCCGGAAGACTTTGGTGCGTTGGCAGTGGAACTGGCGGGCCTCGGCGTGGAGATGATCGAACAACCCTTTCCGGCTGGCGACGATGCTGCCTTGGTTACCCTCGACCATCCGGTGCCGATTTGTGCCGACGAATCATGCCACGACAGTACTAGCGTAGCCGCGTTGGCCGACCGCTACGACATGGTCAATATCAAGCTCGACAAGGCCGGTGGACTTACCGAGGCTTTGGCAGTTGCGGCGGCGGCGCGGGCGGCGAATCTCGACATTATGGTGGGGTGTATGGTAGGCACCAGTCTGGCGATGGCGCCGGCTCACCTAGTGGCTCAAGGTGCCAAAATCGTCGATTTGGACGGCCCTTTGCTACTGTCCATAGACCGGGAATTTCCTCTGGAAGTGCGCGGAAGCCTTGTTTTCCCGCCATCCGCCACTTTATGGGGCTAGTAGCACCTGCCATTTGACCGCCCACGGGCGATTTGGTGGCATAGGGCCCCTCGCGCATGTTGTAGCTTGGGTTGTTTTCAGATTGAAAGAGCCCACTATTGGCGGCAACCGCGTCCGATAATCCCGGCCCGACAGGCCAGATCAACACGGTTCTTGCCAGCGAAATTGCGGTCAACAGGTCCTTGGGCAGGGTGCTGCTGGCTTCGGTATCCCGCGTTGCACGTTGGCAAATTTGGCGGAATTTTGCGAAAGGCAGAGGTGTTATCGCGTTAGCGGCTGATACCGATAGATAAATCGCCAGCGTCAGCGCGGTCAGAGCCCATAATGTGAGATTCTACGCATGGGTAAAAGGGAGCAAATTCTATGCTAGATGGCGCGGTTTCGGCTATCCAAACCAACAGACTATCGAATATTGTGCAACGCAATATCACTTCGTAATAATATTTCGCCTATGGCCACGGATATGACCAACTAATGCTTATTTTAAGAAAGTTATACGAGGCCTTGAAAATGCTGCAAGTGCGAAGTATCTGTTGTGTCGCGGTATCCGCCTTGCGCTGGAACCGCATATTTAGCGTTTCCTCCCCTTTACTTGGGCCGTGGTTTCAACCACGGCCTTTTTTTGCTTTTTAGGCGTTGCCGCGACCTGTTGGCCCTAATGTGCATTACGCCGGCTAACTCCAGCCAAATGGAACGAGCCCTACTTGGGCGGGGTAGTATCGCCCAGGCCCAGGGGCTGTTGCGTGCTGACGCTGTCGACCCAGTGGCTGAACTTAAAGCCGACAGACGGCGTCAAACCTGTTTTGACGAAACCGTGCTTGGCATGCAAACCGGTCGAGGCTTGGTTGGCGCTATCGCTGATCACCACCATCATCTGCCGGAAACAGCGCTCTACACATTGCTCGATCGGGGTCGACAACGGGGCTGATCCGACACTGGCGCCCAGCGCGTCGGGTGCAATATAGACCGAATCCTCAATCGTGTAGCGATACGCCCGGTCGGCCACGGAACAGGCTGCCATAGGCAAAACCTTGCACCGTGTCGTCCTTTTCGGCCACCAGATAGGACAGATCGTGGTCACGTGCCGTATCGCGCCGACGAGAAATTTTGGTGATATTGGGTTGCACTCCTCCGAACGACGCCAGCCCGTGGTTCACATAATGAGCGTAGATCGCTTGAATCCACGCTAGGTCGCCTTCGGTTGCATTGCGGATTGATACGTTGTCGCCGGGCAAGGCGTTCAGCTGGTTGGTGGTGGTTATGCGGCGAGCGCCTGCGGCTCGAGGCCCAGGAAGCGTTCGGTTAACCGAGACATGTCCTCGACAATCCTCGCCATTTCAGGCGCGCGGCTATAGCTGGGCTCGTGCATGTAGAGTCCGCGATTGATCTCGATTTGCAGGGCGTGCACACCCTTGGCTGGGCGGCCGTAGTTGCGGGTGATGAAACCGCCCGAATAGGGCGCATTGCGCACCACGGTGTAGCCCATGCCGCGCAAGGTTTCCTCGACCATTACGGTGAGCGCGCGTGAACAGCTGCGCCCGTGGGCGTCGCCAAGCACAAAATCCACCTGCCGCTGGCGGCCGGCATCGTTTTCCATCGGTCCGCCGACCGATGGCATGGAATGGCAATCGATCAGGATACAGTGATTAAAAATGCGCTGGGTGGTTCCAACGAGGTCTTCCAGCGCTTCGTGATAAGGACGGTAATAGCGGTCGATTCGTTCGCGGGCTTCGGTGAAGTTCAATTTGCCGGTGTAAATTTCGGCACCGCTCGCGACGACCCGCGCGATCGTTCCTAGACCCGCGGCGACCCGTGGTGAGCGCTTGTTGATGAAGCCGGGTAGTGGCTCCTCGAACATCGTTGGATCGAGCTCGTAGGGCTCGCGATTGGGGTCGACGAAAGCACGCGGAAACAGGGCTTTCAGCAGTTGGGCGCCATAAAGGGGTGCCCGGGCAAAAATCTCGTCGACGAAACTGTCTTCCGATCGCCGGATCGCCTGCTCGTCGAGGCATGTCGTGGCCAGGAAATCTTCCGAATATTGACGTCCGCTATGGGGAGACGAAAAAACCACTGGCGCCGTTTGTCTCGCCGGCGCCAGAATCTCGATTGCTTGATCTGCATCGATGCGGGTTTCCTGATCCATAACCCTACTGATTAACCAAAACTGCGTGCTGTGTCATCCCCGGCCGTACGCCGAAAGGCGGTATAATCTATACTATGCGCTGGTCTTGGGATTAAAGGTATTTATGTATGACTATGGGCAACTTTGTTTCTGGCTTTGTAATTTCGCAAGGACTGCCGATTAGCGCATGAATATTATATTGTAGTGAGGACGCGAGCGGCCGCCATGGTTAAGAAAATGTTAAGGGGATTGCTACGCCATGACGCGCATTCTGCTAGCTGAGAACGATACATCAGTGCGGGAGTTTCTGGCGCGGGCGCTGGAGAGCAGTGGCCATGAACGCGCGCGAGAAAATGGGCGCGACCAAGAGTCTGTCGAAGCCGTTTCATCTGCGCGAACTGGTCGACAATGTCGACCACATCCTCTCTGTCGGTCCCTGGCATCCGCTAGCCTCGCTGCGCTATGGCGCAGACTTGCTCTCAAACCAAGGGCGTTGTAAGACGCGCGACGGGCGTTGCGGTGCTCATTACCGGCAACTAGCCCGCGACGGTGGGGCGCGTAGCTCAGCGGAAGAGCACTTCGGTGACATCGAAGGGGTCGTAGGTTCAATCCCTACCGCGCCCACCATTTCCCCCTGTACACCTGTGCCTGGCGGGATTGGTCTCTTTATTTTGCGCAATTGTATGGTCCTTGCCGTTCCTACTATTATCCAAAGACTTAGCGCGCTGAACGAGCGACGCTCGCTTGAGCTATGTCAGTGGCACCCGGTACCCAGAAGGCTTAAATAGTTATTGCTAGAACCCCAATGGCCGTGTGTGTTGTTCGGTAGATTGGGGCAATAAAAATAGCGGCTGTCAAAACGCGAGTACTGTGATGAATTTGGATCCAAAATGCTCCACTCCGTAATGCTTCCCTTCACCAACGGCGGAGAACTGGGTCAATGACGGCATCGCCGCAACCAATTCCTCCCCTTCTCGACGGCATCAGGATCGTCGACCTCACCCGGAATATCGCCGGACCGGTGTCGACGATGCTGGCTGCTGAGATGGGTGCGGATGTCATCAAGATCGAGCAACCTGGTGGTGACGAAATGCGCTGCTGGCCGCCCTTCATCGATGGCGAAAGCGTCTACTTCGTCAGCTGCAATCGCGGCAAACGAAGCATATCGCTCGATTTGAAATCACCGGGCGACAAGGACATTTTTTTAAAGCTGCTGTCGACGGCCGACGTCGTCGTCGAAAACTATCGCCCCGGGTCGCTGACGAAAATGGGGCTCGACTGGAACGATCTCAAAACCACACATCCCAAACTCGTCTGGGTTTCCGTGACCGGATATGGCCGCAAAGGCCCGCGCGCAGCTGCGCCCGCCTACGATTCCATGATGCAGGCCTACACCGGAATTATGGGCGTCACGGGAGAGCGCGACGGCGGGCCGGTACGCAGCGGCGGCTCGTCGATCGATATCGCGACAGCCTATCTTGCCTTCAGCGCCATCGTATCGGGTGTTTATACTGCCGCGAAAACCGGGCAAGGCGTTCTGCTCGAAGTCTCCCTGATGGAGTCCGCACTCGGGTTCATGCACGCCTATCTCCAGGGCGCGCTGGCGGACCTGCCCGTACCGGCACGACAGGGCAGCGAAACTATGGGTATGTACCCGATGGGGGCCTTCGTTTGCCGCGACGGGGAAGATTGCCTGGTTCAGGTCTGCAACGAATTCCAGTGGCAGCGGTTTTGCGACGTTCTGGGGGCGGACCAGCTGGCCGACGACCCCAGGTTTGCGTCCAATCCGGACCGCGTCGCAAATCGCGACGATTTGCGGCCGCTGCTGCAGGACTATCTTGCAACACGCGACGCCAAGGAATGGCAAAGCCTCTGCCTCGACGCAGGCGTTCCGTTAAGTCACGTGCGCCCGATGCGCGACGTCATCAGCGATGAACAGGTCGTGGCGCGCGACATGATCCAGACGGCGCGGCTTGCCGGCGGTCGCGAGGTGCCGACATGGGGGGTGCCAATCAAGATCCAAGGATCGGGTACCAAGGGACTGTTGAGTGTGCCCGGATTGGACGAGCACAGGGAAGAAATACTGCAGGAGCTCGGCTGTTCAATCGCTGAAGGCGTGTGACCTATGGATTTTCAAATCTCTACAGAACAGAAAGACCTTATGGAATCGGTACGATCGTTCATCGACGAGCGCGTCGAGCCACGGATAAATGAGATTGAGGAAACTAATGCCATTCCGCCGGAAATCCTATCAGAGGCGGGAGCCCTCGGTCTTTTCGGGATGAGCATTCCGGAAGCCTATGGCGGCAGCGGTCTTAGCCGGCTTTCTCGCACGCTCGTCCATCAGATGATCGGACGCAGCGGTTTCGGTTTTGCCGGCGCGATCGCGTCCCATACCGGGATTGGCTCAGAGGGTATCGTCGAACTGGGGACGGAGAGCCAGAAGGAGCGCTACCTGCCGCGGATGGCGACCGGGGAGCTTACGGCGGCCTGTGCCATCACCGAGCACGAAGCCGGTTCCGATGTTGGGGGGATGAGGACAAACGCACGTAAGAAGGGTGACCGGTACTACCTAAACGGTGTGAAATGCTACATTAGTGGCGGCTCGAAGGCGGGTCTTATCACGGTGATCGCGCGCACCAACTCCGGCGAGGCCGACAAACAGTTCGGCGTCTTCTTGGTAGAGCCGGATTTCCCCGGATTCCGGATTGGCGAGATCTACGAGACCATGGGGGCGAGGGGTCATCCCATCGCCGAGTTGGTGTTCGAGGACTGCGAGGTTCCGGAGGAAAACCTGCTCGGCGCGGAAGGCGATGGCTGGATCGCGGCCATGCAAATTCTTAACAATGCGCGCCCACTGGTCGCCGCCCGCTGCGTTGGCGCCTGCGAGCGGCTACTCGAAATATCAACTGACTGGGCGCGGGACCGCAAGCAGTTTGGCAAGCCGATCGGAGATTTCCAAGCCATACGGTTCATGCTGTCCGACATGGCGACGTGCACCGAGGCTGCTCGCTGGCTCACCTATAAGGCCGCCATCGATTGCGATAACGGCGGGGCCACGCCGGAAACGGTCTCGATGGCCAAGCTCTATGCCTCGGAGTGTCTGGCGGTGGTTGCCGATAACGCGGTGCAACTCCAGGGGGGTGCCGGCTATATTAGCGGCAATCCCGTCGGCCGGTTCTATCGTGATGCCAGGATTACCCGCATCTACGAAGGCACATCGGAAATCCAGCGGTTAATCATTGGCCGCGCGTTGATGCGGCAGTAACGTAGCGTCTCTGCGAGTACTATCCGCACCCGTATTTAGGCCTGACATCAAAGAGGAAAGAAAAATGGCTTATGATGATATCGTTGTGGAGAAGAGGGGCCGAATTATCTGTCTCACCCTTAATTGTCCGGAGAGAATGAACGCCATAAGCGTCGACACTGGCAACGAGATGCTGGAGGTGTTCACCGAGTATAAGAACGACCCCAAACTTTGGGCGATGATTATTGCCGCCGCGGGCGACAAGGCATTCTGCAGCGGCATGTACGTCACCGAAGCGGCAAAGAAGACAGCCGAGACCGGCGAGACCGGTGGCTACACCATCTTCAAGCCCTGGACAGATATGATGCAGTCGATCGAAAAGCCGTTCATCTGTGCGGTCAACGGCTATTG
>PVBE011606508.1_pt1 | contig 10182 bp, 10 predicted proteins | sample 1631181 | NCBI WGS metagenome assembly PVBE01 (sample SAMN08397723, study PRJNA350692) | Marine metagenome, whole genome shotgun sequencing project. | isolation source: water | place: Pacific Ocean | collected 2012-04 | reverse complement strand
TTTAGCATCAATCTCCATTTGCTTTTCAAGTTCTTCATACTCTTCTTCAGTAAGTTCAATAAACTCTTCATCTTCATACTCATCTGCCACAATGAGTACCATATCATCATCCTCAAAAAACTCTTCTCCGATTTCTTCTTCTTCAATATCATATAGTTCTAAATCTCCTCGTTCTATTTGTTCATCAGTAAGTGCTACTCCATATAGCTCTTCGTTTTCAGCTCTCTCCTTATCTCTTTCAATAGTACCATCATTCTGTTCCTTCTCTGTGTAAGTAACTTCCTCATCACCAATAACTAAAGTTACATTAGTACGAGCTTCTCTCTCTGCTCTCTCTTCATTAGTTTCGTTGTAACCAGTTTCAGCCATATTATCTTCTACTTCAATAGCTTCTTGTATTTCCATTTGGATAATTTCTTGTTGGATAATAGCTTCTTCTTCTTCACGAATACCTTGTTCTTCATCTGTTTCTGCAATACCATAGGAAGCAAAGTTAGCCTGGCGTTGTACATCCAAAGGATTAAGAGTTGTAGTAGTTGTAGGAGTACCATCATACTTAATTGATATATCATCTACTAATGACCAATCATTAATTGTAATAATAAAACTATCAATAAATTTATTAGCTGTTTCTTGTACAGAATAAACTATCTCTTCATACATAGTCGCATTGTTTAAACCACTCTGTGCATCTATTGTATTTGTTTGTGTAGTTGTATCGTTATGTGTGTACTCAACAGTACCTTGATTATTTAAAGCACCTATAGTGAAACCTACTTCATAAACATCATGTTCTGTAGGTAGAGTGAACTCATAATCATTAGATGTTCCACCATGCTTTTGATACTCTAGCTCTATATGATTACCATTCATACCATAGGAACCTGCCCAGGTATTATCTATCTTGACTAAAGAATTGTCAGTCGGTGGTACTACAATATCAGTAGTTTGTTCTCCATCATCAAAGGTTTCTACTTCTTCTACTTCTTCTGCGTATATGGGTGTTATTGGTAAAGCAAGAAAGAATGCTAATACTAATCTAAATAGCACTATTAGCTACGATTTTCCTCCACATTTATCTACCACCACAGTTGCAACTACCACAGCAATCCATTAGCCACCTATCTTCCATATAATTTCTGTTATCTCTCCCGATATTCCACTTATTACAGTTAATACTTCAGCTAATCTATCATTAGCATTGACAATCTCTGCCTTTAATACTGCTACTTCATTAGTTAATTGTTGTACAGTTCTAAATAACCAAGCTACTAAGGCAGCTAAACCGCCTTGTATTATCTGACTAGGGTTTATTTTCATTTCCATAATTACATTATAGTATTTAAGAACGCAGCTGTACTACTTAATCCAACTAACCATCCAACTATTTCTCCTCTTGTAGGGGTTTTATTTATTTTCTCGTGTAAGAAGTCTATTCTTTTATGCAAATCTTGTACCTCTACTCTAATAAAGTGGAGCATTTCTTTGTTTGTGTATCCGTTATTGTTCGTCATCAGTGGATAGCCAATCCCATTCATGGTCTTCTACTATTTTAAAATCAGCTAACTTCTTTAGATAATTAAAGAATATGCGAATATAATAACCTATTAAAAATCCTATTAAATAATCCATGATGGAAAATTATAACATATAATATTATTTTCTAAAACGTTTTCGATAAGTAGTCCAATCATAAGAACTAGCTGCATTTAATACATCATTTTTAATAAACTCTTTAGTAGCTTTATCATTGTATTCAAGTATATCAACTTCATATTTATCTCTTTTTATGTCGTAAGGTTTAGCTAATATTAAAGGAGTTCCTGCTTCCATTTTTATAGTTGTTCCTATTAAATCTTTTACATCTTTATAAAATTCAAAAGGAAAATTTACTTCATTCCATATATCTGTTTCAACTTGTCCAGGTAAAAGTCTTAAGTCTTTTCTAAAATGGTAAAATGTATCTATAAATTCTAATCCAATGTTCTCTTCTGTTTTGATATAGTAAGGAGGTATAAATTTTAATGCTCCTATATTCTCTAAAGAATTTATATTCATTCCTTTAGTCTGAGAGTTATGATGTGTTTGTACCCAATGTTGTCCTTTAGGTATTGATAAACTATCTCCAACTCGTACATTCCAAGTTACTTGTTCTTCATGTTCTATAGTTATTTCAATATCAGACCATAAGGGGAATACTATTCCATCTAACATGTAGTCTTTAATTGCAGGACAACTAGAAGCAAACAGAGTATCTGGGTCTTCACGTTGTAATTTTGTTTGTGATTTATACCAATCAGGCAAAAATTTATTAGCAGGTTGTGGTGGATACAACTCTACCAATGGTTCATACTCTTTAATTCTTGGGAATACTTTTATAGAATTAGACATTTTTATAATATCCTCCACGAAACTTACCATGTATTTTAAATACATTTTCTTTTATATGTTCATCCCATTTATCAGTCCAAGGAACTATATTCATGTCATATTCTTCACGTTTAAATGGTATATAATGTGCTAAAGGTTCTCCTTGTTTAATCATTACTTCATAACTATCACTAGTTATTATTACTTGATGATTAAGTACAGGATGTTTATCTGTTTCCAATATACCAAGAGGAATATACCAATCAGGATTATAATCATAAAACATAGGTATTTGTAACATACTATATCCAGGTGAAGTCTTTGCAAACCATGGGCTTATTATCTTAAATACTTTTGACGCATTAGCTGAAGGAGGTAAATGGTCAATCATTTGTTCATCATCATGTATTTGTATTTCGTATTCTTCATAAGGAGTTTCCCAAGCAAAACCTCCACTAGCATCCCATCTTAAATACATATCACAATGTGCAGGTATTACCCACCCACTATGAAATAACATAGCAAAACTAGGGCAACTTTTTACGGTTTTCATTTTAGGTTTTAATCTACCTACACTATCTTCTACTGTATCTAATTCTCTAAGGATTCTTTTTCTACTCTCTGGTATAACATCTATAGTAGGACTTAAATTTTCAAACCATTTAGGTATAAAATTTTTAGCAGGTTGAGGTCTACAGCTAGGTATTTTTTCTAATCCTTTAAATGGTGTACTAAATTCTACTAATGGGTTTTCTTTTTTAAACATTTAATTCCTCCAATGCTTTTAATATGTTCATGGAATATATGTTTTGTTTAAAACTATGCATTCCCCATACACCATAATCATTATCTAATTCATAATCATTATCGTGTACATTTTTAATTATGTCTTTAAATCTGTATGATGTATTACTTAAACATTCTTCTGCTAAATTTTTAGCATATGTCCAAAACTCGTTATCATATTTATTTGCTCCTAAGTAATGCATTACAATAATATCTTGCAACTCTTTAAATTTTTCTTTATACCATATATTTTGTTTGTTGCAATCTGCACCATTTTCTAATATATCAAATACTTTTCTATTAATATTATCTACAGTAGTTAAACTTGTAGCTTCCATAGGTTCTAAGAAAAACGATGCATTACCGTTGTAAGCTATTCTTTCAAAGAAATTTTCTTTACGGTAATAATTACTAAACTCCAATCTGTTTTCTTTTCTTGTAGGTTTCATACCATAACTATCAATAACTTTTAATAGTTGTTGTTTAATAACTTCATGTTCGGTAATTTCTTGATTGTATATATATCCCCATGACATTCTGTTTGATAATGGTATACCGAATATCCATCCCCATTCTGCAGCAATACATAATGTGTAATCATATTTAGGATAATCCCAATTACATTGTCTAACATAAGCACTATTTACAGGTATGTATTTTGCAAATTCAAAGTTATCATATTTATTAGGAGTGCCTGAACAGTCTATTATGTAATCTGCATTTATATCATAAATATTTTCTACATTAGTATCTTTAAAAGTTACTCTATTTTTATTTTTATCTTTTAAATATTCTTGTAATTTAATTGCATTAAAATGCATAGATATATCAGGAGCAGGAAATGTATGCATAAAGTTTTCATTAACCCAATCAATATATTCAATACCATTTTTATAATTACCATCTATTTCAGGTAACATATGATATTCAAAATCTATAGTATGATGTAATGTTCTAGGAAGACTTATCGTTGTTCCTTCTCCTACACTTTGTTCTTTTTTAGAATTATCAAAATAACAATCTATTTCATAATTTGTGTAATTAGCAAAATGATTATATGCCATAGCACCAGCTGTTCCTTTACCAATAATTGCTAATCTAGTTGTCATTTACAACCTCACAATTTTTTAATTCTTTAGAAGGATATTTTTTATTTGCTTTTTGAAATACTTTTCTAACTCCTCTTACATAATTAGTAATACCATAAATAGATGTCATGTAATTTAAAACTGGTTGATTAGGTATAATTTCTTTCAAATTAATATCGTCACTAAAATATAAATAAACAAGTGGTTCTCCTTTAACAAATGTAATCTTTTCATTGTGAGGAATAATCATAGCTAAGTCTACTGCTCTTGCATACTGACCAGGATTTAACATACCTTCTGCAAATGTTACATTTTTTAAATTATGTTTAGTATTAGATTTAGGCCCTTGCAAATAATAAGTTATATCTTTATTTTCAGTAAGAAATATATAAGGTATTTTAATATGTAAAATTGGATACTCTTCATAACCTTTTAATTTAGTTTCAGTATCTATTGCTAATACAGGTCTATCATCCCATAAGGATTGTCCTACTATTTCTGTGCTTTCTGCATAATAACTACCATCTTCTTTTCTTTGTAGTGTCAAGTTAAATGGCATATTAATTACTAATGTTCTTTTATCTAAAGCAACAGTTTGTGGGCATATAGGTACTATTGTTTTTTTAAATTGTATATCTTCATACAACATTGCAGGAGGTAAATCCTCTTTTTGTATAATAAACCAGTATATGTTTGCTGTCATAGCTCCACCTATTCTATATCTAAGGAGTTCTTTTAACCCAATTAGTTACACTTTCATCCCATCTATAACTAACTACTTCTTCTCCTGTATGTTCTTCTTCTGTTAATGTTGGATAGGCAACCGGAGGTTCCCATACCCATGTTGATGTATTTAAAGTCCAACTAGCATGAGGTTGTTGCTCATAAAATACATCATTACTTGCATCATACTTCATACCTATACCTGCATAGTTTCCTCTAAAAGGTGTTCCACCCTCAGTATGTTGGCCTTTTATAGTATTAAATGAAGTTCTTTTACATGTCTTACTATTTTGGTCTGCATAAAATTCTTCCCATGATGAAAATTCAGAAGGTAAATTACTTGTATTATCTTCATCAACACCAGTAATAACTTGTGTGACTATTGAATCTCCATCTAAAAAAGCGTAATGAGCCATTTAATTAACTCCAACTAACGTTTCCGCTACCTGCTGTACAGTAAGCGTATTTACTATCTCCATCTACAGTTTCAGAACTTATAGTAACTCCTGCACCTGCTGTTAATGTATATTCTTTTGGATACTTTAAACCTATAACTCCTGAACCACCTGCAAAGTTTGCTTTGCTGTTGTGACTTCTTGAGCCTCCGCCTCCACCACCAGTATTAGTTGAGCCTGCTGAACCTTGTCCTCCACCTTGTCCGGCACCTCCTCCACCTTGTCCACCTGATGCGTGTCCACCTGAGTTACGGTTATGGTCTCCTCCACCTCCACCACCACCTGCGTAGTAGTTTCCATCTAACCATTGAGAGCCAGCTCCACCGTAGCCTCCTGCAGTTCCTCCATGGCCACCAGCTTGAGAAGCTCCACCGCCTCCACCACCGGCATAATAAAGGTTTCCACCCGCTGTTCCTTCAGCAGGAGAATATCCACCAACGTTTCCTGAACCACCTGTTTGTCCTTGCCAACCTGGTCCTCCACCTGAACCACCATTGTTACCATTTGAGTTACCACGACCTGCACCACCATAAGATGATGAGTTATTATGAAAAGTTGAGTTGTTACCATTATTGCCTGCACTACCTGCAGCACCTACTACAACTGAGTAAGCTGTACCTGCATCAAGTGCTTGGTCAGCAAATGTACGATAGCCACCTGCACCTCCGCCACCTGCAGCGTCATTGCTATAACCTCCACCAGCACCTCCGCCTACAACTAAATATGAAACAACTAAATCAGGTTTTGGAGCTGAACCTCCACCAAATCCTGAAACTTGATAACCGAATGAACTTGGTCCTACCATTATTTAAGCCTCGTGTACGTCATCTACTGTGTAGAATAATTTAACCCCTATGAGTCGTGCATCTTCTGCCATGTCATCATTACCGTCTGAAACATCTCTCTCTATATTGAAGTAACATAAATCTCCTGCAGCAGGGCTTCCTGCTATAGTTACTGCACCTGATTCGGCTGTTACCATTAAATCTTCTGCAGCACCTAGTGCATCATCTGTTACAACTACTGCTGTTCCATAAGCAACATCTATTGTATCGTTATCTGATATTGCTACACCTGCTACTGACCATGCAACACCATCTGTATCTGTTGCTGCTGTTGTCCAATAAACTTGATAAGTAACTGTTCCTTCATTCCAATATGAAGGCATTGCTACTGAGAACTGTGCGTTTTCATCTGATGAAGCATCAAAATCTAATACATACATATCTGGTCTACCTGCTGTTGTTTCTACTGCTGCAATAGCTGCACAACCAGCTGAAGCTGTTGGTGTCATTGCTGCTGCAGGAATCCACATTGATTGCTTACCTATAGCATCATTAGAAAATGTAGTAGTTGATAAAGTAAGTCCTGAACCTGCACTATAAGTAGTGTCTGAGGTTGCAATATCAGAACCATTAATAGCAAAAGTCATTCCAGATGCTAAGTCAATACCACCGTCATCAATATCTAGTATTTCTGTATCATCTATGTATATAGAAATCTTTCCATGATTAGCAGTTCCAGAAGCTGTTGATGTTGAAATCTTAACTTCTTCAGCAGTTTTATTACTACCTCCATTTAATACTTCAATAGAGAATGCTTCAGTTGCAGAAGTACCCATCTTAAGGGATACATCAGCATTATTAGCATCATCATAAATAGTTAAATCGCCACCAGTCAGAGCAGTAATTGCCTGTGAAGCATCTACTCCTATCACTGAGCTAGAAGCTGTAAGTCCTGTACCTGCGAATAATGTTGCTAAGTCATGGACTGCTTCTTTTGATTGAGTTCCAGTAGCACCACCATCTAAGAAAAGTATATAGTCACCATTTGCTATAGCTGCTTCGGCTGCTTCTGTTAAATCTACATCAATTTGAGTACCATCAAAATCTATTAAATCTCCTGCAGTATATGTTGTATCTGTAGTTGCTATATCTGAACCATTGATAGCAAATGTCATTCCTGAAGCTAAATCAATACCTCCATCGTCAATGTCTAATATTTCTGTGTCATCAACATATACAGATATTTTTCCGTGATTTGCTGTACCTGAAGCAGTAGATGTAGCTATTTTGATTTCTTCGGCTGTCTTATTAGAGCCACCGTTTAATACTTCTATTGATAATGCTTCTGTTGCACTTGTTCCCATTTTAAGAGAAACGTCTGCATTGTTTTGGTCATCATATATTGTAAGGTCTCCACCTGTTAAAGCTGTTATAGCTTGAGATGCGTCTACAGCAAGAACACCTGAGCTTGCAGTTAAACCAGTTCCATCAATAGCAGCAATTAAATCTGCTACAGATTCTTTTTTAACAGCATCTGAATCATCAGCGTCAATTATAACGATACTGTCGTTAGCTACATTTACAACTCCTGCGGATGCTTCACTTAAATCTAATGCTAATACACCTGAACTAGCACTTAAACCGTTACCAGCTATTGCTGTAACAACATCAGCTATGGATTCTTTCTTGCTTGCATTATCGTCTGAATCTAAAATAACTATTGAGTCATTAGCTACTGCAACTGTTCCTGCAGATAAATCATTTAAATCTAATGTAAAAGTTAAATCATAAGGGTCTCCATCTGAACCAGTACTTGTATCTGTCCAATCAATGTCAACACCATCTCCAATAAACTTAACTTCTCTAGCTGTATAAACACCTGAAGCAAGAGAAGGAGCAATAGTAACTTCTGTACCATCATCATCTTCTAATATAAAACCTTGTTGAATAGAATCATGAACATCATCTATGTGTTGTTTAACTACAGCAAGTCTTACTACTGAACCTGATGCATGTGTTGGGTCAGTACCATGTGTGCTGTCAATATCACGTGTAATTGTAGCTGAGCCATAAGCTCCTGAGGTCCACTTTACTACTTCACGTGTTGAATCATTATCGGGGTCGATAACGAAATAAACCGGAGCTGCTACACCCGGGTCTGCTGTTAATGCCATTGTTGTTGCACCACTAGCTAACTGTGAAGACAGAGTGGTTTCAAAGGCGTTAACTAAATTACTTTCTAAAGCTGTCATATTTCTCCATTATAGTATACATTTATCTTCCACCAAATATCATCTTTGCAAAAGTTTTTCCTGCAAAGGCATCACCTGATGTTAGAGCAGTAAACGTATCTTGTCTAGTTCCTCTTACAGTTAATATAGCATAGTTTGTTACACTTCCAACGTCTGGATTAGAAATTATTGGATATTGTACAGATTCAACTACACCTTCAATTACTTCAGCAGGGTCAAATAATTCAAGGGTAACAGCAGTACCTTCCATTAATTTCATAGTTTGATATATAGCTTCTCCTAAACTTTTTACAGTTATAGGTTTTCTATAAGGTCTTTCAACCCTATCAGACATATTTACAGGTACTTGTACTACTACTAATTCTGGTCTTGCTAATGCACGTAACTGAAGAGATTGTACTTTAGGTGAGGTTGTTAAATCTCCTGATTTTAAAACTATTTTAGCTGCACCATATCTTGATACTGAATTTAATTGTCCTGCTTTTAAACCTGCACCAGATATACTTGTAAATACTAAACTCCAATTTGAATCATCTTCATTATTTATTGCTTCAAAAGTATCTGTAAAATGTATTGATACTTCATTACCACTATCAATAGTCTCATGTTCAATCTGTGCTTCTACCCATTGTTTTTTTTCTGCAGTATAAAAATCTGCTGATGGTGTAATAAGATATCCTTCATTTGAATAAGTATTTTTTTCTTGATAAATGCCAACACCAGTCATAGAAACTATAAATCTTTCGTTAATGTAATTTATTCCTGTAATTTTAGCTGCAGTACTAGCTTCTAATTCATGGTATCTAGCTATACCACCAGTTGGTAAATAATATCTCCATAAATAACTTTGAGTACTTGTTTCATGTATGCCCATATAAACTGAATCCCTTGTATTAAATAAAACAGTAGGACTAGCATCAATACTAGCTATATCCCATTCTTTTATTAATTGGTGATTACCTAAAACATATAAATCATCAGCTACTGTTATTTGTGCAGTATATAATCTTCCTAATGCTTTACTACCAGTTTGAGATTCTTTAGTACCATAAAATATAAGTCCTTGATTTTCACTTAAACATGTAATACTTTCTCCAGTTATTTCTGTTTCTCCTTTAGAAGTAAAAGTACTTGATACATCTTTAAGACTATAAATAACTCCATTAGTAGCTGAAACTAAAACAACAGCTCCTGCATCTATTACATCTGTAAAAGTTTCACCTTGAGGTAAAGTAACAGCAGAACTACCAGTAGCAAAAGTAGTACTTGAGCCACCATCATATTGTTGTATATAAGCAATATTACTTTCTATCCAAGTAACAAACATCAAACCTTTTGCTGACCATATTCCACTAAATATTTTATCTGTATCAACTTGAGTAGCAGAACTTCCGTCCCACTTAATTATTTCTCCAGCACTTCCATTGTTAGCAATAATATATAATAAAGTTCCATGTGTAGCTAAACCTTTAATTTGATAACCGCTTGAAATACCTATTGCTTGTGTACTCCAAGTGGTTCCACCATCAGTTGATTTATATAAGATTGCATCATCAGATGTATATATAGTTGTACCGACTCTTGCTACATAATTATCTCCATCACTAGAAGATAAAGTTCTCATATTATTAGTTTCTCTTAGTAAAGAAGTAAAATAAGAAGAACCCCTATCAGCACTAAATACATCTATATTTTTACTATCCCAAAATTTATTAATATCACT
>PVBE011037193.1_pt1 | contig 10182 bp, 5 predicted proteins | sample 1631181 | NCBI WGS metagenome assembly PVBE01 (sample SAMN08397723, study PRJNA350692) | Marine metagenome, whole genome shotgun sequencing project. | isolation source: water | place: Pacific Ocean | collected 2012-04 | reverse complement strand
TGTCGACCGTCGCAACGGGCTGCGTCGGGTTCTTGGCCTCGATGCGGATCAGCTTGTTGATCTCGTCCTGGATCACCGTCGACATGATCCGTCGCTGGTCCGAGTCCTCGGTGGGCTCGTGACCTTCGACCGCCTTGGTGACGTAGCTGGCCAGATCGTACGAGGTGACCGACATTCCCCTGGAGAACAGGAACTTGGACAGATTCGTGCCCAGCTCCCTGGCTGTCTGGGTCCGGCGGGCGGGGTCGCGCGCGAGCGAGTCCCGCGCGATCTGCTCCAGTTCCGGATCGACGTCCGGGTTGTACGTGCGCAGCGGCGGGATATCCGCCGCGCGGACGAGCTGGAGCGTGTCGACATCGGTCTTTCCCTGAAAGAGTCGCCGTCCGGCGAGCATCTCCCAGAGCACGATTCCGACGGCGAAGACGTCGGTTCGTTGGTCGATCGCCTCGCCGATCGCTGCCTCCGGCGAGAGATAGCCGAACTTGCCCTTCACCACGCCGGGGTCGGTGACCTCGATCTGGCTCTGCGCTTTGGCGAGCCCGAAGTCCGTCAGCTTGATCTCGCCCTGCTTGGAGACGAGGACGTTGGGTGGGCTGACATCGCGGTGGACGATGTTGAGCGCATTGCCCGACGGGTCCTGCTTCTGGTGCGCGTAATCCAGCCCGCGGCACATCTCCATCGTGATGTAGACCGCAATGGCGATCGGTATCCGATCATGTCGGTTGTGGAACCACTCGATGATCCGCTTGAGATTCGCCCCGTCGATGAACTCCATGACGATGAAGTACGTGTCGCCGGCGCGGCCCAGGTCGAAGACGGAGACCACGTTCGCGTGGTCGAGGAAGAGGCTGAGCTTCGCCTCGTCCAGGAACATGTTCACGAACTTCTGATTCTGGGCGAGGTGCGGCAGGACCCGCTTGATCGCGACCTGTTTCTCGAACCCCTCGATGCTCACCGCGCGGCCGCGAAACACCTCGGCCATTCCCCCGGCGTCGAGGCGTTCGATCACCTCGTACCGCTGGGTCGGGGTAGTGGTCATGGAGAAGTAGGGCCTGGATGGTTGCCGCTGTCGAGAAGCGTGCGGGTGCACGTTTCCGGTGGCGGATTATACGGACGCAGCCCCCGGCTGGCCAGCACTTCGGCGGGGCTCAGCGAATCCCTCGCACCCGGTAGAGCGGCACGGGCTCGGACTTTCCTTTGAGCCGACGCGCCTCCAGCGTGTCGACGACCGCCCGTTCGCCGAGCACGTCCCGAACCCCATCTCCGACGATGATATCGCCCGGAGCCGCGCACGAACAGAAACGCGACGCGGTGTTCACCACATCACCGATCACGGTGTAGTCGAGGGCTTTCGAACTTCCCATGAAGCCGGAGACGACCTCGCCGGTGTTGATGCCGATGCCCGTGTGGATCGGCTCGAGCCCCTCACCGATGCGGGTCTGGTTGTATTCGACCATCGCCCGCTGCATGTCCAACCCCGCGCTGACCGCCCGTTCGCAGTGGTCGTCGACCGCGATCGGAGCGCCCCACACGGCCATGATCTCGTCGCCGACGAACTTGTCGAGCGTTCCGCCGTGGCGGAAGATGATCTCGACCATGATCTCGAAGTACTCGTTCAGCATCTGAACGATGTCTTGGGCGTCGTGCCGCTCCGCCATCGACGTGAAATCGCGGATGTCGGCGAAGAGGACCGACGCATCTCGAGCGGTGCCGCCGCGGCGGATCTCGAGCTTGCCGCTCATCACGTCGTCGACGACGTCCTGCGAGAGCAGTCGGCCCAGCTGTTCCCGAGCGAGGGCGTCGTTCTTGACCTGCTCGACCAGACGCGAGTGCTCGATCGCGTTCCCCGCCTGATTGGCGAAGCCCGTCAGCAGGCTCAGGTCCTTCTCGGTGAAGGCCCCCGTGGTCAGCTGCGAGTCGAGGTGGATGATACCGAGCAGCTTCTCGCGATAGAGCAACGGCACGGACATCGTCGCCTTGATGCCCGCCAGAATGATCGAATGCGCTCCCCCGAACCGCTCGTCGAGCTGTGCGTTCGACGACAATACCGCCGCCTTCTCGTCGATCACCTCGCGAACGATGGTCCGCGAGATTCGGATGGGAGCTCCGGAGCCGACGTTCTCATCGCGCGTCAGCATCGCGGCGGGGACGAGCTCCCTCGTCTCTGTGTCGAGCAGCATGATGACGCCGCGGTCGGCGCCGAACATCTCGAAGGCCTTCTCCAGGATCCGGTTCAGGAGCTGCTCGAGGTCCAGCTCGGACGAGACCGCCTGGTTGAGTTCGTTGGCGATCCGGAGCTTCTCGTAGTCGGTCCGCAGCTGTTCGGAGTCCTCGATCATGTCGGCGCTGAGGAAGTGCCGGTTGCCGGTCTCCTTCAGCCGCTTGCGGATCGACGACTCGAACCCCTCTTCGAGGATCGTCACCTTGCTTCGGAGGGCGTCGGAGGCCCCCTCCTCTTCCCGGTAGGTCACGACGGTCCCGCCGACGGTGACCTCGTCGCCGTCGTTGAGGTCGCACTCCCCTTCGATCAACTCGCCGTTGACGATGGTGCCGTTCCGGCTGCCCGCGTCGTAAACGACGAACCGGTCGTCCCGCTCGTCGATGACCGCGTGGGCCTTCGACACCACGCGGTCGAGGATCTGGAGATCCTGGTTCGGGTGTCGACCGATCCGCAAACGGACCTTGAACGTCACCTCGCGGCGGACTCCCGATGGGTCCGTGTATTCGACGCGTGGCATTGGTTCGCAGGCGGGCGCTTCGGGAATCGGCCGGAAGACGGTGACGGTCGATGATATCTGCGCGCGGTTGCGGCTGCAAGCTACGGACCATATGCTCCAGGCCGATGAGCGTTCCGGAGCCACCAAACTCGCCGAGCATCCTCGTCGTCGACGACGATGAGGCCCACGCACACACGCTCGTTCGGCTCTTGCGACGAGAGTCTCTTGCCGCCGACGAGGTGTCCGGGGTCTCCGAGGCACTCGTCGCCCTCCGCAGCAAGGAGTACGACCTCGTCCTCACCGACCTGGTGATGCCCGGAAAGAGCGGGCTGGACCTGCTCAAGGCGCTCCAGCACCTCGGGCTCGAGGTCGACGTCATCCTGATGACCGCGTTCGGGACGGTCGAGCGCGCCGTCGAGGCGATGCAGGCCGGCGCCACCGATTTCATCGTCAAGCCGATAAAGCGCGCCGCGCTGATGAAATCCGTAGGACGCGTGCTCGAGACCTCGCGACTTCGCCGTGAGAACGCCGGGCTGCGAGCCGAGCTGGACGCCTTGCGGGGCGGCTCGCGATTGATCGGCAACGCACCCGTCTTCCGCGAGGCGCTCGCCACCGCCCGTCAGGCAGCCGCCAGCGAGGCGACGCTACTGCTGCTCGGTGAGTCGGGGACCGGAAAGGAGCTGTTCGCCCGCGAGATCCATCGACACTCCCGCCGCGCCGACGGCCCGTTCCTCGCCCTGCACTGCGCCGCGTTGCCGGAGTCGATCATCGAGTCCGAGCTCTTCGGCCACGAGGCCGGGGCCTTCACCGGGGCGGTCGGGCTGAAGAAGGGACGCTTCGAGGTCGCCGACGGCGGGACGCTATTCCTCGATGAGATCGGTGAGCTGCCGGCCAGTGTCCAGGTGAAGCTCCTCCGGGTCCTGCAAGAAGGCGAGGTCCAACGGGTCGGCGGGACGGATCCGGTCCAGGTCGACGTCCGCATCGTCGCGGCCACGCACCGTGACCTGGAGGCGATGGTCAGCGCCCGGACGTTTCGGGAAGACCTGTTCTACCGGCTCAACGTGATCCCGATCCGGGTGCCGCCGCTCCGCGAGCGCGGTGACGACGTCGAGCTGCTCGCCGCGCACTTCCTGCAGATGCACGCGGCGGCGAATACACGAGAGACGCGTGGTTTCACGCACGAGGCTCGGAGGGCGCTGACCGCGCATGACTGGCCGGGCAACGTGCGCGAGCTCGAGAACGCCCTCGAGCGGGCCGTCGTACTCGACGAAGACGGTTGGATCGGTCTCGACGACCTGCCGACGACCCTGCGCCCCGACGCCGAGTCACCACCGGCGGTCGTGATCCCGATCGGCACCCCGCTCGCCGAGGCGGAGCGACGATTGCTCCTCGCGACGTTGGCCCATGCCGACGGCGACAAGAACCTCGCTGCGTCGTTGCTGGGGCTCGGCCGCCGGACCATCTACCGCAAGCTCGAGGAATACGAGAGCTGACACGCCCCGCCTCGGGGCACCGGTCAACGATTGGTTGACCTATTGCGTATGGGTGGCGGAACATCTAGGACCCGTCGTCGGTTGTCGGATCGACCGCCCGCTCAGCGCCATCGGAGTTCGCGCGTTGTTGGAGCTCGTCTTCAAGAAGTACTTCTGGACCGCCCAGGTCGGCTTCGCAGTCGTCGCTGCGCTCCTGTTGGCCGGTGCGGTCAACGGGTTCTTTGCGCGCACGTACGCCGAGTACTCCGTGGCGGTGCCAGAGACGGCGATGGAGGCGCTGCCCGCGGGTGCCGACTCGCCGACGATTCCGATCGAGATCAATCCCGACGGGATGCCGCGCGCGGCGGCCGACGAGGAGCCAGACCGGTGCGCCGAGGTCGAGTGCGAAGAAGACGAGGAGTGCAACCCGGAGACCGGCGAGTGTGAGCCGGTCGAGGAGGCGGAGGTCGAGACGGGGCCCGACGGACGCTGCATTGAGAGCGACATCGCGATCAACCTCGTGGGAACGATGGTCGCCGACGACCCGGAGTGGTCGGTCGCCATCCTGCGCAACCCGAGCCTGAACCAGACGCAGTTCGCGACGCTCGGCACGAACCTGTTGGCCGAAGCGGACGTGACCCGCATCGAACGAAACCGCATCTTCATCGTCCGCAACGGCCGCGAGGAGTGCCTGCGGCCGGGCACGGCGACGGATCGCCAACGGCGGGCGGGCTCCTCATCGGGGCGCTCGGCCACACCGGAGTCCCCGCGTTCGGGGTCCCGACCTGTCCGCCGGGATACCCGGTCGACCGCGAGCGCGGCGCCGGCCGCCGCGAGCGGGAGCCAGACGATCGAGCAACGGATCCGCTCCGGGGTGACCCGGAGCGACGACGGCTCGTACGAGATCGAGCGGTCGCTGATCGAAGAGGTCGCCAATAATCAGTCCTTGATGGAGCAGCAAGCGCCCCGGGTGGTGCCGAACTACGTCAACGGCCAGCCGCGCGGCTTCCGGCTGCAGGGGATCCGGTCGGGTTCGATGTTCAGCGCGATCGGGATCCGCAACGGCGACGTGATCACCTCGGTGAACGGAACCGAGATCGACTCGCCGCAGCGGGCGCTCGAGCTGTACCAGGCGATGATGCAGCAGAGCGATGTCCGCATGAGCATCTTGCGGCGCGGTCGCGAGCAGACGCTGGTCTACACCATCAAGTAGCGGCGACCGGCGCCGAGGGCGGGCGTTTCGAGTGCCAAATCGGCACACGGCCGCGGCTCATGTTACGACGCGGGTGCCAATGTGACACCGAGGGGGAATCCGGCGGACCCGTCCCCATGTTTGTCGTTTGATGACAGGCAGATACAGAACGGCAATTGTCGGCCCGATTCTTGCTGTGATCGGAAATGAATACCGCTCTTCGCGGTGTTCGGCGTGCTTGAGGAATCCGATCCCGCGGCCTATAGGCCCGGGCACCCGTCCACGCCCTCGCAATCGAAAGGAACGCACGTGGCAGCGAGTCTCTGTCGAATCCCCGCCCTGACCCTCTGCATCCTGCTGGCCGCCCCCGCGCTGGCGCAGCAACCGGACCCGAACGATCCGACGGTGCAGGCCCCGAGTACCGGGACGGTCCCAGGCCGCCTGTCGCGGCCGACCAATCGCCCCGACACGGCCGATCCAGAAGGCGAGAACGAAGAAACGGATGGCGAGGAGGCGGGCCAGGAGCCCGCGGCTCAGCAGCCCGGGACGCCGGCCCCGGACGGGGAGCGCCCGGCGTCGACCGGCCCGCCGCCAGCTACGCGGATCGACCCGGGATCGGTGCCGCGCGGCCCGCGCGTACTGAACGTGGACGAGATCGAGCCCGACGTCGGCGAGATCGATGGGAACTTCGAGGACGAGTTCGATCCCCTCGACCCGCCCTCGAACGTGCGCGTCAACATCGACTTCCGAGAGGCCGAACTCAACGACGTCGTGATGTGGATCTCAGCGCTGACCGGGCGGAATTTCATCATCGCGGACACGATCAACGCCAGTAAGAAGATCACGATCATCTCGCCCCAGCCGGTCTCGATCGGCGAAGCGTACCGCGCGTTCATCGCCGCCCTGAACATGAACGGGCTGACGATCGTGCCCTTCGGGCGCTTCTTGAAGATCGTCGAGGCGGGGGGCGCGGAGCGCCAGACGCTGGAGCCGTCGGACTCGATGTCGTCGATCCCCGCGGACGACCGGATGGTGACCCATATCCACCAGCTCCAGCACGTGAGCATCTCGACCGTCCAGTCGGTGCTCGACGCGTTGAAGACCGACTCGGCGTCGCTGATTCCCTACGAACCGACGAACACGCTGATCATCACCGAGACCGGGTCCAACCTGCGGCGCTTGCTCAGCGTGCTGGAGCGGCTCGACGTCCCGAGCGGTCAGGAGCAGATCAACATCTATCAGGTCCAATACGCCGCTGCCGAGGACCTGAAGACCGTCTTGCTCGAGATCTTCGAACAGGACGAGAACGCGCCTCAGCCACAGGCCGAACGCCCGCGGCGCCGGTCCCGTCGGCGCAGCGACGAGGCCGAGGCGGATGCGGTGGCCGAGGACGGCGGAGTGACCGCGGTGGCGGTGTCCGAGATCATCGCCGACGACCGGACCAATCAGCTGATCATCATCGCCAACGAGCGGTCCTACGAGCAGATCCTGGAGATCATCGGTCACCTCGACGTTCCGATCCCGGGCGAGGGTCAGATCCACGTGCTCTTCCTCGAAAATGCCGACGCCACCGAGCTCGCGTCGACCCTCCAGTCGCTGACGCAGAGCGTGGAGGAGCAGCGCGAGGAGACGAACGTGTCGCTCGCGCGAGGGGACAGCGACGACAGCGGCGCCCCGCAAGCGGCCATCACGGCGACCTTCTCCGGCGACATCTCGATCACGGCCGACGAGGCGACCAACTCGCTCGTCGTCGTGGCATCGCTGCGAGACTTCCTGGCGCTGCGAAACGTGGTGGGCCAGCTCGACCGACGTCGCCAACAGGTCTACGTCGAAGCGGTGATCATGGAGGTGTCGTTGAACCGGCAGAACCAGTTCGGCATCGCACTCAACGGCGGCTACCTGCCGAGCATCGGTGGGGAGGAGGTCCCGATTTTCGGCGCGACCACGGTCGGGTCGCTGTCGAGCGTCATCCTCGACCCGTCGTCGCTGATGGGGCTCGGGGTCGGCCTGCGTGGTCCGGCCATCGAAGGGACCGCCGAGGCCCTGGGGCTCCCGGTCGATCTTCCGTCGTTCGGTGCCGTGCTCCAGGCCCTGCAGACCGACAACGACGTCAACGTGTTGTCCACGCCGCACATCCTCACGATGGACAACGAGGAAGCGGAGATCGTGGTCGGCGAGAACATCCCCTTCATCAGCGGGATCTCGGGCGGACTCGGGGGCCTGGGCTCCCTCGGCGGGCTCGACATCGAGGGGTTGGCAGGCGGACTCGGCGGGTTCGGCGGCGGGTTCGGCGGCGGGTTCCCGTCGGTCGCGGTCCAACGCCAGGACGTCGCGCTCACCCTCCGCATTACGCCCCAGATCAACGAGAGCAACTTCGTGCGTCTGGAGATCGAGGAGCAGGTCGAGGACGTCCAGTCGATCGACCCGGTCCTCGGCCCGCGGACGACCACGCGCCAGGCCCGCACCACCGTGGTCGTGCAGGACCAACAGACGATCGTCATCGGCGGCCTGATGCGCGACTCGGTCGTCCGCGACGAGAACAAGATCCCGGTGCTCGGCGACATCCCGATCATCGGCCGCCTGTTCCGGAACACGCAGACGCGCAACACGAAGACCAACCTGCTTCTGCTGCTGACGCCGTACATCATCCGAGACACGGTCGACTTCCAGGCGATCTTCCGCCGGAAGATGGAGGAGCGCGAGGAGTTCATCGAGTACTTCGGCCGCCGGGACACGGAGTTCGTCCGCGCGGTGGATTACGCGCGCAAGGACGGGCCGCTGCAGAGCATGTACGAGCTGATCTCGACCGAGATCGAGTTGGAGGAGGCCCGACGCCAGGCGTTCACGCGCCCGACGGTCGAGTACCAGGTAGACGGCCCCCGCGGCACCGCACCGCTCCGGCCGGCCTTCGACCAGGGACCGTCGGACCCGAGCGATGGCGAGGCACCGAGCTCCGAGCCGGCCGGCCTGCTGCCCGAGGAGGAGTAGTCGCGCGATGTTCAACCGTCCGCTCATCGGGGAGATTCTGATCGAGCTGGGGCACGTCGCCCCGGCCGCGGTCGAGGATGCCCTCTCGCAGCAGCAGGTCAGACCGGGCCGCATCGGGGAGATCCTGATCGAGGCGAACGCGACGTCGCCGACGGCGGTCGCCAGGGCGCTCGCCCGGCAGCTCGACCTGGAGTTCGCCGACTCGCTCGACCTCGACGCGATGGATCTCGACCTGCTGGACGAGGTCCCGATTGCCTATGCGCGAAGCCGCCGCATGTTCCCGGTTTCCCGCAATGGCGAGGTGGTGCGCCTGGCGGTCGTCGACCCGTTGGACACCGTCGGTCTCGATCAGCTGGCCCGCGTGCTCGACGCCGAGGTCGAGCCGGTAGTGCTGGCGCCGCAGGTGCTCTTCGACGCGCTGAACATGGCCTACGATCGCCACGACCGCCTGAAGGGGTCGTACGGCGGGATGTTGGACGACGGACAGGACGAGCAGGTCTCCGACCCCGGCTTCGAAGACGTCGTCGACCTGCTCGGCGCCGGCGGAGACGACGAAGCGCCGGTCATCCAATTCGTGAACACGACGTTCGTCCGCGCGGCGCGCGACCGGGCGTCGGACATCCACATCGAGCCTTTCGAGACCGGGGTCCACGTGCGTTTCCGCGTGGACGGCGTGTTGCAGCAGGTCACGGAGGTCCCGACGCGGTTTCATTCGTCGATCGTGGCCCGCATCAAGATCATGGCGGGCCTCAACATCGCCGAGAAACGCCTGCCGCAGGACGGCCGTATCCGCATCAAGTTGGCGGGCAAGGACATCGACATCCGCGTCGCGACCGCGCCGACAGTGCACGGCGAGCGGGTGACCATGCGTCTGCTCGACAAGTCGGCGGTGGCGTTGGACCTCGAAGCGATCGGCATGGACCAGGACACGCTCGTCCAGGTCGAGGACCTGATCGTGAAGCCCTACGGCATCGTCCTGGTCACCGGCCCGACGGGTTCCGGAAAGACGACGACGCTTTACAGCTGCCTGAGCCGCATCAACAAGCCGGATCTGAACATCCTGACGGTCGAGGATCCGATCGAGTACCAGCTCAAGGGCATCAGCCAGGTCGCGGTGAACCCGAAGATCCAGCTGACGTTCGCGAGCGGCCTGCGCTCGTTCCTCCGGCACGACCCCGACGTGATCATGGTCGGCGAGATCCGCGACGCCGAGACGGCGGAGATCGCGATCCAGGCGTCGCTGACCGGTCACCTCGTCTTCTCGACGATTCACACCAACGACGCGGCCGGCGCGTTCACGCGTCTGATCGACATGGGCGTCGAACCCTTCTTGGTGGCCTCTTCGCTCCTCGCGAACATGGCCCAGCGCTTGGTTCGGAAGCTCTGCTCGGACTGCAAGCAGCCGTTTCGGCCGACGGAGCGGGAGATCGGTCAGCTGGAGCTGACGGCCGAGGAGTTGGAAGCGTCCGGCGGAATCCTGTACCGGCCGGTGGGCTGCGACCAGTGCAACCATCGCGGCTACCGCGACCGAACGGGCATCTACGAGCTCCTGCCGGTGTCCAGTGGAGTGCGCCAACTCGTGATGGCGCGGGCCGACGCCTCTACGATCCGCCGCCAGGCGGTGGTGGAGGGGATGCGGACCCTGCGCCGGTACGGTGGACAGGTGGTCCTGCGGGGTCTGACGAGCATCGAGGAGGTGCTCCGAGTGACCCAGCAGGAGACCGTGTAGCGAGTCGAGAACGATGCCTGTCTACGAGTACGTCGGAGTAACCGCAGCGGGGAAGAAGTCGAAAGGCATCTTCGACGCGGAGAC
>PVBE010855152.1_pt1 | contig 10182 bp, 10 predicted proteins | sample 1631181 | NCBI WGS metagenome assembly PVBE01 (sample SAMN08397723, study PRJNA350692) | Marine metagenome, whole genome shotgun sequencing project. | isolation source: water | place: Pacific Ocean | collected 2012-04 | reverse complement strand
TAGACCGCGGCTGGCCATGCTGGTAGGGCCGCTATGGCTTTTGACAAGCAGTGGCGCAGGGCCTTTGCTGCCATTGATTGGCGGATAATACCAGGCATGGGTTGCCTGCCCATGGCAGCCTTCAAACCAGATAGGCTCCGCAACGCTGATCGCATCAGCATTCAGTAAAGGTTCACTGGCAGGTGTGTGCTTCCAGCTGCCACAGTTGAGGTTGAGCTCTAGTAGCCCAGGGCCTGTCGTGGCATTGCTAGCGATGGCTACGGCTCGACTTGCCTGCGCCTGCAAACCAGTCAGATCATCAAAAGGTTGGTTGACGTTGCTGATCTGTCCATCATCGGCCAGGCGGCTCAGCCTCCAAGAACCCTGGTCACAGATGGCGGTCAGAATTTGCTCTCCATCCCAGGCGCTGGTGCTCATGCCATAAACCCACTGCGGCATGCCGGTTTCGGCTGAAATCGGCCAGGGGCGTCGCCAAGTGAGTGGAATAGTGGGGTCAGTCGTCAGATTTGCCACCATCAGATTCCACCAGCCGCTGCTGTCTTCGCTGACAACCAGCTCTCCATTGGGTAGCCAAAGGGGCTGGAAAACGGATGTTTGTTTGTGATCAAGTGGTCTGCTACCAGCTAGACAGGCCGAGCTTTTGATCAAACCCGCAGGGTCGAGGCTGGCCCACCAGAGTTGGCTTGCCTCCCAGGGCATGGCCGGTTGTTGCCATTCCACCCAGGCCAGTTGATCTCCATTGGGGCTGAGGATCGGGTAACCAGCAAAATCAGCAGGGCGATGCAACACCTTGGCAGGTTGGTTCTCATGGTTGAGGGAGAAGGTCACCAGCCAGTCCCGCTTGTCGGCTTCCATGATTCCGAGCCAGCGCTGTCGTGGTAGGTCAATCAGGCCATCAGCAAGCTGGGCATCGTTTGGTTTTGAGAGGCGAAGTGGAGGCTTGAGTGGAGATAATGCCTTCTTACTTTTTGTGGCCTGGTTGAGGCCCTGCCAGCGCTGGAACCAGAGGCAGCCATCGGCATCATCGATCCAGGCCATCAGTAGCTGGTTGTCCTGGCAGGCTGTGGCTAGGACCCCTCCTCCGTAATCGTGAATACGACTACGCAGGTTGGCTGGGGCCGGTGTCAGCTCTTGGGGTGGGTGGTCAGATTCACCCCAGGGACGGATAAGGGCAGTGGTGCGACCATGCTCCTGAGGACGTTGCTCCAGCCAAAGCACCCAGTCATCAATCAGGCGCGGTTCTTTGAGGGTGGGTGTTCGTCCAAGAGCGCGCCTGGCAGAAAGAGGTTGAGTGGTTTGGTTCGGGTTTTGCTGGGCATGGCTTGTGCTTTCCATGGCGGTTTGGGGTCTGATGTGCGGTGGAGTTGCCTAAACTCAATCAACTGATGCTGAGACTTTTCTTTGGCTCGAAGCTTCGCTCAGCTGGCACGTACGGCCGAAAAAACCACGGGCTCTGTTGCTGTCCCGAAGGAGCCGCTTGATCATCCGCCTCTTCAAATTCACACTTTGGGCAATGGGGTTTTGCGGCAATCCACCCGTCGGATTGGCAAGGTTGATGAATCTGTGAGGGACTTGGTGAGGGACATGCTTCGCAGCATGTACGCAGCTAAGGGGATTGGTTTGGCTGCCCCGCAGGTAGGAATTCATAAACAGCTCTTGGTTCTTGACCTAGATCTGGAAACCCCTACAACCCCGCCAGTGGTTTTGATCAATCCCGAGATCATTAGCTCCAGTGCAACTGTCGAAACCTATGAGGAAGGCTGCCTGAGCATCCCAGGCGTTTATCTCAATGTGGTGCGTCCTAGTGAGATCGTGCTCAGTTTTCGCGATGAGATGGGACGACCACGCAAAATGAAGGCCGACGGCCTGATGGCTCGCTGCATCCAGCACGAGATGGATCACCTTGAAGGTGTCCTTTTTGTCGACAGGGTCACCGATGAGAATGAACTCAGCCTTGAGTTAAAGGAGCATGGCTTCAAGCGGGCTGATGTTCGTCCGCTGGTTTGAATGCGTTGGCTGAAGCCTTTGAGGGTGCTTCCCCTGTCAGTTTCTTGTGTGTTTGGCGTCGCGCTTCGATTGGTTCTTTCTTTGCATTGCTTTTAAGCGCTTTAGATCCATTTCTTGGGGCTTTAGCGACTGGCGGCCTTTTGCTGGTTGCAGCTTCAGGCATGGTGGATTCACTGTTGCTCATGATTCGACTCAACAAACCGGCCTGAGGGGGCAGCCGATTGCTCGGCAGACTTTTACGATTCGATCAGAATCTTGCAGGCCTTGATGGCTCGTTATTTCCCCTCTGCAGTTGCTCTGGTCCTGGTAGGTGCGACGGGCCTGACTGGATGGCCGTCATCTGTCCAGGCTCAGGGATCTCTCTTTACTGCAGCCCCTGTTGAGCAGAGCAGATTCATTTTGGTGGGTGCCCCGATTGGCAAGGGTGAGAGGTCGCAGTTGAATATCTACGAACAGCGCAGTAGCAAACGAGCCTGTTTTGCAGTCGATGGCAGCTTGCCGGCTGTTGTTGATCCTCTGCTTGCGAGGTTTGACTTCACCGGGATTTGCAATCGATACATTGACGGCAATGGGTATTCGCTACGGATTGGGGGCGATGACCTAGGAACTCACTATCGATTGAGTGTCGTGAGGACTGATGGGGATATGCATTTGCTAGCCAACCCCACTAGGGATACCTCTAGTCCAGCCCTGATCGTGGCCAGGGCTGGTGGTGCTGGGGTTTCTAGCAGTGATTTCCTTAAGTTGAACTTCGAGCCTGGTTGGCAATTGATGCGTCGCCAATATGGGCAACGTACGCTTGGTCATCTTTATGTGTTCAGCGAAACTTGGCCTGGAAGTTCAGATGAAGATGTCACCGCTGAGGGAGTTGTTGAGGAAGAAACTTTTGAGGAAGTAGTCGTGGAGGAAGTGGCTGAGGAGGAAACTGTTGAAGACATAACTCCCGATGCCTCAACTGTTGAATCTGCTGATTGATAAGCAGATTCAGCCTGCTAACATGCCATGCTCGAAATGGTTACTTGCTCAATGAACCAGGTCATGGTTGGAGAAAATGAGCGAAGTTAATATGCCTGTACCGTTTTAGCAGCAAGTATCTAAGACCATTATCTTCGCTGGTCTGAATAATATCCTTTATCATGAGACTTCTGTAGAGAATTACAGGTACAAGAATCAGAAGCATAGTAGCCACAGTGCATTCTATTGGCGGGAGTTTTGCCAGGCCAAATAATTTTCTTCAGAATTGATTGGCTAGTGTGCTTTCCTGTTGATATTACTCGTAACCTAATTGGGTGTTGGGACGTAACTAAAATGAGGTCAATAGTGTTTTCACTATGGTACATATTCCTCATGGCCTGTGCAAATAAATGGTTTACCTGTGGGCTGGAATACAGCTTGGATTATCTCAGCATAGATTAATGATCAACCCCATCTAATTCGATTTTAGCCTTGTCGAAATAAGCCTTATTCGGATGATTGCTGAAGTCGAAGGAAATTAGCTGGCGAGTTGCTTCGCAATGATGGCGAAATCTTCTTTGGCATCGCCACAATCAAAACTACGGAAACACATTGTTTCCGCTATCGCATTTTTATTTACTTTATCTTGATCATGAAGATCTGCCAGAGACCTCGCGACTCTAAGAATCCTTAGACCGCTGCGGGCACTGAGTCTGCGGTGATTGACAACTTGCTCCCAGAGTTCTAGAGCCTCATCATCCAGCTGGCCGATTTTTCCTAAATCCTGGGCCGAGAGGTCACGATTGAGCTTCCCATCAGGATTGCGAACAAGCATCCGTGCGCGCGCGCGCAAGATCTGCTCGATGCCTATTAACTCTTGATCATGGAGATCAGTGGGAGTTATGCCGGTAACCGATTTGCGCAGCTGAGCTGCGGGTAGGTGCTTGAGGCGCAGTTGTAGATCCAGGCGATCCAATAAGGGGCCAGAGAGTCGGCTCCAATACCGCTGGCGTTGGGATTGGCTACAGCGGCAAGGATGCTCTTCATCTCCAAACCACCCGCATGGGCAGGGATTGGTTGCTGCTACAAGGGTGATTTGAGAAGGGAAGGCACATGTCTGCCGGGCTCGACTCAGAAGAATGACTCCTTCCTCGAGTGGTTGTCGAAGTTGGTCGAGAACTTTTCGTGGAAATTCAGCTAGTTCATCGAGAAACAACACACCACCATGGGCAAGGCTCAGTTCTCCTGGCCTGGGGTTTGCACCGCCTCCAACGAGGGCAGCAATCGTGCAACTGTGATGGGGAGCCCGGAAGGGTCGCTGTTGCATCAACTGGGGAGTGCTCTTCAGCATTCCCGCCACAGAGTGAATACTGGTGATTTCCAAGGCCTCTTGGCGCGTGAGCGGCGGCAGCAGCTGCGCTAAATGTTGAGCTAAAAGGGTTTTCCCGCAGCCAGGTGGCCCCACCATCAGGAGGTGATGGCCTCCGGCAGCAGCCAAGGCAAGGGCTTTATGGCCCAAGGCGCAACCAAGCAGTGGATGACGTTGATCGTTTGGTTTGCGCGTGATGTTTGCTGTGACGGCCGCGTTGGAGATGTGTGTAGGTGCTAGTGGTTGGGGTTGGTGCAATAGATCCACAACCTCGCTGAGGGAATGAGCAGCTCGTACTGTTAATCCAGGCACAAGGCTTGCTTCTGCGGCATTGGCTGATGGCACCACTAGCGCTCGTACGTTTTGCGCGGCGGCCAGGTTGGCGATGGCAAGGATTCCTCTGCAGGGCCGCAGGCTGCCATCTAGTCCGAGTTCTCCAGCGCAGCAGAGATTCGCAAGCAACGGACCATCCAGCTGGCCACTGGCTACCAATAGGGCCAGGGCAATCGGTAGATCAAAGGCAGGTCCCTCTTTACGAAGATCGGCAGGAGCCAGGTTCACCACGACTCGCACGAGTGGCCCGCGAAAGCCACTGTTGCGGAGTGCTGATCGCACTCGCTCACGAGACTCCTGTATGGCGGCGTCGGGTAGCCCTACCAGTTGCAGCCCTGGCAGCCCAGGCACTAGATCCACTTCCACGGTGACGGCTAGGGCCTCAATGCCATGCAGAGAACCACTTAGGCAACGTGCCAGCATTTGTAATCAGACGGTGCATGGATTTCATGCCCCAGCCGTCCCATCCTCAGACTGTGACTCAATGGCTGGTGACACCATTTTTGGCCAGATGCTTCGCGGTGAGATTCCCTGTGATGAGGTCTATAGCGATGAAAAGTGCCTGGCCTTTCGCGATATTCAGCCTCAGGCACCGGTTCATGTGCTTGTGATCCCTCGCAAAGCATTAGAAAGTCTTGATGCAGCTGTAGCAGAAGACGCAGAGCTGCTTGGTCATTTGTTGCTAGTGGCGGCCAAAGTGGCACGTCAACAAGGCCTCACTGACTTTCGGACGGTTATCAACAGTGGGGCTAAGGCCGGCCAAACTGTTTTTCACCTCCATGTACATGTAATTGGTGGTCGTCTACTAACTTGGCCGCCTGGTTGAAACTGGTCGCGGTAGTGCTTGTGAGAAGCCACAATGCCGATATCCACATCAGCCAATGTCCCAATTACAGGCATTCCGAAATCAGCTAATTAAGCTCCGCCGGCTTTCTCAGCCCTATTTCCTTCCCTACAGCGAAACCAACGGCTGGCTGTTTGTTGGGCTATTGGTGGCACTGCTGTTCTGTGTGGCAGGAACAGTTCTCTTCTTGATAACGGGTCTAATGGGCCTGTTAAGCAGCCTTGCACCTGGGCTCACAACGCAATTCCTCGGCGGTGTCCAGGGATCTCTCCGGACAATTTGGGGGAATTCATGGGGTGTGGCAATCAGTGGCCTTTTTCTGGCTGGAATCTTTTGCTTCGTAGCAGCACGCAGTCAGCTTCGGCAGGGTCGATGGCTGCCATGGTTGCTGTTGGGGGTGATCATCCTGATGCTTTTGTCAGTGAACGGCATTAATGCCGGCATCACATTTCTCGTCAAGGACCTCACCAATGCCCTTATTCAGAAGAACCAGGAATCAACATCTCTAAACCTTTGGATCCTTGGTATTTGCTTTATCGTTGCATTGCCAATCCGAAGTTTCCAATACTTCTTTACTGCCAAACTTAGCCTGCTTTGGCGCGAATGGTTATCAAAAGGCTTGATCGGCGATTACATGCAGAATCGAGCATATTACATCCTTAACCCTAATGAAGAAACCGCTACGGAAGTGGACAACCCAGACCAGAGGATCACAGAAGATACTAAAGAATTTACCGAGCAAACTCTGGAATTTTCACTAAATATTTTCGACTCTATCTTGACCTTTTCACTGAATATATGGATACTTCTAGCCATTAGTCGTGAACTGACCTTCGCGTTAATTGTATACGCAGCATTGGTTTCAGCATTAATTATATACGCAGGAAGAAATCTTGTACGTATTAATTACGACCAACTGCGTCTTGAAGCCGATTTTCGCTATGGCTTGGTACATGTTCGCAACAATGCCGAATCAATTGCTTTCTACTCCGGAGAGGCGCAGGAGGGCAAAGAGGTAGGCAGAAGATTGGGATCGGTTGTACGCAACTATAACCTGCTAATTATATGGGAAACACTGTTAAAGGTTCTTCAGCGATCGGGCATATACGGCGGAATATTCATCCCATACCTAATCCTTGCCACTCCTATCCTTAGCGGGCAAATGGACTATGGCAGTTTTTCTCAGGCCAATCTAAGTTACAACTTACTAGAAGGCTCATTGTTCTTTATTATCTACAAAATAAGAGAACTTACACGTTTTTCAGCTTCAATTGGTCGACTTGAAGGTTTTCAATCCAATGTGGCAGATGTTCACCTAGAAAAAAGTGAAGATTATTCCACTACAATTCAACCTTCAAATTCAATCATCCTGCGCAATGTGACTGTAAGAACACCGCGCACGGAAAATGTTTTAGTCAGCGATCTAAACCTAAGTGTTCAAGCTAATCAACGGCTGCTAGTGGTTGGCCCATCGGGTTGTGGCAAAACATCATTATTACGTGTAATTAGTGGCCTTTGGGCATCTCCAACTGGTCAGGTCAGTTCACCACTTAACGGAGAGCTGTTATTCATACCTCAGAAGCCTTATATGACCTTGGGATCTCTACGTGAACAGCTTTGCTACCCCCTCGATAACGCCCGCTTTAGTGATGATCACCTCCAGGCTGTTCTCGAGGAAGTGCAACTCCCCAAAATGCTTGAGCGTTATCCAGATCTCGATGTCAAGCAAGATTGGCAGCGGCTGCTTTCACTAGGCGAGCAACAAAGGCTCGCCTTTGCGCGGCTATTGCTCAATTCTCCCAAGTACGTGGTATTAGATGAAGCAACCAGTGCAGTGGATGTTGCAACCGAGCGCCATCTCTACAAGCTTCTAAGTCAAAGGGAGCTCGCTTTTATAAGCGTTGGTCACAGACCAACGCTTATAAGCTTCCACGACACGGTGCTTGAGCTATTTGGGGATGGAGGCTGGCGCCTGATTCCTTCGGCAAGCTATGACTTTGAATAAACCTGAGCTCGTTTGATGATGACAACCAATCAAGACCTCCCAAGCGAGCAAGCTGAATTACAGAATTCAGGAAAGGGCTCTGAGAATGCAATGGCACAGCCACCGCCAAACAGTGCGACCACTGGAGACCCTCCAGCGTTCGGCTGGAGTGCCTATGCCGAACGAGTCAACGGACGTTTCGCCATGATCGGGTTGGTTGCGGTGTTGCTAATCGAGGTTCTTAGTCGTGAGACCTTTTTGCACTGGGCTGGGTTTGTACCTTGAAGATTCAAATCTTCTTTTCAGATTGAAAGTCGGATCAAATCAACATCCCAACGGCCGTCTCTACTGACCTGAACAGCCAGTATTCGGCCAGGACCATCCAGGCTCACCTGGCGAGGAATACCTTTAGCACTGAGTTCTAACCGCTGAACACTGCCAAGACTGCGGCGATAGAGCAACAGTTCCGTTTGATCATCACGCTGTCTTACAAGCGCCAAGCGCTCACCATTGGCACTCACGCTCACACTGATTGGTTGTGCATCGGGTCGATTCAGGCCTGGTAACGGCACCGGTCTACGGCTACGCAGATCAATCAATTCAATTTTTTCTCGACCCTTTTCGTTACTAAGGCTGGCCAACCAGCGCCGGCCAAGGGCCGGTTCGCGACGACTGCTTGCGGATTGAAGCAGGAAGCGATTGAGACCTTGAATTGGCCTCAACGCTTCTCTACCGCAAGCAGCCAAACCAAAACAAAGCAAAAAAGACGAAAACCAAGTCGACAGACTTAGCAAGTGCACATATCTCATGAGCCGAGCTCAGTTGATGGGAATGAGCTTTGCAACCCTGCAGGTTTGTCCGGCTCAAGTATCTGAGACAAATCAAAGAGCTCCACGCGCCAATGACCCTGATCAGCCACCTGCAGAGCTACCTGACGTGCATCTGGTGCCAGGCTGAGGCGTACAGGATCTCTCCCGCCTGGTAAAGGAAGCGGATGGACTCGTCCACTCAGGCGGTCTTCAATGATCATCAAGCGTCGGTTACCTCTTTGGGTAATCACTGCCAGATAACGACCATTCCAGCTCAGAGAGGGTGAGCTATGAGGCTGATGACGAGAAAAATGGCGTAGAGGCAGGATCTTTCCGTTTTGAAGGTCCCTGAGCTGAACAGTTGGTCGACCTCGCTGATCGACGATCACAGCGAGCATCTCTCCATTGCCGCTTAAGGCCGGATCCTGCTGACTGCGCTGCAGAATTCCACCGGGTGCTCTTTCAACAGTATTGGTGCAACTTCCAAGGGCTAAGCAACCCAAAAGCAAAATCAGTTGCTGCAGATTGTTAGGGATGCGCTTCAGTCGTCAAAACGGGAACTGTTATCCCGAGGCCGTGAACTGCGAGGAGCTGAACGCCTGGATTCAGGAAAAGATGAAGAAGGCGGAGCGGCTTCCTTTGTGTTTGCTGAAGGACCAGATTGTGGCTTAGAGGATCTTGTTCCAGTGGTAGGTCTTGTTCCGGCAGGTCTTGTTCCCGTGGATCTGGGCTTTGCTGGTGAATAAGCTGCATCTTCAGCCTCTGAACGAATCGGAGATCCCTGCGGAACACCAGGTGTTGTTGACGATGCATACTCCCCTCTACTTTTAGGCCTTGAATCGTTGTCTAATTGCCTTCTACTAGTGGTTTGTTGTTTAGCTGAAGGACGGCTGCCGCGGCGTTGATCTTGGCGAGTATTGCGACGCTCTCCAAAGTTGGAGCGACTATTTCCCTCATCATCTTGACGACCGAAGCGGGCCATGCGCCGAGAACGTTCTGAGTCCTGGGACCAAGACTCGTCCTCTTGGTTGCCACGGCGACGGCTTGCTGCTTGTTCAGGTATTGCGGCTCTTGAGGTCCTGCGAGGCCGATAAAGATCTCCCTCAGAGCGATCGGCATCTTCACCATCTCCATCTCTACTGGAGAAGCGCCGCCGAAGTGGCTGGGGTTCCTCAAAGCGGTCATAAGACTCATCCCAGCCACCGCTCAACCCTCCTGCAGGGTTAATAGACGAGGGGGCTGGCTCATCATCGAAATACGACGAACGTCTAGCTCCCTCAACAGCAACTCCTCTGAGTCGGACACTTTCGTAAGCGAAAAAAATGGTGGTACCCGCGAGCAGGAATACGCCGAACTGCAAGATCGGATCTAGGCGCCATCCCTGAAAAAAGAAAACCCCCCCACAAAGCAGACCAATGGCTGCAAAAAAGACGTCGTAATCCCTTGCTAAGGCTGGCTTAAACGAACGCATGAAATAGAGCATCGCACCGCCTACGCAAAGCACGATCCCAACAATGCTTCCCCAGTTAAGACTGGCATTGACCACAATTGCGCTCCCTGAAGACGCCTAAAAGCGAGGCTGAAATTCAGCCCCTTTGAAATTCAGTCTAAGGAGCGCGCCAAGGGTGCTCAGATCTTTGCTTGCCCCCGATCACTTGCGGGAAAGTCGATCGTTCTGACTGATCAACACAAGGGCAACTGTGGCCGGTATCACCACGATGACTGCGGCCCATACGAGGCTGCTCAGATAATTAGCAAGAGAAGCGGTCATAGCAGTGGTTCTGACTTGGGCAAGGCCATAAGGATCCTAATGATTAAAGGTGACTTTCTACGATGCAGCTGCTGATGCTTTGAGCTTTGTGACACCAGTGCTAATTGAGGC
>PVBE010354337.1_pt1 | contig 10182 bp, 7 predicted proteins | sample 1631181 | NCBI WGS metagenome assembly PVBE01 (sample SAMN08397723, study PRJNA350692) | Marine metagenome, whole genome shotgun sequencing project. | isolation source: water | place: Pacific Ocean | collected 2012-04 | reverse complement strand
TGGAGGGCATTGGCGATGCATGAGTTGACGCAGGCGGGCGTCGCGTCGGGATCCACTCCGGGCGTCAGGTTTGCCTCCAGGCCGGCGTCGATCCGGTCCGAGCAGAAGGTGCATTTCTGGGCCACGCCGAGCCTCTTCTCATCGATCAGCATTTCTTCGCTCGGCATCGGCTTGCCGTCATAGGCAAAGCGGTTCCTGTCGGTCTTGTAGCGCGCCTGATAAGGGCAGGCGACGGAACAATAGCTGCAGCCGATGCAGAGGTCGTAATCAATGCTGACAATGCCGTCGTCTCGCTGGTGGGTTGCGGTGCTCGGACACACATGCATGCAAGGCGGGTCAGCACAATGCTGACAACCCACCGGCACAAACACACGTTCCACGTCTGGGAATTCGCCTGATTCCATATCAAGCACTTTGCGCCACTGGATCTCCGGTGGCGTCGCGTTGGTGTGCCGGCAGGCCACGGTGCAGGTTTGGCACCCGATACAACGATTCAAATCGGCCACCATAACGTAGCGGGTCATGTTCTAACCTCCACAAGACTGACCGCCACCTTGGTAGTCTCGACGGTGGATCCTGCTCCGTCAATTAGGTCCATGTTCATCGGTATCAAGTCGTTCGCCGACGGCCTCTTCAGATCTTTCGCGTAGGGGGTCTTCCAATGTCCCCACTGGCCGATCATGAGCACCACGTCGGGCCTCACGCCTTGGCGGAGCCGGGCGATACCGCGGATCGCCCCGACCGCCGATCGGACTTCGATCTCATCGCCGTCGCAGATGCCCAACTCTTCCGCTTTTCCGGTGTTGACGACGATGCCGTCCTGGCCGGCGAGGTTATTGCCCGCCTCGGCCAGCAACTGAATACTCGCGGTGGCGCCCCAGGCATGCTGCATGCTGCGCGTGGTGAGGAGCCAGAAAGGGTAATCCCGAGCGGCTACTTGATAGTTTCGCTCCAAGGCATCGTCCCAAAGCTTCTCAAGGTCTTTCCACTCGGGCATAGCCTCGTAATCGGTTAGTTGCCGGTCCCACCATTTGACACCGGTCTCGTGCAGCCGGTTGGCCAGTTGCTTGCCTATCCGGAAGAAACGCTCTTGATATGGCAGCTCGAACCTCAGCCCGGTCTCCACCATTTTGGGAAACAGGTACCAGGTGAGCGTCGACATGGGTCGAAGGACGTATCCATTCTCTTTGAACCAGGACAGGCCGTGCACCTCCTTGCCGTCCGTGAGGCTTGCGCTCGCGGCTTTGCAGACCCGGTCCCAGACCGTTTGCTCATCGTGCTCTTCGGTTACACCGAGCGAGTAGTCATAGCCTTCCGATTTGAGGGAAACGCCACATGCGCCGGCGTTGATTGCCGCGTTATAAGCTTCCAGCAATTCGGTCCGCCGGGCCAACTCGTTGCTGATCCAACTGAAGTTCCTGGCGTCGCCTCTGGGCGCCACAATCGGTTGCCGCAGAACCCATCCCTTCGAACTCCAAAGGCTTTCGAGCCAACCGGTGCCGCCAAGTGGGATCAATTGGTAGCTTTCGAGATCCATCGCCTCCGGCAGAACGATGTCGGCAAAGTGGTTTGTCTCATCCATCGTATAGGAGAACGTGACGACAAACGGGAACTGAGCAATCGAGTCCCCTAGCTTATTGAGTTCCAAAAACGAATTCATCGGATTGCAGCGATACAGAAACCAGACATCGGGAGGGTTCGGCCTGGGCCAGGACTCGGCCGCCCGGCCCTGAAGCCGCATCCAACTGATGACCGTACTGCCGATGTTATGGCTGTAGATGCCGTCTCCCGCCATGGGCGTGAGCGTGAGGTGGGCGTGCCGTGAATCCGACCTGGGATTCCACTCTTCCTTCGTTGTCGGGTTGAACGGATAGAACATAAAGCCGTCTTCGCCCGGTATGACCGTGTTCATCCGATCCCAGCTGTGCGTTCCCGACAAAAGAACGAGGCTCCCGATGATGCCTCCGGGGACCTCGAGCGCGCCAACGAGCGTCTGCAGCACGGTGCGCGCCCAAATGCATTCATAGGCGCCCCAGCCATTATTCACCGATTTTCCGAAGACGATCGCCACGGGTCGGAAGGGCAGGCGCTGGCCGTCGACTTCGACCGTCTCGCCGATCCCGGCGTGGGACAGAAACTCGTTGGCGATACGGCGTATCTTGTGTGCCGGGATGTCGGAAATGCCTGCCGCCCATTCGGGCGAGCGATCAGCGACATGTCGCCGCAGCGCCTCGAAGCCTGTCATCCCCGAAACGCGCGCATGTGTCCACAGTTCGTCATCGGCGCCGACTTCGATCGCATCGTCGAGCGAGAAACATCCTTCGAGAGCAGCATCCACCACCTTCCGGTCATGCGGGACGGCTTGCCCGGTGGCCAAATCCCAGATCAGTGGTTTTCGGGTTGTCGGATCGCGTAGGTAGAAACCGTTCGGTCCTATCAGGTAAGGGCTTGCCGTGCGCAATTTGAGAAACTCAACGTCTAGATCGGTCAGCGGATGCTCATGGAGAAGCACATGCAGCATGGCGTACAGCACTGCCGAATCAGTCTTCGCCTTGATGGGAAGCCACTCCGTCGCGGAGGCGCCGCTGACCGAGAGATGCGGTTCGAACTGAATGCGTTTGATGCCGCGCGCGCGCGTCGGCATGGCGCCGGGCAGCAATGACTCCGCCCGCCGCGGCGTCGCCGTTGTAGCCGAAGCCGATGATGTATTCGCTGCACGGCGTATCCGGCAACACTGTGAAGGCGCGATGCCAAAGCTCGCCGAATATATGCTCGGTGTGGTAGCACTTGTTGGTCGTGCCCGAGCCTATCGAACGGTCGACGTCGCCCCATGCCTGGATGAATGCCGGGAACGAGCCGATGTACCACATGGGAGACGCCGCCGAGCCGATCGTGAAGGCAAATCGAGGGTTGCCGTTTTCGTCCTTCAGGCCGCGCTGTCTGATGCCATTGAGCTTCCCGGCGATGGTATCGAGGGCCTCTTCCCAACTGGTCTCGACCCAGCCCGGATTCTCATTCTTCCCTTTTTTTGGGTTCGTTCGCTTTAGGGGCGTCAATACACGATGCGGATTATAGAGCTTCTGCACGAGGCCATAAGCTTTCACGCATACTTTTCCGTCGGCAGGATGTACGCCGAGGGCGCCGAAGTCGGGTTCGATCTTGGTCGCGACGCCATCCATCGTCTCGACCGTCAGCAGGTCGGGACCATTGCCACACTGATTGCAGTAGGTTTTGATCTTGCGGCGTGTCGGCGTGCGGTTTTGCTCCACCTGATCGCCCCCTTCAATCCACTTTTCGTGCGGGGGCGCTTATACCAAGGAGCGGTGATAATGACCCATAGGGATCGCCCCCGCGCCCCGTCGGGTAGGAGGGAGGCTGCGGGCGATGCGGGCGCATCGGCAAGGCCTTTCGACGCCCTCCGACGGGCCGCGGGGGCGACCGGAACGGCGGCTTGCCAAGGCTTTCGGACGGCGTCGCGCGCGGCTTCCGATGTGCCGCATCGCTACGCCCCGCGCTCCTAGCCAAAAACCTTGGCAGGCCGTCCCTATGAGTCATTATCATCGCTTCTTGGTATAACTCTTGCCGTCCGAAAAAGTGAAATAATCCGGCAGGTCTGAAAATTTCGGCAGCTGAGAATCCTTATCCGACAGGCTTTCTCCACCGCCTGTTCCTGGCCAATCAATAGCTATATCCGGATCAGCCCAATGAATGCCTTTCTCATGATCCGGTGAGTAATAGTTCGAAACTTTGTAGGACACCCATGTAGCATCCTCAAGCGCGACAAAGCCATGCGCAAAACCTGCCGGTACCAGGGTCTGGTTTCCGTTTTCGGAATCCAAAACGCTGCCGACATATTTTCCGTATGTTGGCGAACCTTTTCGAATATCGACGGCCACGTCAAAAACGGAACCGGCCACGACGGAAATCAACTTCCACTGCTCGAATGGACGAGCTTGGAAGTGAAGGCCTTTTACGGTCCCATTTTTTGCCATAAAGGAAAGATTGTCCTGAACGAACTCTATATTGATGCCACATTCCGCAAATTTTTTCTTGTTATACGATTCGACAAAATATCCGCGGTGATCGTGAAAATAGCTCGGACGAATGGTCCTTACGTCTGAGATAGATTGTGAAATAATTTCCATTACTGTCTCTCTCTATTGTGATGCATGAAGCATTCCGGTCGGAAGTTCCGCCTGGGTGACTCTTCATGTGTTCACAAAAAAAGGCGGCACCCCTAGGCGCCGCCTTGTCTGTCGGGCCGCCCGTGGCGGCCGCCGTTCCGCCCCTACTCCGCCGCCGCGCCGGCGCCCTCGCGGCGTTCTTTTAGGACCTTGATGACATGTTTGCGGAAGACCGGGGCGCTGGGCGGCTCGAGGCCGGTTTCGGCTTTGCAGGCGGCGCGCAACTCTTCGATTTCGCCGCCGCGGTCGATCAGTTTTATCTCGCCGCGCTCGGTGCGCATCTTGTCGCGGAGCGCCGTCGTGGCGGCCTCGTCGACGCTGAGGTCGTCGTTGAGGGTGACGCCGTAGCGCAGCGCACCCTCTTTGGTGACCAGGCCGCGATCGACTTCGAGGGCGACCAGAGCCGGGTCGCGCTCGAACGGGTCGCCCCAGCCGCCGCCGCCCCAGGTGTGGAACAGCAACAGGTCGCCGGCTTCGACCTTGATATGGTCGACCTTGGGCTTGAGCAATTCGGTGGTGCCGTCGACCCGAACGATTTCCTTTTTGCTGCGCCGGCCGGGCTGGCCGCCGACGACGCCCCAGGGATAGGTCAGCCAGCGGTCGTCATGCAGTGACATCTCGCCGGGCTCGAGAGCGCGGTAGCCGATGGTGATGCCGTTGCCGCCGCGATGCAGGCCGGGGCCGCCCGAATCGGCGATCGATTCATAGATGTCGATCCGGAGCGGGAAATAGGCCTCGAGGAACTCGTTCGGCACATTGGTGAAGCTCGGCCACAGCGAATGGCCATCCGGGCCGTCGCCGGCCGGGCGGCCGGGGATGCCGCCGAAGCCTATCTGATAGAGCTGGTACCACTCGCCGTCCTTGTCGTAGCCCGAATACATGAAATGCGGGCTGTCGGAGAAGCCGGCGGCGACCATGTAATCGGGATTGCGCTGGCCGAGAAGGCCCGAGAGCACGTCAAAAATGCGCGCCAAAGCATGGGTGCGCGACGACAATGCCGCCGGCTTCAGCGGTTTTAAGAGCGTGCCCGGCGGGATGCGCACTTCGACATGATCGTAGAAGCCGTCATTGAACATGATCTGCGGATCGAAGATGTTGATCATGTAGACGCCGACGAACATTTTGAACATTTCCTCGTTGAGGAACATGTTGATCGAGGAGTTCGACTGCGGATCGGTGCCCTCGAAATCGAAGACCAGCAGATCATCCTCGCGCCACATCGTGCAGGCCATCTTGTAGGGGCCCATGCCCATGCCGTCATCGTCGACATAATCCTCGAAATAGACGCGCTCGTCCTCGCCGACGGTGGTCTGGATCAGGTGCAGCATGGCGCGCCGGTTGCGCTCCAACAATTCGTCCATGGCCGACTGGATCATATCGACGCCGAAGCGCTCGCAAAGCTCCAGCACGCGCTTCTCGGCCATCCGCACCGCCGCCACCAGGGCGTTGAAATCGCTGTGATTCCATTGCGGCATGCGGCATTGATGGAGGATCACCTTGAGCACGTCCTCCTGCAGCTCGTCATTCTTGTAGATCTTGACGATCGGAATGACGACGCCTTCCTCGTAGATCTGCGCCGCGTCGGTGGGCAGCGAGCCCGGCACCTTGCCGCCGACATCGGTCATATGGCCGAACATCGCGGCATAGGCGATCAGGCGGCCGTCGAGAAAGACCGGGCGCATGACCAGCCAGTCCGGCGCGTGGCTGATGGCGCCGGCGCAGCTATAGGGATCCGAGGTCAGGAACAGGTCGCCCTCCTCGATGGTGCCGTCATAGTCGCGGTTGAAGCCGTGGATGAAGGAGCCGAACTGGCCGACCACCATCTTGCCGCCGGGGCTGGCGATCATCGGGAATTCATCATGCTGCTCGCGAATGCCCGGCGACATGGCGGTGCGGTAGAGCACCGCGTCCATCTCATAGCGCGCACTTCTCAGCGCGCTCTCGATGATGTCGAGGGTGATGGGGTCGATATCGACCTTTTTGAAGGGCTCGCTGTTGGGTTGAATGATCTTGGCTGGCATGGCGATAACTCCTAGCTAATCGGGCGGATGACGATGGTGCCGAACTTGTCGACGCCGCCGGCGTGATCCGACAGGATCAGCGTCGTTGAATCCATCTCGGTGACGATCGCCGGCCCGACGATCCGATTGCCCGATTTGAGCTTCGAACGATCGTAAATCTTGGCTTCCTGCTCGCGATTGTCCATGTAAACATTGGCCGTGGCAACCACAGCATCCTGAGGGTCTTCGCCGCCTTCCTCGAGCGTGCCGGCGGCGATGACCGTCTCCTCGCCCTGCACGATGGCGCGGAGCGTAACGATCTCATGCTCGGCATCGAGGGCGAAGGTGAACAATTGCGTGTGCATGTCGTCGAACTTGCGGCGCAACAGGTCGAGACCCTCTTTATCGAACTCCTCGGCCGTGAAGGTCACCGGCAATTGCAGGCCCTGGCCGTGATAACGGAGATCGACCTCATATTGCACCGATTGCTCGGCGCGCGGCACGCCCTCATCGTCGAGCGAGCTGTGGGCACGCTCTTCCAACTCGCCGAGGATATCGCCGACACTCTCCTTGGTGATTTCGGAGAATTGCCGCACGACGCTGCGCGAGGCTTCGTCGGTCACCCGCGTGGTGGCATCGCCGTAAGCGCACAGCACGCCCGGCGAAGGCGGCACGATGACCGGCCACGAGCCCATCAGCTTGCCCAGCGCGTTGGCGTGCAACGGCCCGGCGCCGCCGAAGGCGATGAGCGCGAAATCGCGCGGATCGAAGCCCTGCTGCACCGAAACCAGGCGCAGCGCGCCGAAAATATTTTCATTGACGATATCGATGATGCCGGCGGCGGCGGTCTTGAGATCGAGGCTGAGCGCATCCGCTATGGTTTGCACCGCCGCCTCCGCCGCCGCCACGTCGAGCTTCATTTCGCCGCCGATCAATTCGGGCGGCAGATAGCCGAGCACGACATTGGCATCGGTCACCGCCGGGCGGTCGCCGCCGCGGCCATAGGCGGCCGGGCCCGGATTGGCGCCGGCACTTTCGGGGCCGACGCGGAGCGCCTTGGTGAGCTCCGGCACATGGGCGATCGAGCCGCCGCCGGCGCCGACGGTGCGCACATCCAGCGAAGAAGCGCGCACGGTGATGTCACCGACCGTTGTTTCGCGGCGCTTGCGCGGGATTCCGTTCTGGATCAGGGCGACGTCGGTCGAGGTGCCGCCCATGTCGAGCGTCAGCAAATCTCCGAAGCCGGATTGCTTGGCGATCCACAGCGCGCCGGCGACGCCGCCGGCCGGGCCGCTCATCAGCACGTTCACCGGCGAATTGCGCGACGCCTCGACCGAGGACAGCCCGCCGTCGGAGCGCAGGATATGGAGATGCGCGTCGACCTCGCGTTTCTTCATCTCATTGTCGAGTACGGCGAGGTAATCGCGCACCACCGGCGCGACATAGGAATTGGCGACGGTGGTGATGGCGCGTTCATATTCATACATTTCCGGCAGCACTTCGGAGGAAATCGAGACCGGAATTTCGGGCATGACCTCCTCGGCGATTTCACGGATGCGCTGTTCCGTCTCGCCGTTCGCATAGGCGTTCATCAGCGATACCGTCAGCGCCTGGATGCCGCGCGCCTTCAGGCCTTTCAGCTTTTCCCTGAGATCATCCTCTTCGAGCGCCTTGACCAGGCCGCCGCGCGCATCGCGCCGCTCAATGGCTTCGATGGTCGCCTCCAAGGGCGCCAGCGGCTCCGGCTTCGGCCAAATGATCCAGCCGGCCAGGATGCCGGGCACGAAGGAGCGCGCGATCTGCAATACCTGGCGGTGCCCTTCGGTGGTCACCAGGCCAACGCGCGCGCCCTTGCCTTCAAGAATCGTGTTGGTCGCCACCGTGGTGCCGTGCATGACATGGGTGATGGCGCCCGGATCGACATCGGCGCTGCCGCACACTTTTTCGATGCCGCCCAAAACGGCGACGGATGAATCCTCCGGCGTCGAGGGTACCTTGGCGCGGTAGGTTTCTCCCGACCCTTCGTCGATCAGGAGGAGGTCGGTGAAGGTGCCTCCGACATCCACTCCCAAACGGTATGTCATGTTTTTATCTCCTCACTGAGTCCCGCCGCGCCGGATTGCTCGTTTCCGTGCCGCGAAGGGCTGTTCGTTAATATGCCACGGGCCGGGCCACTAAGGCGCCGGCCCGCGTTGCGATAACAGGTGGCGCCACGCGTATCAAGCGTCCGCTTTCACTTTCTTCATGCCGAGGCCCTGGCGGCGCTTGGCCATGATATAGACGACAATAAAGCTGGTAAAAATAACGAACAGCGAGAAGATTGTCGTCATCGTGCCGATGGCGTAGATAGTCGGCGTTGCCGCGAGCGAGAGAGCATTCACTAGCTCCACCGGCAGCGTATTGTCCTCGCCGGCGACGTTCGATATACGCGGATATTCATCGTAAGAGAGTGTAAAGCCGAACAGCGCTACACCAATCAGACCCGGCAGGGTAATCGGGATAGTGACATTGCGGAGCGTTTGCCACTTTGTCGCGCCCTGGTCCTTCGCCGCTTCCTCGAGGCGCGGATCGAGACGGCTGAACACCGCCAGCATGATCAGCACACCGAAGGGCAGGGTCCAGCTCAGGTGGGCGCCTAGGCCGCCCGACCACCACTGGCTGGTCAATCCGAGGTTCGAGAAGCCAATGCCGATGCCGAGGCTGATTAGGATGGAAGGACAGATCAAACTGGCGACGACCAAGTAGAAAACGATGATATTGCCCTTGAAGTTCTTGCGGAAGGCAAGGCCAGCCAGGAACGATATGCCCATCGTAAGCACCATCGCGATAAGGCCAAGAATTACAGAACGACCAAATGGCCAACGGTAGTCACCGATATAATGTGGATCGAAAACTTCACCGAAATAAAACAACGAAAAGCCCTGCATTGGGAAAGAAAGCGAAGCGTTGTCAGCCTGGAAAGAGAGAATGACGATGATGATGATGGGGCCGTAGAGAAACAGCAAATAAATATAAAACAGGGCGGCTCGCGGCCAAAATCCCGGAGCCCTTTTAATACCGTCCCGCATAACTAAAGCTGCCTTCTCACATCGACCACACGCATGATCCCGCCAACCAGCAGCAATACCACAATGAGAAGGATCATCGAGGTCGCTGCAGCTGGCGGATACTGAAAATTGTAAATCTGGTTAGCCATCGAAGCTGCTACCGTACCTACTCGCGAGCCTCCGAGGATCCGAATGGCCGTAAAATCACTGGCGACCAGCGCAATGACAAAGATCGATCCGATAGCAATGCCTGGTTTACACAGTGGCAGGATGATATTCCACAAGATCTGTATTGAATTGGCGCCATTGTCCCGTGCCGCCTCGATTAAATCCTTATTGATTCGGGCCATAACATTGAACAGCGGCGCCATCATAAAGAGCGTGAATATTTGAATATAAGACAACAGCACCGCGAATTCGGAAAACAGCAGGAACTGCAACGGCTCGTCCGAGAGACCGATTCCCATCACTGCCTGATTGATGATGCCCTCTTTGCCAAGAAAAGGAATCCAGGCAACCGTGCGAATGACCGCGGAAGTCCAAAATGGCACGACGCAGAGCAAAAACAGAAGCATTTTGGTCCTGAGTTTCACGAGGTCGAAAACCAGGAAATAGGCCAGTGTAAAGCCGAGAACGAACGTCACCCCCAACGTGATCAGCAACATCTTAAGCGTTTGCCAATAGTTCAGCGCGGTTAGGGATCGGGTAAAAATTTTCTCATAATTTCTGAATGTCCACACGCCTTCGAGCGTCAGGAAGCCGTCGAACTTCCATAGACTAAGAATAATGATAACAATCACCGGCCCAACGAGAAACAGCGTGAGGGTGATCACCAGAGGCGATATCTGAAATAAGGTGGAGTAGCGGTTAAATATCGCTGTCAACCTCGCCATGTACGCGTCCCTAAAATCAATTTATTAATTTAATTGAATAAAAATAAAGAGATGCGGG
>PVBE012249704.1_pt1 | contig 10183 bp, 9 predicted proteins | sample 1631181 | NCBI WGS metagenome assembly PVBE01 (sample SAMN08397723, study PRJNA350692) | Marine metagenome, whole genome shotgun sequencing project. | isolation source: water | place: Pacific Ocean | collected 2012-04 | reverse complement strand
TCCAGCCTCGCCCAACGGTGGCCCCTGTCCCCAGCTACTCCCACGAGACCCCATGTCCCGACAGCTCTTGGCCCTTTGCGCAAGTCTGCTGCTCACGATCGCTGTCTCCGGCTGCGGCGAGAAGGACGCGGACGACACCGACCCCGTCGAAGGGGACACCAACACGGACAGCGACAGCGACAGCGATACGGACAGCGACTCCGACAGCGATACGGACAGCGACTCCGACAGCGACTCCGACAGCGACTCCGACAGCGACTCCGACAGCGACTCCGACAGCGACTCCGACAGCGACACGGACCCCGAGGAGCGCGACACGTGGGTAGACATGGAGGGGGTCTGGTCCACCACCTGTTCGAACTGTCACTGGGGCGGCGGAAAGGGCGGCTTCGACTTCAAGGACGGCTACAACGGCGTCGTGAACCGCACCGGCAAGAGCAACGAGATCTTGATCGCAACCACCGGAAAACCGGATGACAGCTACATCTGGCGAAAGATTCAGAGCGGCGCAATGCCCAAGAACAAGACCATTCCGTCGGCGCACAAAGACCAGATCGAGCGCTGGCTCACGGCTGGAGCACCCGAAAAATGACCTTCATCCTGCTACTTCTGACCGCCTGCGGCGACAAAGACACCGCACTGGATCCCACCCACGACGCGGACATCCAGCCCATCTGGAACGCGAGCTGCGGCGTGGGCTGCCACACCGAGGGTTCCGCGAGCGGTGACCTCTCTCTGGACGACGGCTACGCCACCACGGTTGGCGTCGAGTCCACCGTCGCGGGCCTGAACCTGGTCGAACCGGGCGACCTGGACAACAGCTACCTGTGGCTCAAGATCGAAGGCTCCCACGAGGGGGTCGGTGGGGAGGGGAGCAGCATGCCGCTGGGCGAGAGCCTGAGCGATCCGGACGAGGCTCTCATTCGTGCCTGGATCCTGGACGGAGCACCTCAGTAAGCTCGCTGTGAGCCGCGCGGGTAGCCTCCAGCAGCTCTGTGGACGCCTCGCTGGGAGCCTCGAGCCGTAGCGTCGCGGCGGGCGACTCGGGCAGCTCGGGATCCGCTTCGGTACAGAACCACAGGCTGCGTGCAGGCGTGGTGTTGTCGAAGGTCTTGGCCAAGGAGATCGCCATCGCCTTGGTCGGCACGTCCTCGGCCACGATGAGGACGAGGCCCTCCTCGCCCTTACGCACAGCACAGGTCCCCGTCGGCTCCAGGCCCATGTCGCTCCACCGCCCGAGCAGGGCCTGCTCGTGATCAGGCTGCTTCAGCAACCACAGATCCCGCTCGAAGTCCTCCACAGCCAGGGCCTGGACTCCCCCGGGCCGCGGCGGATCGACGCGCGCCCACTCGACGGGGACGGGGCACGCGAGAAGCAGGAACACCATCACAAGCCGTAGGCCTCTCGAGCAGCCTCGTCGAGCCCGGCCTGGTCCTGGGCGCGGGTCGCCTCGGCCAGTCGGTCCAAGGGCCCCGTTGGCCACGGCAACCCTGCCAGTTCGACAGCCTTGACCCGTACCGCAGGAAAGCGCTCCCCGTACCAGGCGTTCACCGGAGAGCTGTTGAGCAGCCCGCACAGGGCCCACACATCACCATCCCCCTGACTCACGTAGCAGCTGTCCAGGGGAAAACGGCGCTCGGTGTCCACCGCCGCCCTGAGCGTCTTCCCGGATGCACCGGAGAAGACGACCTTCTCCGCGACGTCGAAGAGCTCCAGGTTCTTGGGCGCCACGTAGGGGCGCCGGCGAAGCATCTCGCGTGGGTCATAGAGCACCAGCTCTCCCCGATCGTGGATGTGGAAGCGCTGGACGTCGCGCCCGCGGCAGGTGCGTCGGTCCAGAGGACCGGGACTTCCCCGGTGCACGAACTCCGGGTAGCTGCCACAGACCACGCCCATGCGGAGGCGCCAGCGGTCCTTGAGCGTCCCCTTCCCTACGAGCTCGAGCGCTTCTCCTCGAGGGTACAAGCCATCGACACGTCGAAGAGGGCCGTCCAGGCTCAGGCCTTCCCGGGTCAAGGAACCCCGCTGCCGACGACGCGACTCTCCCGTGACCAGCACCACGGTTCCTACCAGGGCATCCTGGAAGGTCCCCTCCGGAAGGTCCAGGAGCAGGTCCAGCTGCGGATCCACGAGATCTCGGAAGGCGGCAAAGCTGGTCATGGAGAGCCAGGTGTCACCGAGCACCACGATCGCCCGCGCCCCAAGCTCCAGCATGCGCTCCGTGAAGGGCGCGTAGAGGTCACACTTGTCGGTCGCGGTACGGAATCGCCCACCCCACACGTGGGCGCGGGTGGCCACGTCGAGGTTCTGGGGCCTGACATAGGGCGGATTGCCGACGACCAGCTCCACCAGGCCGCGCTCCTCGCCCTTCAGCGCGTCCCGCTCCACCCAGGTCGCCGGGATGGGCTGCTCCCTGGCCTGAGCGAGAGCCGCCGGGTCGATGTCCCAGCCGATCAGCCGGGCCGACGGCCAGCGCCTGTGAGCCTCGACCAGCCAGCGTCCGTCCCCGCAGGCCGGGTCCAGGATGGACTCCGGTGGCTGGCTGACCAGATCCAGTGCTCCCTCGATCACCCACTGGGGGGTGAACCACTGGCCCAGGGCCTTGCGACGGCTGGTCACAGTCGACCGTTCGCCCGGAACCAGTCCACCGCCTTCTGCACGCTCTCGCGTACTCCGGTGCGTGGCAGATCGAAGGCGTTGATGGCCTTGCTGCCGTCCCGGTAGCGCTCCTCGCCCATGCTGCGCAGCACGTGCGGGTTCAGGCCTGCGAAGCGATGGGCATCGAAGCGGCTTCCCACCGACCCGGCAAGACCCAACAGGGTCCCTGCATGACGCGGAAGAGGAAAGGCGGGTGCCCTCTGACCGGTCACCTCGGCCACGATGCCCATGAACTCTCGGTAGCTCAGGTTGTGGTCCGCGAGCAGGTAGCGCTCGCCAGGGACACCGTGGTGCATCGCCTCCACGTGACCCATGGCACACACCTCCGCGTCCATGAAGCACTTCCCGCCACGGGGATAGAAGGGCAGCCACCGTCGCGCCATCGTCAGCACGAGCTGGCCGCTGGTGGGCTTGATGTCCCAGGCACCCAGGATGTAGTCCGGGTTGACCACGATGCACTCCAGACCTGGAAAGTCGCGAACCAGGGCTTCGGCCTCCAGCTTGGAGTCGTGGTAGACGCGCAGGGCACCGCTTCGGCCATAGACGGCGTCGGCGTCGATGGTGTCGTCCTCCGTACCCGGCGCCGAGAGTGGACCAAAGCCCACGGTCACGCTGGAGCTGCAGAGCAGCAGACGTTCAACGCCCACGGCGCTGGCGGCCTCGCACAGAGCGCGGGTGCAGTCGACGTGCACGGCGCGCATGCGCTGCTCGCCACCCGGTGAAGGATCGAAGAGACCCGCCAGGTGGTAGACGTGTCGAGCGCCGTCCAGCGTGCGCTTCAGGCCCTCGAGGTCATCCAGGGGGGTCTGGACCAGCCTGAGGTCCAGCCCGTCCAGACAGAGGCCCGGGCTCGTCTTCCGCGTAATGCAGACCACCTCCTCCCCACGGGAGAGGAGCTGCCGGACCAGGTTTGCCCCGAGGAAGCCGGTGCCGCCGGTAAGGACCACCCTAGCCACGGGTCACCCCGTGCATGTGCAGCGAACGAGGCAACCTAGCGGTTGCGGACGAAGATCTCGCGGCCAATGATGAGGCGCTGAATCTGGCTGGTGCCCTCATAGATCTGGAAGATCTTGGCATCCCGCATGAGCTTCTCCACCGGGTATTCGGTGGAGTAGCCGTAGCCGCCGAAGATCTGCACCGCGTCGGTCGCGACCTTCATGGCCATGTCGGCGCAGAAGGCCTTGGCGAAGGAGCTCTCCTTGGTGTTCCGGAGGCCCTGGTCCTTTCGCCACGCGGCGTTCCAGCAGAGCAGGCGACCCGCTTCGATGTTCATCGCCATCTCCGCGATCATGAAGCTGATCGCCTGGTGCGCGGCGATGGGCTTGCCGAAGGTCTTGCGTTCGCCCGCATAGCGAATGCTGTGGTCCATGGCCGCTCGAGCGAGACCCACCGCGGCGATGGAGACGGCGGGGCGGGTGTAGTCGAAGGCGGCCATGGCGAGCTTCCAGCCGTCGCCCACCTGACCTACGACGTTTGCGGCGGGGACCTCGACGTCCTCGAAGGTGAGGCTGCGGGTGTCGCTGCACCGCTGGCCCATGTTCCATTCCTTCTTGCCCACCGTGACCCCGGGCCAGTCCTTCTCGACCACGAAGGCGGTCATCCCACCCCGGGCCTTCTTCTCCGGATCCGTCAGCGCCACCACGAAGTACCAGTCCGCGACGCCGGCGTTGGTGATCCACATCTTGGTGCCGTTCAGGATGTACTTGTCGCCCTGCTTCACGGCGGTGGTCTTCAGAGCCTGGACATCGGAACCCGCCCCGGGCTCCGTGACGGCGTAGGCGCACAGGCTGTAGTGCTCGGTCATCGGCTCCAGGTACTTCTTCTTCAGCTCGGCGCTGCCCCCCAGGATGACCGGCTGCTGGGCCAGGCCGTTGGCCTCCATGGCCGTCCCGATGCCGGTGCAGGCCCAGGCGAGCTCTTCGGCCATGATGAGGCCGTCCACGGCGCCGAGCTCGAAGCCCCCGTTCTCGGCCTCGACGTGCGTGTTCATCAGGCCCATCTCCCAGGCCTGCTTGAGCACCTCATGAGGATACTCACCGGTGCGGTCGTGATGCGCCGCTGCCGGGCGGACGACCTCGCGGGCGAACTGGCGGGAGAGCTCCTGGAGAGCCTGCTGCTCCTCGGTCAGCGAGAAGGAAATGGACATGCTCACTCCTGTCGGGGCTGCCCATGTAACCCCTACTGCGCGACCAGCGAACTACAGGAAATACCACCCGTGACGACGGCGACCTCGCCCTTCCACTGGCTGCCCACGGCCATCGATGCCCACTTCTTCTGGGGGAAATCGCAGCTGTGGGACTCCCCTTCGCCGTCTTTCAGGAGCACCGTGTAGCTCTCCGTGCGCTTGCCCTCGCGAAGCTTGCCGGTGCGAACCTTCACCTCGGGCCAGGCGGGCTCGTCATCCACCTTGCTCCCCTTCTTCTTCTTCGTGTCCGAGACCACCCACTTGTCGATCTCGTAGTTGCACCAGTCGTCGTAGATCGGCTCATCGCGGTAGGTCGTCTTGCACTCTTCCTTCTCGGTGAAGGTGCCGTCGCCCTTGTCCTCCCGCACGGTGGTGCAGTCCTCGCCGTCGGGGACCTGCTTGGTGTCCCGCTCCTTCTCCGTCGTCTTGGTGACCTCACCGCCCTTGGGAACGGCATCGCACCAGGCGGACTCATCGACGCTCTTGTACTCCTCGACCTCGACGCTGCGCTCCCAGCTGTGGCTGGCGACGGCGAAGTTGGCCTCCTTCTTCCACAAGCTGGTGACGGCACAGAAGGCCGCGAAGCCCAGCAGGGCCAGCACCACGCAACCGATCAGGCCCTTGCCCAGACCACCGCCTCCGCTCTCTTCCTCGGGGGGTGGCGGCTTCTCCTCGCTGATGCCTCGACGAGCCATCTCCTCCTGACGCTTCCGCTCACGATGCTCATCGTCCGCCGCATCCACCGCCTCGCCTTCGAAGGACTTCGCGCGCTGCTCCTTGCGCCGCGCGACCTCCTCGGCGTCGTCCATCGGGCACCCACAGGCGCCGCAGTGCGATGCCCGGGCCGAGTTCGGCACCTCGCAGGCTCCGCACTCGCGGTCGGCACCCGCGAACTCGTGGTCCTCCACCGCGACCTTGTCGTCGTCACCGGGGAAGTAGCGGGTCTCCGGGTCCTGCGGACTGCCGCAGTTCGGGCAGAAGCGGTGGTCGAGCCCCAGCAGCTTCTCGGTCCCGCAGGCGGCACAATCCCACGCCATCTGGTAGGTCTTTTCGGTCACGGTGGCCTCCGCGGGTGAGCCTACCAGCCGGACGTGGCCCTGGGGTCAGCGCCGACAGGATTCGATCACAGCTCTTCCACCCCGAGCACACCGACGCTCTTGCCAATCACGTTGCGCAAGACGTTCCACTCCCACGAATCCACCCGCTCCCAGGCCCCTGGAACAAGCTCGGTCAGACACCAGGCGACGGCCTCGCCCAGGGCCGCCTCGCTTCCACTCTGGACCTTCACAGCGATGCCAGTCCGCCGCTGTGGAAAGGCCATGCAGAAGAGAGCCTGCGCTCCGATCTTGACCACCATCTCCTCGCGGCGACCTTCCATCACCTGCAGGTCGAGGCGCCCGCTTCCCGAGGTGAGCGGAGGGTGCCGCATCATGGCGCGGGCAACCCGCTCCAAGCGCGGATCCTCCAGGCGAGCGAGCTGCTCCCATGCGCGGGCCATGCCCGGCAGACCGATCACCCAACTGGGTGCACCACAGCCATCGATGGCGACATCGGGCCGCTCGTCGGCCAGCTCGGCCATCCGCTCGCCGATGATCCGCTGCAGCGGATGCGAGGGGGATCGGTAGTCGCCGGTCCAGCCCCGGCGCTTCGAGGCCGCCACCATGAAGGTGTGTTTGCCACTGCAGTTGTTGTGGATGCTGCTCAGCGGTGTGCCTTCGCGGACAAGTTGCTCCCAGGCCGGTGGGTAGAGGGGAGGATGCCCCCCACAGAGCAAGTCGTCCTCGGTCACTCCGAAACGCTTGAACAAGCCCCGGATGAGACCCACGTGCCGCTCTTCGGCCGTGTGCGAGGCCGTACCGACCGCGAGCTCCTCGCTGCTCAGCTCCGGGTCCCCGAGCACGTCCAGGCAACACGCCAGCTGGAAGGGCTTCGCGCTGGAGCGCATGGGGGGGCGAATCGGGTGCCCACCCTCGAAGACCACGCGACCGTCCTGCACGACCGCGACCGAGAAGGGATGGAGGGCCTCGACGTGGCCACCGCGGCGCTGCACGACCTGCATGGCCATGCCTGACAGCTATCACGGGATTAGGAGGGAACTGGAGACTCCGATGAACCCCCTGATCATCGACACCCTACCGACGCCGAACCCCAACGCCCTGATGTTCAAGGTCGAGGTCGCGCTGGTGGAAGGCGGTACCTACGAGTACACCAGCGGCCAGAGCGCGATCGAAGCGCCACTTCCACACAGGTTGTTCGAGCTGGGAGGTATCGACCAGGTGCTCGTGACCTCGCGTTTCGTCACCGTGAACAAGCTCGAGGACCACGACTGGCAGGATCTCATTCCGGGAATCAAGGAGCAGATCCGGGAACACGTGGCTTCGGGGAGTCCAGCCGTAGGGAGCGCGGAGCGGGTCGAGGCCCTGGATTCCGACAGCGAGCTGGCCCGTCAGGTCGTAGAGCTCATCGACGAAGAGATTCGGCCCGCGGTCGCCATGGACGGGGGCGACGTCCAGTTCGTGGGGATCACCGAAGACATGGTCGTCCAGCTGCGCCTCATGGGCGCGTGCAGCAGCTGCCCCTCCTCCACCGCCACGCTGGCCTTCGGCATCGAGCGCCTGCTGGTCGAGGAGTTCCCCGACCTCACTGGAGTCATCCAGGTCTAGTCAACTCTGGATTGAATCACGCCGAATGCCCACCGACAGTGCAACCCCGCCCCCTGATATTTCATAGTAGGGACGTATGCTCCTGCTCCTGGCGTGCCTGAACAATCTGAGCCCCTCAGACGAGGGCCTCGTCGACGGCGACGGGGACGGCTTCGATAGCAGCACCGATTGCGACGACGACGACGCCACCGTCTTTCCCGAAGCGACGGAACAGTGCAACGGCATCGACGATGACTGCGACGGCATCATCCCCGACGAGGAGACGGACGACGACGGCGACGGCATGGCCGAGTGCGAAGGCGACTGCGACGACTCCCGCATCGACGTCTACGAGGGCGCCGACGAGCCCTGCGATTTCGTCGACAACAACTGCAACGGCGAGATCGACGAGAACGGGCTGACGGTCTTCTACGGCGACGGGGACGACGACGGCTACGGGGACCCCGAAGTCGCGAGCGAACCCACCTGCGGGGCTCCCGACGGCTACGTCCCGAACGACCAGGACTGCGACGACGCCAACGCCCAGGCCAACCCCGGTACGGACGAGCTCTGCAGCACCGAGTTCGACGACGACTGCGACGGCGAGGTCAACGAAGACGACGCTGCCGACGTCCCCACCTGGTACGCCGACACAGACGAAGACAGCTTTGGAGACCCCGACCTCAACTGGACCCAGTGCGAGCAGCCGGATGAGACCGTCCTGGACGGGACCGACTGCGACGACAGCGACGAGTTCATCTACCCCGGGGCCGAGGAACGCTGCAACGGCGAGGACGACGACTGCGACGGGAGCATTCCGGAAGACGAGACCGACGATGACGGCGACGGCTACGTCGAGTGCACCGGCGAGGACTGCGACGACGAGGCCATCGACATCAACGTGAAAGCAGACGAGTACTGCGGAAACAGCGTGGACGAGGACTGCGACGGTGAGATCAACGACGACGACGCGATCGACGCCGGTACCTGGTACTACGACGACGACGAGGACACCTACGGCGACCCCTCGGTGACGACCACCGCCTGCGACCAGCCCAGTGGCTACGTCGACAACAGCGAGGACTGCGACGACACCGACGACACCGTCTATGACGGCGCGTCAGAGCTCTGCGACGGACAGGACAACGACTGCGACGGCAACCTGGACGCAGCGGAGCACGACGACGACATCGACTTCTACGTCGAGTGCACCATCGACGACGACGGCTGGGACGGCGACAGCTCGATCGTCGGTGGCGAGGACTGCGACGACGGCCGCCAGGCCACCAACCCCGGCGCCGACGAGTACTGCGACGGCACCCACGACGACGACTGCGACGGCACCGTGGACGAAGACACCGCTGTCGATGCCAGCACCTGGTACCTGGACGATGACGGCGACGGCTACGGCGACAGCAGCACATCCACCACCGCCTGCGATCAGCCCAGCAACTACGTGAGCGACGACGACTGCAACGACAGCAACGGGGACACCTACCCGAACGCTTCGGAGACCTGCGGCGACGGCGAAATCAACGACTGCAACAGCAGCGCTACGAGCACCGACGAGTGCGGTCCCTACGGTAGCTGGAACCTGGACGATGCCAACGCCCGCTTCCTGGGGGACGCCGCATACGACTACGCCGGCTGGCGTCTCTCCGGCGGCGATGTGGACGAGGACGGCACACAGGATGTCCTCGTGATGGCCGAGGGGGACGGCTACGGCTTGATGGGCGTCTTCTTCGGCCCCATCAGCGCCGGTGACCTCACCATGTCCGACGCGGACATCCAGATCAGCGGCCACTACGGCGGCGGGCAGAGTCGGTACCTCGAACAGATGAGGGCTGGCGGCGACCTGACGGGCAACGGCAAGGCCGACCTGATCGTGTCCTCGTACGATTACGGCCTGGTCTACCTCTTTGAAGGCCCCAACACGGGCTACTCCACCACCACGGGCTCTGCAGACATCACCATCGACACAAACATCTATCAGTTCGGATATTTCGGTAACGAGCTGGAGGTCGCCGATCTCGATGACGACGGGACTGACGACCTCGTGGTCGGCACTCCGTGGTGGGACATTCAGGAGAGCTACAAGGGCGCAGCCTGGATCGTCTACGGTCCAATCACGGCGGACAGCACCAACCCCGAGGACGATTACGACATCGCACAGTTCTCTGGCCGAGCCACCTATTCCTACGCAGGCCACCGCCTGGAGGTGGGCGACTTCAACGCCGACGGCCTGGACGAGGTCGTCATTGGAGCACCCTCCTACAGCTCGGGGATTTGCCAGGTCGGAGGCATCCAGGACCAGAAGAGCGGCGTGAAGGATGTGCTCCAGAACCACACCCACTTCCTCATCGAGGACACCGACCGGTGCGGTACCGCTCTCGACGCGGGCGACCAGAACAACGACGGCTACGAGGACCTGGCCGTGGGCGCCGAAAGAGCCAACACGGCCTACATCTTCAACGGTCCACTCACCGGCGATCTCGACCTGGGCGACGCCGATGCGAGCGTGAGTGGCCCCTCTGGCGCAGACGTGGGCGATGCCCTGGCTCTCGAAGGAGACGTCGACGGTGACGGGAACGCTGACCTGATCGTCGGAAACTACAAGTACAACAACAACACCGGACGGGCCTACTTCCTACACGAAACCTACGCGCAAATAGCCTCACTGAGACCAGAGGCTGCAAAG
>PVBE011288961.1_pt1 | contig 10185 bp, 8 predicted proteins | sample 1631181 | NCBI WGS metagenome assembly PVBE01 (sample SAMN08397723, study PRJNA350692) | Marine metagenome, whole genome shotgun sequencing project. | isolation source: water | place: Pacific Ocean | collected 2012-04 | reverse complement strand
GCAGCGAATTTCTTTGCAACCTCTTTCCAGTCATCGGCTTCAAGCTCGGTATCCAGAGCGACGCCTTTATCATCTTTATGATCGGCGAGGATATCTTCAAAATGGTGATGCTCGACACCGAGGACAACATCGCCATACATCTGAATAAAGCGGCGGTAGCTGTCATAGGCAAAACGCTCGTCACCGCTGGCGTTAGCGAGACCGGCAACGGTTTCGTCATTGAGACCCAAATTCAGCACCGTATCCATCATGCCCGGCATTGAAGCGCGGGCACCGGAGCGCACCGAAACCAGCAGCGGATTACCAGCAGAGCCAAATTTCGCCCCGATAGTGTCTTCGACTTTGGCCAGCGCCGCATCAACTTCGGTTTTGAGCTCGTCCGGATATTGGTTATCGTGTGAGGTGTAATGCGTGCACAATTCCGTGGTGATGGTAAAGCCAGGAGGTACCGGCAATCCGAGGCTCGACATTTCGGCCAGATTGGCCCCCTTGCCGCCTAACAGATTTCGCATTTCTGCCTTGCCCTCAGCGGAACCCCCGCCAAAAGAATAGACCCATTTGGAGATGCTCAACGCTCTCCCCCTTCTATCTGAGAAAAGTCTGCGACTTGGTTCATGGTCGTCCGTATCTGGGACAGTAATCTAAGCCGGTTTACACGAAGCGTCGCGTCTTCGCAATTGACGGTGACCTCATCGAAAAAGGCATCGACAGGGGCCCGCAGTGAGGCCAGTTTAGCCATTGCTTTCGCGTAGTCCTCAACCGCAAGGTTCTGCGAAATTTCATCGATGACGAAGGTTAGAACTTTATGCAGTTCTTGCTCTTCGGCCTGCTCGAGTGCCTTGGCATCGGCAGCTTTGTCATAACTCGTCTTGTCGTTTTTTTCTTCGATTCGCAATATGTTGGCGGTGCGCTTATAAGCAGTCAGCAAATTCGCTCCGTCTTCCGTTTCGAGAAAGGCACCCAAGGCCTCAACGCGGGCCAGCAAACGAACGAGGTCATCTTCATTGCCGAGCGCGAAGACAGCCGAAATTAAATCGTGCCGGACACCTTTTTCTTTGAGATGCACTTTGAGGCGGTCGGCGAAGAATGAGAGAAGGTCTGTAAGTGCCACATCTTTGTCGGTTTTATAGCCACCTGCTGCCCTTGTACTCTCAAATATATTCAGTAGCGGCATGCGGAGATTATTCTCAATCACCAGCCGGATCACGCCCAAGGCCGCACGGCGGAGTGCGTACGAGTCTTTTGAACCGGTCGGTTTTTCATCAATCGCCCAGAACCCGACCAAGGTATCGATTTTATCCGCCAGAGCGACGGCGACGCTGACAGGCGCGGTTGGACAGGCGTCAGACGGACCTTGTGGTGCGTAATGTTCAGCAATAGCGTTGGCAACTTCCGGACTCTCGCCATCATTGAGTGCATAATAACGGCCCATCAAGCCTTGCAGATCGGCAAACTCGGTGACCATGCCGGTGACCAGATCTGCCTTGGCGAGACGCGCAGCAGAGCGCACTTGATCTTTATCGGCGCCGACCTCATCGGCGAGATCAGCAGCCAGGGCTTGTACCCGGTCAATCTTTTCATCCAACGTACCGAGCTTGGCGTGAAACGTAATGTCTTTAAGTTGCGGCGTGCGGCTCGCTAATGTTTCTTTGCGGTCTTGATCCCAGAAAAACTTGGCGTCAGCCAAACGGGCACGCAGCACACGTTCGTTACCGGCAACTATGACCGCGCCGCCATCTGGCGTTTCTTTATTGGCAACGACAATGAAGTTCGGTGCTAAATTTCCCTTCTTGTCTCCCAGCGCAAAATATTTCTGATTTTTACGCATGGTTGTCGTCAGCACTTCCGGCGGCACATCCATGAACTCGTCATCAATCTTCCCTATTAGGGTGACCGGCCATTCAACCAGCCCGGCAACTTCTTCCAGCAAGGCCGGATCATCGATTAAAGAGAGTTTGGCTTTCTTGGCCAGTGCCTCCGCATCAGCTTTAATCTTGGCCATGCGGTCAGCCGGATCGATCAGCACATGCCCGATCTCAAGCGCCTTTTTGTAATCAGAAAAATCTTTGACTTCGATAACGGCGTTGGTGAGAAAACGATGGGTGCTCGTTTTGTTGTTCGCCATGGTTTGACCATGCTTCGTCTCAATAACATTGCCGCCAAAAATACACAGAATGCTTTGAATCGGCCTCACCCAGCGCTCGCGCCGATTTGCCCAGCGCATAGACTTCGGCCAAGGTAGCGCTGCAAGCTCAACTTCAATGAGCGATGGTAACAATTCTGCCGTCTTCTGACCTTTCTTCTCAATCTTGACGAAGTAGAACTCTCCCTTATCGGTTTCGCGTTTCTCGACCTTATCGAGTGTTAATCCAACAGAGCTCAGGAACCCCTGCACAGCTTTTTCCGGCGCATCGGTTTTGGGGCCGCGTCGCTCTTCGGAAATATCCGAGGTTTCAGTCGGCAGACCATCCACCACCAAGGTCAACCGGCGCGGCGTGACGTAAGTGTTGGCGCTCTCAAAGTCCAGCCCCGCTTCTTTCAGGCCGTCACTGACCAGGCGTTTAAGATCATCCGCTGCGCGCTTTTGCATCCGCGCTGGAATTTCTTCGGAGAGAATTTCTAGGAAGAGTTCAGCCATTACTCTGTTTCTTCCTGCTTCTCAAGCCAGGCTTCGCAGCAGCCCTTAGAGAGGGCGCGGACGCGGGCGATATAGGCTTGCCGCTCGGTGACAGAGATAACTCCCCGGGCATCGAGCAGATTAAAACGGTGCGAGGCTTTAATGCATTGGTCATAAGCCGGCAGCGGCAGTTTGTGTTCGAGCAAGCTCATACATTCCTGTTCGGCGTCTTCGAATTCGCGGGTTAGCATCTCAACATTGGCGTGATCAAAATTATGAGCAGAAAACTCCTGCTCGGCTTGGTAAAAAACATCGCCGTAAGTTACACCCTTACCGTTCCAATCGAGATCGTAGACGTTTTCGACCCCCTGGATATACATCGCCAGGCGCTCAAGCCCGTAGGTCAGCTCAGCCGACACCAGCTCACAATCGATGCCGCCGACTTGCTGGAAATAGGTGAACTGGCTGACTTCCATACCGTCACACCACACTTCCCAGCCAAGGCCCCAGGCGCCCAAAGTCGGGCTTTCCCAATCATCTTCGACAAAACGGATATCATGCAGGTCTTTGTCAATGCCCAGGGTATAGAGGCTATCGAGATACAAATCCTGCACATCCGCAGGGTTTGGCTTTAAAATGACCTGATATTGATAGTAATGCTGGAGACGATTTGGATTCTCACCATAGCGGCCATCGGTAGGCCGGCGCGTGGGCTGCACATAAGCCGCGTTCCATGGCTTCGGTCCAAGCGCCCGCAGGGTAGTTGCCGGGTGAAAAGTACCGGCTCCCATCTCCATGTCATAGGGCTGGAGCAACACACAGCCATAGTCAGCCCAATAGGCCTGCAATTTCAAAATTAAGGATTGAAAATCCTGGCCCGTACTTGCGCCTTTTTGAGGGCTGTCCCCCATATTAAAATCCGCCAAAAATTTGCTGTAAACGAGGGTCAGGCCTCATTAATGTCATCCATTCTACGGGAGCCATTTTTCCGCCGAATTAGGCGTGGAAGGCACCGTGATGCCCATCATCACTAACCTTTCACAACGACAGCCCGGCGCAAAAAGAGCCCCGCCCTCCAGGTTTGGCCAGGAGGCCCTATATGCGGCGTCAAAAATACTCGAATATACTTTGGCATGTCCTTGCGCTTTTTTTCTTGCATTTGAACTCTCCTGGTTAAACAGAATTGTAAGAGATTAATGAGTCCTAACCCTTGAGTGAGCGTTAGATACCTGGGGTTGGAGCTTGGGTCAAGTCGCGGTTTTACTGAAGTTGTTATCTTAGCTCAATAAGTTTGACCCGAACACCTTCTGGTCCACCAAAGAATAACTGGCGGACGTTTCGCGATTCCATAATATTGACCGTGTAGTCGATACTATGCTTTTCGAGATGCGCTTTTGCCTGATCGAAATCCGTAATGTGCAGAAAGTGCCGGGGTATTTGTGACCTCGGCACTTTTTAGTTTTTTAGCAGATTTTTAACTTGTGATGAAGCAATCACATCTTCACCGGCGCGGTAGGATTCGTGATTAATGTCGATGGTTTTCAAATTATAGAGATAATTAAGCATTATACCGGCCGATTGAGCGATACCTCGCTCCGACATATCAGCCTGCCAATTGAGCTGCTCGACTTGCGCGCCATTATTGAGATGAAAATGCGCAACCGAATCCGTCGACGTGCCGCCGCCCCGTTTTTCATACAGCAGATAGTAAGCACAAAGGCGTAGCAATGGTTCTCTCAGCACTTTTGATACTTGCTCGTCTTCGTACCATTTATCGCGGGCCAACAATTCCGCTAAAGCGGCCTCAGGAGAGCCCTTGGACGCAGCGTTCATAATCTCCTCATCCTGTTCAGTTGTCAGTAAGTCAAAATTGCTTTCAAGCAGACGCTCATCAAGCCAGCGCCGGAACCCCGGCAACGGTGAAAGCGTGGCAAAATTCTTCAAGTTAGGCAGTTCTTTTGACAGACTGTCGACAACCCGTTTAATTAAAAAATTGCCAAAATTAATGCCTGACAACCCAGCTTGCGCGTTGGAGATCGAGTAAAAAATCGCCGAATTGGCTGCTTCCGGATCACCCAAGGGGGCATCTTGATCGAGCAGAACTTGAACATTATCGGCAATGCCATTGACCAAGGCGACCCAAACAAAAATCAGCGGTTCTTCCGGCATGCGCGGGTGAAAGAAAGCAAAACAACGGCGATCCGACGCTAATCTGTTTTTGAGATCGTCCCAATCTTTAATCTCGTGTACTGCTTCATAAGCAAATAGTTTTTCCAGCAATGACGCCGGCGCCTGCCAGGTAATCTGTTGCAGTTCCAGGAACCCAACATCGAACCAGCCGGTTAAAAGGGATTTGAGATCACTTTCCAAACCTTTAAGGGAGGCGTTCTGCTTTGCCCACGGGATGAGTTCCTCCCGCATATCGACCAGGAACTTCACCCCTTCCGGCAGGGCATTAAACTGGGTCAGCAAATGCACGCGCGGTGCCTTTAGCGCTTTGCGTAATTTTTGTTCAGCCTTGAAGCGCGTTTCACCGTCCTTAGTTTGCAAGAGATTGCTCACCGCTTCGTTGGTCGCTTCACCATCGGTGTCAAACTCACCAGCGAGGATATTGAGGAACTTTTTTCGACCATCTTCGTTGAGCGACAGATAGGCGTGCCCAAGTGCGGCGGCGCGCTTACGGGCCGACACCTCGCCGCCCCTGGCATCCAAACAAGCTTGCATATGCTCGATCAAATGAAGACGATCATCATCACTCAGACCGGGTGTTACCGAAACTTCAGGGGTCTCGCCGGTATCAGAGGCGATCTTATCCCAGGCACCACGCATATTGCGAAGCGCACGATCCCAAAATCCCGACTTTTTATGTTCCGTCATAGTATCATTTTTTCATGTAAGTTCTTGTTATGCCTTCATTTAGCATATTTTGCCGGTACATCTATAGAGCGGTCAAAACTTTCGGTATATTTTCAGTGATATCTTCGGCTATTAATCCAGCACCAAACTGCCGTGCCACCTCACCATGCAGCCAAGCACCGGCGCATGCTGCTTCAAAAGCCGGCATCCCCTGCGCCATTAGTCCCGTAATCAGTCCGGCCAGGACATCTCCTGATCCAGCGGTCGCTAAAGTTGCTGGTGCGTTTGAATTAATCGCGACGCGGCCATCCGGTGCTGCGATCACTGTATCAGCACCTTTCAATAGAACTACCGCACCACTTTGTTGGGCGGCGTTTCTCGCATTCGTCAATTTATCATCTCTATTGTCGAATAGCCTAGCGAACTCGCCTTCATGGGGCGTCAGCACCGTCGGCCCCTTAATCCAGTTAAATAAAGACACCGGATCGTCGGCAAATATCGTCAACGCATCGGCATCAATGACGGTCGCCTTTTTCGCTCGCAAAGCGGTTATCGTACGGTGGCGGGTTTCGTCGGTGATTCCATTGCCCGGGCCGACCAAAACTGCATTGCGACGAGAATCACTGATGGCATCTTCAAAAGTCTGATCGCCGAGGGGTGAAAACATACAGCCCGGATCACCGGCAAGATATATGTCTTTTACATGTTCGTCTGCGGCAATGGTCACAAGCCCTGCCCCAAGCCGTCGGGCCGCCCGCGCCGCCAGTCGCGCTGCTCCCGTCATCTCCGAACCGCCGGAAATTACGACATGTCCCCGGGAATATTTGTGATCACTAAGAGATTGCTCTGGTAGATGATCGAGCCAATTCGCCGGTGCGTTTTCTGCATTACTCGGATTAATTTTTTCTAAAACAGTTTCGGGAATGCCAATATCGGTGACCTGCACCTCACCGCACAATGCCCGGCCCGGCAAAAGCAAATGCCCGAGTTTTTTTCGGAAAAAAGTAACTGTCAACTGGGCTTGTGGAGCGCCACCCTGCACTTGGCCGGTATCGCCATCAACTCCGCTCGGCATATCTATGGCGAGACACTCCAAATTGCGGGAATTGATTTCGTTGATGATGTCTTTGATAACCCCATCTATATCGCGGGCCAGCCCGGCTCCGAACAGCGCGTCAACAACTAGTTCGGTTTCATTGAGGAGCGAAACATCAAGCGAATGAACTTCGCCCTCCCACTTCTTAGCATTTGCTTTGGCATCCCCTTTGAGCTTTTTAATTTCGCCCAGCAGACCGAGCGTCACCGGCCAGCCCGCTGCATTTAGATAACGCGCAACGACAAAACCGTCACCGCCATTATTGCCGGGCCCACACAACACAACCACCCGCCGCCTCGTCCAGTGCTGGCGCAGCGTCTTAAAAACACTTTGTCCAGCATTTTCCATGAGTTCAAGGCTCGGCACGCCCGCTTTCACCGCCAAAGCATCAGCGCGACCCATTTCTTCAACGGTCAGGAGTTGGGATTTTGTGATTTGGGTCATAAGACCGCATATAATTTAAAGTCAGACAAAAAAAGCCTTTACCATTAGGTTGACAACACCAGCAATAACGATAGCAACCATAGCTTCCAAACGGATCAAGCGATTATCTACCGTGACTAATCGATTCTCATATCCGGCAATTTCTTCAGCTATTTCCTGAGCTTTTTCATCCGGTGCACTGGCAGCTCAAAAGGTTTTGTAGGTTGTTGATAACATTAAACTCATAGCTCTAACTTAGTCCTTTTCACTCTCGTTTCGCAAGTGAAGGCTTTTTTGCCTTCCTTATACCTATGGACTGGCTAGAGGGGGTTTTTGGCGATATAACTCGGCTCGCAGTAATATAAGGAAGCCTCAATCGTGAAAATAGTTGTACTCGGAGCCGGCGTTGTTGGTGTTACGGCCGCCTATTATCTCCAAAAAGATGGCCATGAAGTCACCGTAGTTGACCGCCAGGATGGTGCCGGTTTAGAAACCAGCTTTGCCAATGGCGGGCAGATATCACCGAGCCAGGCCTACCCCTGGGCGGCGCCGGAAGTGCCATTTTTGATGCTGAAATGGTTAGGCCGTAATGATGCGCCACTGCTCTACCGGATGCGTCTTGATCCCAGGCTGTGGATCTGGAGTTTGCGTTTTCTCGCCAATTGCACGCCCGGCAATTTTATGGCCAACACGGTTAAGAATCTCCGTATGTCGCTTTACAGCCGATCATTACTGCCGGAAATTAGACTGCAAACCGGTATCGAATATGATTTCTTAGAAAAAGGTATTCTACAGATCTACCGTAATCAAAAAGAACTGGATAAAGCCGCCAAGTTCAATGATGCCCTGCACAAGCTTGGCTGCGATCACCAGGTTTTGGATGCAGACGGCGTCCGTGCGCTCGAGCCTGCCTATGATTCCAGTCCCGATAAAATAATCGGCGGCATTTATACCGAGGCTGATGAGAGCGGTGATGCCTTTAAATTTTCGCAAGAGCTGGCTAAATATACGACGGGTCAGGGTGTTGAGTTCCGCTATGGCGAGATCATTAAATCGCTGAATAAAGCTGGCGCTAAGATCACCTCGGTGACGACCGACAAGGGCACCATCGAAGCCGATACTTTCATCATGAGCATGGGCAGCTATTCACCACTGTTTTTGCGACCGCTCGGCATCAATGCACCAATCCAGCCGGTCAAAGGCTATTCGATCACAGTGCCAACCGCCGGTCATAATGGGGCGCCAACCGTTAGTCTCACCGACAATGATCATAAACTGGTGTTCAGCCGAGTCGGCGAACGCATGCGGGTGGCAGGCACGGCTGAGTTTAACGGCTATGACACTGAGATGAATGATGGCCGCGTTACTTCGTTGCGCGATCTTGCCCAAAAGCTGTTCCCGAATGCCGGTGATTACGAGCAGACAGAGAATTGGACCGGTCTACGTCCAATGACCCCGGACGGCGTACCAATCATCGGGTCGACGCCGTATGAGAACCTCTTCATAAACACCGGCCACGGCACCCTCGGCTGGACCATGTGCGCGAGCTCGGGCCAGCTCACTGCCGACCTCGTCGCCGGCCGCACCCCATCGGTCGATATCAGTGACGTCGGGCTAGAGAGGTTTTAGATTACTCGAGGGGACATCTTCATGGCACTTCCTATCGACCTCTCAGATGGTCGCCCAAGGTGTCCCCTCTTAGGGCTCTGGAAACAATTGAACCACGAAGATCACAAAGTTCACGAAGTTAAATTTCTCACACTTTCCAGTAATCGCTAGAAAAACCACCTCTGGCACCGACATACCCAACCCGTCATGCGCGGGCGTGACCCGGGTATCCATCTTTACGGAGGTCATGCATGCCGGGCGGCTGGGTTTACATCATGAGCAACAACTACGTGGAACGCTCTATGTCGGCGTGACCAGCGATCTAGGCCAGCGCATATCCATCTTTGATGTTAGTAGTTTAAGTAAACTGTCACCGAAATATCCTGTTCTTTCCATTTGACAAATATTCTGTTCTCGATTAGAACAAAAGAAGAACAATTAATGAGAACAGAGGACCAAGGAGGGCAGGATGCAAGTCGAAACGCTTGGGAGTGCGCCCACATCACGTAATGTTTTTCACCCGAACCCGGCGGTTTTGGACAGTCTACGCAGTCAAATTCGCCAGCTTGAACGGGGCCGCCTGCTGCCGTCACAGGCAGAACCCACTATTTCATTGGGCGATCCTGAAATCGACGGCGCCCTGCCCTGGGGTGGCCTGCCGGTCACCGGCCTGCATGAGATTTTCGGTGATACGGCGGCGGTCGGTTTTACGGCCGCCCTCTTGAATCGTCTGATGAAACAAAACTCTAGCATGCCGATCCTGTGGTGCCAGCATGGCTGCGATCTCTACGGGCATGGGGTGGCGGAATTCGGCATTGATCCCGACCGGCTCATTCTCGTGCAGTGCAAAAGCGATACCGACATTCTGTGGGCGATGGAAGAAGGCCTGCGTAGTTCCGGCATTGCGGCGGTGGTCGGCAAACCTTACAAAATTCCGCCGATCGCCGGGCGGCGCTTGCAATTAGCCACCGAGGAAAACGGCGTGCCGGGGCTGTTGCTGCGCCCGCAACAGAAAACTCAAACCGGGGCGGGTGCCGGGAAAAACCAAAGTATAGCCCCAACCAGTGCAGCGCTCACCCGCTGGCATGCCACGGCAGCGCCCAGTATCACTCCGGCCAGCGGCATCAGCCTCGGCGCACCTAAGTGGAATTTGGAACTCCAACGCTATCGGTACAGTGCGCTTAATCTGCAACAGCAGGCACAAAAACAAAAATTCGCCAGACGGGTAAATTTCTGGCAGGTGGAATGGTGTCATGAAACGGGTGATCTCTCTGTGGTTGCCGGCCTTTTCGACGGATCGGCTCAACCGCAAGAAAACAAATACAGGCGACAAAAAGCCTACTAACGATCCCCTTCCCCTTGCCACAGTCACAACACAGCATGGGGGACAACGGATTGCGGCAGCTAATCAGGCGGCAGAGGCGCAAGGCATCAAGCCGGGCCTCTCCCTCGCCGATGCCCGGGCATTGTTTCCGGATTTCATCGTCAAACAAGCCGACCCGGCGGCTGATTTGCAAGCACTCGATAAACTGGCGACGGCTTGTGAGCGCTATACCCCTTGGACGGCGACAGATCCGCTCGGTGG
>PVBE010961317.1_pt1 | contig 10185 bp, 12 predicted proteins | sample 1631181 | NCBI WGS metagenome assembly PVBE01 (sample SAMN08397723, study PRJNA350692) | Marine metagenome, whole genome shotgun sequencing project. | isolation source: water | place: Pacific Ocean | collected 2012-04 | reverse complement strand
GGCCTGATCCAACCCAATTCCCACTATCGCGAAGGTTCAGCAACCCTGGAACTCGGGGATGGTTTCTTTCGTGCTGATTCACGTCCATCGCGTGATCTTACGGTTCTGTTGGCGGCCCTGCAATACCAGTCTTCTGTGAACGCAACGTCCCCATTGCGTTGGTTGGATTTGATGGCTGGTTGTGGGATTCGTTCGCTGCGCTGGGGGCTTGAGAGTGTGCTCTCCTCAGCGACGCATTCAGCTGGCCTTCTCCCACCAGAAATCTGGGTGAATGATGCCGACCCTGATCGTGCTGAATTATTGAATCGCAATTTGGAGCCGTTGCGGCTGAAGGGCGGCTCGATTCAGTTAGTCAATGAACCAGCTGAGGCACTGCTAAGTCGCGCCCATTACGAAGGGCGTTGCTTTGACCTCATCGATCTTGATGGCTTTGGTTGCCCTAATGCTTTGCTGCAGCCCGTTCTCAATGTCCTTGCCAATGAGGGCGTGTTGCTGCTGGCCAGTAGTGATGGTCGTTCTCCAACAGGACATGATCGTTGCGGTGCGATTCGCCGACTTGCGGCTGCGGCGCGTACCCACCCCGCAAGTTGGGAGGTGGCCCTGCGGTTGCAAATGGCTGCTCTGGCGCGCCATGCATGGGTCTTGGGGCGAGGTTTGGAGCCGTTGGCTTGCTTCAGTGATGGGAGAACCTTCCGTCTCGCGGTAAGGCTTAAGAGCCGCTTGGCCGAAGAGGAAGAGCATCTGCTGGGACTTCTGGCCCGTTGTGACGCTTGTGGAGACCAAGCAATTCAGCCTTTGCTGAGTCTTCAGGGGTGGCCGAGCTGCCATTGCTCGCCTGGGGATGGGCGTTGGGCTGTGAGTGGTCCCCTATGGCTTGGGCGATTGCAATCTGTTGAGGTTTTGGGAGCGCTACTGCAATTGGAGGAACAGCTGCCTTTAACAATGTCTCCAGTCAGTTTTCGACTGTTGCAGAGGTTGAAGGCTGATGTTGGTTTGCCTGTTTGTTGCTGGTCAATCAACGAACTGGCCAAACGTTTGGCTTTGTCAGGCCCGCCCCCTGTCTCGGCCCTTGTTGAGGCTCTTCGCTCTGCTGGACATCAGGCTTATGGCAGTGCCTTGATGGCAGGGCAGGTGCGTTCAGATGTCCCTTTCGCTGAGTTGTTACGCGTTTGTCAATCAATTCATAGGGCAGGGCGTTAAATAATGGATGTCATTGAACTTGCCAATCCATGGCTTCAGAGATTTTTGGTATTGCCGCTGTTTTCTGGGTATTGATCCCAGTTGGCCTGCTTGGTGGCGCACTTTTGTTGAAGCTTCAGGGAGATTGAATCTCGCGGCTTGGAGTCGGCCCATTTAGGCTCCTTGCTTGCTAGGTCGGACCCTATGCAGGTTCTGGTGGTTGGTGGAACAGGAACCCTCGGGAGGCAGATTGCCTCTCGGGCAATTGATGCCGGCCATCAGGTGCGCTGCATGGTGCGTGCTCCACGAAAAGCTGCTTTCCTCCAGGAGTGGGGATGTGAGCTGACTCGCGGCAATTTGTTGGAGCCGGAAAGCATCGATTACGCCCTTGAAGGCGTCGATGCTGTGATTGATGCGGCAACCAGCCGCCCCAATGATCCAAAGAGTGTTTACGTCACTGACTGGGACGGCAAGCTGAATTTATTGCGTGCTTGTGAACGAGCAGGGGTTAAACGCTTCGTTTTCCTTTCCTTGCTAGCGGCCGAGCAACATCGTGATGTGCCGTTAATGGACATCAAATTCTGTACAGAGAAGCTGCTTTCCGAATCATCCTTTGATTACACAATCCTGCAGGGTGTGGCTTTTATGCAGGGTGTGATTGGTCAGTTCGCCATTCCTGTACTCGAAGACCAGACCGTTTGGGTTAGCGGTGGCAACCCGACAGCGGTTGCTTACATGAACACTCAAGACATGGCACGTTTTGCCGTTGCTGCTCTTGATCGCCAAGAAACGATTCGTCGCAGCTTTCCCGTTGTGGGGCCAAAGGCATGGACAAATGAAGAGGTTGTGGATTTGTGTGAAAAGGCTGCCAATAAAAAAGCCAAATTGATAAGAGTTTCGCCGTTTTTAATTGGTTTAACTGAGAAAATCGTCTCCTTCTTTGAGTCCACTGTCAGCGTTGGTGAAAGGCTTGCCTTTGCACAAGTTGTTGGAGGTGGAACGGCTTTGGACGCTCCAATGGACGACACCTATGCAGCTTTTGGTTTGGATCCTTCTGAGACCACCAAGCTTGAGAGTTATATCCGCGAGTATTACGCCACGATTATGAAGCGACTGCGAGAGATGGATGTTGAACTCGATCAGGAAGCCAAGAAGAAGCTTCCTTTCTAAAACCGCCTAGCGAAGACAAGCTGGCATCTCCATAGTTCTTCTGTACTATTGAGGGTGATTCGTGCCTCTCCTTGGGATGTCTGTCGTTCAAGTAAAAAATCTTCAGCGCCGCCTCGATAATCTGGCCCGTGAGGCGAATGATGAGCTTGATCGTGTCTGTGGGCACGATCTATGGCGCAGCCTTGGCTTTGACGCCTTCGATGGTCTCGATGATGCAGAGCGTCGCTCTCGAGCCAATTACTACTACGGTCAGTGGCAGACCGTTCGCGAGCTTCAGGAGGCCCTGGGGTGATGGTTGGCTGTTCTTTGAGCTGGCTTGGCTTTTGAGAAGGATTGGCTAATCAGTTCATTCATGCATCGATCAACAGCTATCAATCAATCAATAACCATGCATCGATCAAAATGTGCTGATTGCAAAAAGTGGTTGTTATGACAAGCGGATGTTGTGGTTCCTCTTCTGAACCAATCACTGATCAGCTGGATCAAACGCAGGCAGTCCAGGATCGTTACGGCGCCGCGGCTCAGGTTCAGGAAGCATGTCTCTGTACGCCAGTTCCCTTTGATCCGGCTCTGCTCAAGGTGATTCCCGCTGAGGTTATTGAGCGTGACTACGGCTGTGGCGATCCCACCCGCTGGGTTCAGCCTGGAGATACCGTCCTTGATCTCGGCAGCGGTAGTGGGAAGAACGCTTTCATTTGTGCCCAAGTGGTTGGTGCTGCAGGTGCTGTGATTGGCGTGGATCGCAATCGCGAAATGCTTGATCTGGCGTCTCAAGCGGCACCTGAAGTCGCCAATCGGATTGGTTTTTCAAACGTCAGCTTTGCTGAGGGTGGCATCGAAGCCCTTGATGCGCCTCAGGCTGATGGCGAGCCTTTGATTGCTTCGGCAAGTATCGATGTGGTGTTGAGCAACTGTGTGCTCAATTTGGTCAATCCCTCGCAGCGAAAGGATCTTTTGGCCAACATTCGCCGAGTTTTGCGTCCGGGTGGACGTGTGGCGATTAGCGATATCGTCTCCGATCGTCCTGTTCCGCTCTCGTTGCAAAAGGATCCGGAGCTATGGAGCGGTTGTATTAGTGGTGCTTGGCAAGAGGATGCTTTCTTGGCAGATTTTTGTGCCTTGGGTTTTGAGCAGGTGCGCTATGTCGATCGATCAGAGCAGCCTTGGCAGGTGGTGGAGGGGATTGAATTTCGGTCGGTCACCCTCGTTGGTCAGTTGCCGGCTTGATAACTAAAGCCTTTAGGCGTTGGGCTTCCTCTGATGAGACCTCTCGCCATTGACCGGGAGTTAGGTGCTCAATGCTTAGGGCTGGTTTCCCATCCATGAGATCAATCTGTTGCCTGATCAGTCGCAACGTTGGCAGGCCAACAGCAGCAGTCATCCGTCGAACTTGTCGATTACGCCCCTCTCGAATCATCAATTCCAACCAGCTGGTTGGAATGTTTCTCCTGACGCGGATCGGGGGATCACGTTCCGCCAAGTTGGAGAACTCGGCTTCATTGAGGAGATTCACGCGAGCCGGACGTGTTGCTTTCCCCTGAATGTTCACGCCTTGTGCAAGTTGTTCGAGTTGGTGGGGGTTTACCGCACCCTCCACTTGCGCCCAATAACGTCTCCAATGGCCGAAGCGAGGATCAGTGAGGCGTTGTTGCAAGCGTCCATTGCTGGTGAGTAGCAATAGCCCTTCGCTATCGGCATCCAATCGCCCTGCGGCATAAACACCTGCGACAGGGATGAGTTCTGCAAGACATCGCCAGCGGCTTTCTGGTTCCAGGGTGAACTGGCTTAAGAACCCATAGGGCTTGTTCAACAGCAAAGTGGTTGTGTTTTTTTTGTGCGTCAAGGCTTTAAGCAATCCATTCAGAGCAGCATGATTTCGGGCTTAACGCTTAACGCTCAGTCCTTAGAAGCAGGTGATGGATCACAAAAACAAGGTGAGCATCAAATCCGCAAAAGGCTTTGTAGGAAGTCCAACAGGCTGAGAACTAAACTGAAACACAATTAATGAGCGATGGCGCCACCGCATGATCGAAACCTCGGGAGTGATTGAGAAAGAACAGGGCAACGGGTTCTACCTCGTCACCCTGGAGCAGCCTGCAGGTCATAAGTGCTTGTGCAGAGCAGCAGGCAAGCTCACGAAGTTTCGGATCAAATTGCTTGCCGGCGACAAAGTGTTGGTGGAAATCAGCCCTTATGACCTCACGCGCGGCAGGATCACGTACCGCGAACGCAATGCCGGTGCCCCTGGCGGGCGGCCAGGTGGAAATAGGCCAGGTGGGCCACGTCGCCGTTGATCTCAGCTGAGTTCAAGTTGAAGCGTTGAGCAGATCCTCAATGGCTTCTTTGAAGACGCTCCGTTGCTTCACTCCTTTCCATTGGTGGATGAGATTTTTAGCTTGGAATAGCTGAACGGTCGGCGTGCCGTTGACTCCGGCTTGCTCGGCAATCTCTTGATTGGCCTCGATATCGATTTCAACCCCTTGGGCTTGTCCCCCCAACTCTTTAAGGACTCGCTTCAGTTGGGGTTTAAGTACATGACAGGGCCCGCAGCTGGGAGAGGTATAGACGACCAGTAGTGGCCTGCTGCTGTCGTGGTAGAGCTTGCGCAGTGCATAACTGCCCTTCTGCCATAGGCCATCCGGGTTGAAATTTTGATCGCTTGAGATTTGCGTTGGCGGAGCGGCATCAGTTTGAGCGGGTTCCACGGACTCTCGCTTCATCAACGTTGCGAGGTCGTTTCCACTGAGCCAGCGTTCGGCAAGAAGTGCTGCTTGGCAGCCGCTCCCGGCGGCGGTAATCCCTTGACGCCATTCCGCATCAGCCACGTCTCCAGCAGCAAAAACTCCCTCAATGGATGTCTCCGGACGTCCTGGGTTCGTTTTCAGGTATCCCTTGGCATCACAGTCGAGCTGGTTCACGACCAGATCGGTATTAGGTGTATGTCCGATGGCATAGAAGAGTCCTCGGACCATTAACTCCTCTTCCTGTTTGGTGTCACGGTCTCGCAGTTGCAGGCTGTTTAACCAATCGTCTCCAGAGGCATCAACAACTTCAGTGTTCCAGTGGACGCTGATTTGAGGATTGGCTTGCACCCTGTCGGCCATGGCTGCACTGGCTCTGAGGCGATTGGATCGCACCAGAAGATGAACATGGCTGCCGTATTTGGTGAGGTACATCGCTTCTTCACAGGCAGAGTCTCCACCTCCCACCACAGCAAGCTTTTCGTTGCGGAATTGGGGAGTCGCACCATCACAGATGGCGCAGGCACTGATCCCGCGAGACCAGAAGCGTTGTTCTTGAGGCAGCCCTAGGCGGTTTGCACTGGCTCCAGTCGCGATGATCAGTGCATGGGTCTTGATCGTGGTGCCATCAACCTCTAGTTGGAAGGGGCGTTGGCTGAGATCGATGACATCGGCATCTGCTTCAAGTAGATGCGTACCCCAGCGGATTGCTTGGGCTTTCATCAGATCCATCAGTTTTGGACCCATCACTCCATCTGGAAAGCCAGGGAAGTTTTCGACATGGGTTGTGGTCATCAGTTGGCCACCGGGGATGCCACCACGCTGAAACCCTGTGACGAGAAGAGGGTTCAGATTGGCGCGGGCGGCATAAATCGCTGCGGTGTAGCCGGCTGGGCCGGAGCCAACGATCACCAGGTTCTCGATCGGAGGAGATCCAACACTGCCCGCAACGTCCATGCACCAAGGCGGATTTAGGTCTGAATTGAATCTAGAAGCTCAAAGGTATTGATGTTTTGCACCAGCACAAAGTGTGTTCCAGGAAAGGGTCTTCCGGAATAGTTGAGCTCCTTTATCGCTTTCAAGAAAAATCTGGAAGCATGTACTGCTTCAGATTTCCAGCATTTCGTCGCTTTGGCTGAGGTGCTCGATCAGCATGCCTTTTTTTGTGGCGATGGGCACGCTCAGGGTTGAGTCCTCAATTTTTTCAGGATGCTCGCCCAAGCAAGTGATCCATTCACGGAATTCTTGGGTAATGGCGTAACTGTCTTCGTATCGTTCAGCGTTGTCTAGAACTGCCATCCTGGTGGTTGCCCAGCAGGTGGCAACGCTAATTCGTCGTTTAAGCCTGGCGTTGGAATTGGTCATAATATGGTCCCCATTGGCGACCAGGCTGCACGTTGATGGGTCAAGATCAGGACTTAATTCGCAGAACGTCGCATTTTTCTTCTTAATTACATGAAGTTTATTGCTGCAAAAAATTGGGTAGTTCAAGGCTGCGCAGCCTGATAACAGCGCCTGCGCCATCGTTTACGGCTTCCAACGGCAGGTTGGGGCCGCGCCAGCTGCCGGTTGTCTCTTCTTCTTCAAGCATCGTTTTGTTGCTCCTGATCAGATAGGGCTTTGCCAACGACCAGCTGCGGGCATAGCTCATCAGCAAGGGATCGGCAGGTGCAAACACATGTGATGGATGTCGGGGTATGGGTTCGAGGCTTGCTCTTGCTGTGGAAATACGAACAGCACGCGTGATGCCCTGGAGGAATCGGCTGCGGGTTACCACTGTTGTCAGATAAGCCACGACGCGAATTCTTGGTGCATCGAATCCTTCTGCACACATATCGATGCTCACCAGCCAGTCGGCTTGACCTGTTTGGAAGTTTGCAAGGCGCTTGCTGGCTTCTTTGTCTTGCGAGTGCACGAGATCGACGCGGTCCCCTTCCTCTCTAAGCACTTGGGTAATGCCCGCTGCGTGTTCGATGTCTCTGGCGATAACAAGTCCTGCAGCTTCAGGGTGTTCAGCGCGTACCTTCTCGAGCTGGCGTCGGGCGCGTAATAGCAATTGCAGGGCAATGCTGCTTGAGTCTGAGAGGCGGATGGCCCTGCGCAGGTTGCGGGCTCGCCAACTTTCTCTTTGCTCGGAGGAGAGTGGCGAGACATCGCGATCGGGTTGGCCTTCGCGGCTGTGCTCGACCCAGCCATCCTGAAATCGGAACTCCAGGGGACGCACATCTCCTGCAGCAATAAGTTCGCGTGGTTCAACGCAGAGGTCAGGGCTGATTTGCTCAACCAGTTCGCCGTCTGCTTCCACGGTTACCCGACGCGCTGCGCAGAAGCCGAGATTGTCGGCACGAAAGGGCGTGCCGGTGAGTCCTAGCCTTAGACGGCTGCCCTTTGTAAGGGCAAGAAAGGTTCTCCCCCATGCAGGGCCATCCGGTTCATCGGGATCAACGCCAAGGTGGTGAGCTTCATCGGCAATGGCAAGCAATTTGTCGTGCGCCCAGTTCTCTAGTTCTGCCTTGAGGACGTCGGGTTGACGTGCAGCGGCTTGATAGGTCACCACCCAACCGTCGGCTTGATGAAGGGTTTGGGCTTCTTCCTGGCACGGGTCCCATTCCTGAAGATTCAATCCGAGCTGTTCGGCTGCCTTGCGCCACTGATTCAGAATTGTGTTGCGATGGCAGAAGACCAAAAACCGTTTCACCCCCCCCTGGTTTTGCATGGCTTGAAAGCCAAGCAGGGCCCCGAGGGTTTTGCCAGCACCAGGACCAGCATGAACAAGCAAATCTTTGGCTTGGTTCGCGCTGGGATCGAGACGTCGACGTAGCAGTGCAATCAGTTGTTGCTGCCAGAGACGAGGCCGAATCCTTGGCTGACAGGGCTCTGTCGGCAGATCAAAGGAGTGGGTTGAAATGAAAGCGCCAGTGAAGATAGGTCTTTCTAACCATTCCTTTCGCGGCTGTCATCTTTAGCTTCCGGCCAAGAGCTCATGGGTTTTTAGACCCCTGTTGCCATGACGAAAGATTATCGATCTCCTCTTTCACTTGATGAGCAACGGTTCCGTTCAGAACACTGTTGGGAACTTGATTGCGACATTGATCCGTTGATCTTGCGAGCACGGTTGCTCCATCGCCAAGGCCAGAGTCTTCTGGCTTTGGCGATGGAGCAAGAGCTTCTACCGATTCTCTGAGTTTCAGAGTGCTTCGGTGTGGTTCACCAGTAGGCGAACAACTTGATCCATACCTTCGCTGGCAGCGTGGCGTGCCGTTTCGATGTTGCCTTGGGCTTCATCAACGAGTTGTGCCGCCAAGCGGTCAAGCATGGCCTCCTTTTGCTGCTCAATCATGGAGAGCAGTTCGGTCTCGATCAGCTTGCTAACGGCCGTAGCCCGAAGGGTGTCTGAACTGGCTTCAGCAAAGGTGCCCTGAACCAATTCTTGAATGAACAAGCGGTGGACTTCACTGCTGCGCAAGAAACTCTCGGTGGCATTGATGATGCCGTCGACAAGTGCTTTGTCAGGCTCTGAATCCTGCTTGTCGAGCTTGAATTCCCAATCCAGGTGACGTCGTTGCCAGCCAGCTGCATGAAGGCTGGGCATCACCGTTTGAGAGAAGGTGTCAACCGACATCTCATAAATTCTTTCGGCCAGACGCTCACACCACTCTTTGCCGTGGTCCTGGAGTTTGTCCTGCATCGTGGATCGCTCCACTGCATGGCCACCATGATGGCTATGGCAAACACCATCTGGACATTCGATCGCTGTTAGGCCCATTTCTGAGATGGAATGAAGCCTCTTATTAGCTGGAACAATGGTTTTGAAAAGCAGTTCTTCAGAAAAGCTGCGGGTCTTCCTGGTTTGAACCCCTTAGCCTCGCGTCGTTAGAGCCCCCTTTTACCTTGCCCAGATTACTAATTCCGGTGGAATCGGCACCGGGTGAAAACCGAGTTGCTGCAACGCCTGACACAGTTAAGAAGTTCATTTCTTTCGGCTGCTCTGTGGTGGTTGAACGCGGCGCTGGTTTTGCCGCAGGTTTTGTTGATGGTGCTTTCAGCACCATTGGTGCTGAGCTGGCAAATCCAGGAGATTCGCAGGCCTGGGGGCAGGCAGATTTACTCCTCTGTGTTCAACAACCTTCTGCAGCCGCTTTGGCAAGGCTCCGTCCTGGTGCGCTTGTTGTTGGGCTGCTGGCGCCATACGCCAATAGTTCGCTAGCGGCAACTCTGCAGTCGAGAAGTCTCTCGGCGATGGCGCTTGAACTGCTGCCAAGAATTAGCCGCGCACAGTCGGCAGATGCTCTTTCATCGCAGGCCAATATCGCTGGATATAAAGCTGTCCTCCTTGCCGCCGCCGCTTTAGATCGATATTTCCCGATGTTGATGACAGCAGCAGGAACGGTGCAGCCTGCAAGGGTTGTTGTCTTGGGTGCGGGTGTGGCCGGATTGCAGGCCGTTGCTACAGCAAGGCGTCTGGGTGCAGTGGTTTATGTGAGTGATATTCGCCCAGCTGTAAAAGAACAAGTCGAATCCCTTGGTGCACGATTCATTGATCCACCAGAGATGGAAGACAAACCAGCTGAATCTGGTGGTTATGCCAAGCAGGCCTCGGAGGCTTTCTTGACGGCCCAGCGCCAACAGCTATCCGATCAGTTGGCAGAAGCAGATGTCGCGATTTGCACGGCTCAGGTGCCTGGTAGAAAAGCGCCCCGATTAATTAGCGAAGACATGCTTGATCGCATGCGTCCTGGGGCGGTTGTGGTTGATCTTGCCGTGGCCCAGGGTGGCAATTGTGCCGATACTCGTCCGGGTGAAACGATTGATCGCAAGGGTGTGCAATTGATTGGTGCATCCGACCTTCCTTGCAGTGTTCCCAATCACGCCAGCGCGCTCTATGCCCGCAATTTGGTGGCTTTGTTGGAGCCTGTCTTCAAGGATGGACAACTCAGCCTCAATATTGAGGATGAGTTGATATCCGGATGCCTGATTAGCCAGGACGGCGTTATCCGGCATAACGAAGTACTTAGCGCTGGAGGCTCGAACTGATGTCATTTCTGAGTGAAGCCCTATGGGTGCTCTTATTGGGCAGCCTTTTGGGTCTGGAACT
>PVBE011404642.1_pt1 | contig 10186 bp, 11 predicted proteins | sample 1631181 | NCBI WGS metagenome assembly PVBE01 (sample SAMN08397723, study PRJNA350692) | Marine metagenome, whole genome shotgun sequencing project. | isolation source: water | place: Pacific Ocean | collected 2012-04 | reverse complement strand
GCGACGGGCTTCTTCGTCGTGGTCTTCCGCGCGACGGTCTTCCTCGCGACGGGCTTCTTCGTCGTGGTCTTCCGCGCGACGGTCTTCCTCGCGACGGGCTTCTTCGTCGTGGTCTTCCGTGCGACGGTCTTCTTCGTCACGGATTTCTTCGCGACAGTCTTCCTCGCGACGGGCTTCTTGGCCACGGTCTTCTTCGTCACGGACTTCTTCGCGACGTTTTTCCTGGCGACGGACTTCTTCGCGACGGTTTTCTTCGCGGTCGTTCCGACGCGCCGGCTCGTGCTGGTGGCGGTCGCGCGCTTCTTCGCGGCCGGCTTCCTAGCCACGGTCCGCTTCGCCGCCGAGGCGGTCTTAGCCTTTGTCGCAGCCGACCGTTTCCGTGTCGAGGCGACTTTGCGAGACGTGGTAGCTCTAGCAGCCATCTAACGGCTCCTTTGATGACAATTTGCAAAGGCGAAGCGCCGGTATGAACGCCTCACTGACCGTCCCTTTAAACGTAAGTGATTAATAAAGCGTAATATCAGCGTGCCGATGTGAGCGGTCTCACCAGTCGAGGTCGAGTCGGATCGGCTGATGGTCGGATGCGTCGGTGTCGAGATCGACGTCGATCGAACGGATGCGCCGGGCGACGTCCCGGGTGACGAACATGAAGTCGCGGCAATGAGCGCCGCCCGGCCACTGATCGCCGTCGAACACGCCGCAGGTCGGGTCGTGGGCGACATCGCCGCGACACGATGTCCAGCCATCGAACAGCGAACACGCATCATCGGCGGCGGCGGCGATGACGCGCCGGTAATGGTCGTCGCCGGCAACAAGATTGAAGTCGCCGCAGAGCACCAGTGATGCCGGGCGAGGGGCGGCGGCGAACGGGCCGCGACCGGGGTCGGGCGGTGGTGTCCGGTGATTGGCCCCGGCCTCGGCCTGCAGCTCGCGCAACCGATCTATTTGGGCCGCGCGCTGGGCGGCCGAATAGTATTCGAGATGGGTGGTCACGATGCGAAGCGCTCGGCCGCGCTCGGCGATTACGATCTCGGTGGCCTGGCGCGGCATATGCTTGCTGGCTCCGTCGGCCGGCCGCGGCAGGGAATGGCGGAACGCCTGGACCGCTTGCGGCCGGGTCAGGATCATGTTGCCGAACTGCCAGCGCCGCCCATCTGCGCCCCCCGCGCGATCAATGGCGGCGCCGTAATAGACCTCGAAGTCGGGGAACAGCTCGGACAATGCCGCCGCCTGGTCCACCGGCGCGTCGCCGTCCGCCTCCGGGTCGTTGCGCGAGACCTCCTGCAGGCAGACAACGTCGACCGGTCCCATCGACCGGATCACGCGCGCGATCCGGCCCGGATCGACGCCGCCGTCGACCCCGCGACATGCCTGGACGTTCCAGGTGACGATCGCCGTCATCGACGTCGCTCCCGATTGTTCTCGATCGCCGTCACATGAACCATTTTCCGACCCAGCTATGCGCTACCCAGCCACTGATGAACCCGGCAACGAATTTGACGTCGTAGACAAAGTTGAACAGCCAGCCCGCGAAAAACAACAGCGGCGCCTGGACGGCGAGCCTCGTTATTCGCATTCCATGATCTCCGTTCGTGATACTTCGTCCGTATATGGACCCGCCAATTGCGGCAAAATTCCGAACCGTCGCGCACACGGTCGGAATTCAGCCACCGATCGGCTATGCTCGCCCGAACGATTCAATCCGGCCGCACGCCATGCCACGATTCAGCGCCAATATATCCATGCTGTTCCACGAGCACGAGCTTGTCGATCGCATGGGCGCCGCGCGCCGCGCTGGCTTCGAAGGCGTCGAGATCCAATTCCCCTACGGCATCGCGGTCGAGGACTGGCTCGATGCCAAGCGCCGGACGCGGCTGCGGATCGCGCTGTTCAACGTCCCCGCCGGCGATCTCACGACCGGCGGCCCGGGCCTGGCCGCGGTTCCGGGCCGCGAGCGCGCGTTCCACGAGGCCGTGGCCGCGGCCGCGCGTTATGCCGAGGCGCTCCGGCCCGCAGTGGTCAACGTGTTGCCGGGCGCGCCGCCGGGCGAGTTCGAGCGCGAGCGCTGCCTGGCGACGCTGGCGGCCAATCTGCGCCACGCGGCGACGGTGATGGAGGATCTCGGCGTCCGCGTCGTGGTCGAGCCGGTCAACACCCGCGACCGGCCGGGGTTCCTGCTGTCGAATTCGGCCGAGACACTGGCGGCGATCGACTGGGCCGGCCACTCCAATCTCGCCCTGCAATACGACGTCTATCACATGCAGATCATGGAGGGAGACCTCACCCGAACGCTCGAGCGCATCATCGGGCGCATCGGCCACATTCAGTTCGCCGATCCGCCCGACCGTCACGAGCCGGGAACCGGCGAGGTCGATTTTCCGCACCTGTTCGGAACCCTCGACCGGCTCGGCTACGACGGCTGGGTCGGCGCCGAATACATCCCGAGCGGCGCGACCGAGGAGACCCTCGGCTGGTTCGAGCCCTATCGCCGATCCCGTTAGCGCAATTCGGCGTCGATGCGATAGACCGCGCTCGCCTTTCCCGATTTCAGGACGATGCGATCGGTCTCGATCGCCTCCAGGCGCCAGCCGTCGATGCGCTCGCCTACCGATACCTCGACCAGGTCGACCGAGCTCGGCACCCGGATCAGCGCCGACCGCCCTTCCGGCAGGATGACGACGCCGACCAGCTTGACCGTCGGAGATTCCGCCGAAGGCGCCTCGGTCGTACCCGATGGGGCCGGCGGCGGCGGCTTCCGGCTGGCGTCGAACAAGGGACGTCGGAGCGTCTCCGAATACGCCTTGATCGGTTGGGCGCGAGGCGCCGTGCGTTTGGGCAAGGGCGCGATCTTTTCCGGGGCCGCCGCGCCGTTGGGTGCCGGCGGCGTATCGGCGTGACGCCCGAGCTCGTCCACGACGACGTAGCCGAGGGCGACGCAGACGCCCAGCAGCAACACCGGAACGGTCAATCCCAACCGGCGTCTCATGATCCCTCGCGGCGGGCGAAGCCGTACAGGTTCATGCGAACCGTCAGCAATCGCTCGTCCTTAACCGGTTTGGCGCGACGCCGACGCGATCGGCGAACTTTCTGGTGGCGGATGTTGACATCGTCCAAAAACAGAAACGTCGCGTCGGTCTCGAAGGCATAGAGAATCTTTTGAAACTGTTCGATTCGGGCCGTCATCTGGATGCGAATGGTAATGCGCTCGAGATCGCGCTCCTGCTGTGGCGGCAGGGTCTGCAGGCTTCGAATGCTACCCCCGTTGCGGGTGACAATCTTTTTTACGCGGTTTTGCAGCTGGGCCGCGGCAAGTGTCGGCGACTTGCCCTGGAGGGTGCCGCTGGCCGATTGCGAGCGCTTGCGAAGCTCAGCGAGTTGGCGTTCCAGGGGCTCGCGCGTCGCGCTGGTCCTGCCGTAGCGTCCGACGAGCTCGCGCGAGCGTTCGATCGTCTCGCCGTAGCCACGGTGGGCGTCGAGCACGGGCGCGACGGCGATCGAATACACAGCGCCCGCCAGCGCGATCGTCAAGGCGAGCGCCAGGATCCGGCTCAGGGCGGGCGACAGCGTTAAGTTCACGGCTGCTTCTCCGCCACGATCTTGGCCGAGATCGTGAAACGCTCGGCCTTGTTTCGCGTGTCCCGCGTCACCGACGATCGAAACCGTGCCTCGGAGAAGCGCTCGGACTGCTCGATCAGTCCGATCAGGCTCGACGCAGCGGCGGAAAACCCGGTCAGACGAACCTCATCGCCGTTGATCCGAAGTTGCTGAAGCCAGGTGTCATCGGGCAGCAGGCGCGTCAGGGCATCGACGATTTCGACGACGCCCGGGCTGGTGCGCTTGCGCTCGGCGAGGAACTGGGCGTCGCTGGCGAGCTCCGTGATGGTCTCGCGAAGCTTCGCCGCGGCCAGCGCCTCGACCCTCGCCCTCGCTGCCTCGGCCCCCGCCAGCTCGGCCGCGCGGCGCTGCCGGTCGAGCGGCAGATAGACCGCGGCCGCGGCGAGCACAAGCGCCACCACGGCGAGGGCGGCGGTCAATCGCGTCATGGCGCTGCCGGCCGACCGCTCTGGCGTGCCGGGCAACAGGTTGATACGCGCCGGCGCCGAAGCAGATGCCGTGCCGTCGGCGATATCGACGATATCGGGCCGAATGCCCCATGCCCTGGCGCGTTCCACCGCCGCGTCCACTTCCGGCCTGGGACAGGCGACGAGCTCGACGCCGATGGTCTCCGACGACGGCGACCGCGCACCGACGATAAAGTCGAAATAGACCTGATCGGCCGAGAACGGCGTCTGGCGATCGATCTCGAAGGTCAGGACCTGGCGCAAGTTCTCGATGGCGGCGCGCGGCAGGTCGAGGGTCCTCCGCAACGCGTGCGACGCCGCCATGCGTAGGACCACGTCGTGACGCCTGGTACGGAGGTTGCCGATCAACGGCGCCAGCGCCGCCGCCTCGACGGCGGGGTCCTCGGGGTGGGCGGCGACGCGTCCAACCTCGCGGCGCGACCGTGCCGACACGTGAACGACCGCGATCTCGGCGCCTGATACGTCGAACACGATTTGGCCGGCGCTGGACTGAAAGCCTCGGCGCAAGCTTCCGGGGACCAGGGCGGCGAGTTCGCCGCCCCACCAGCCCAAGAACACGGCCGCGCCGCGTTTCAACCCCGTCAAAAACGCTCTCATATCACCTTCAACACGCTCGCCTGACGCCTATCTGGCAGTGTATCGGACGGTTTTCAAGCACAACGATACACCGCCGGCCACCAGCAGCGTGAGGGCGTCGGATTTCGCTCCGGTTGCGCGACATGGCGATTACCCTCGCGATATGCTATATTGAAGTCAACTCCGTGCCACCGCGACGATATTGTCGGACGGCGGGGGGAGGGACGAAAATGAGAGTCTTGCGTCGGACGAGGCGGGCCATCTGGACGGCACTGGCCGGGATCGTGCTCTTGCAGCCGACCCCCGTGCTCGCCCAGGGTGGAGCCGCGTCGGGGCTCGACATCTCCCTCAAGGACGGGCGGCTCAGCGTCAATGTGCACGACGTCGCGCTGTCGCAGGTGTTGCGGACGATCGCCGCCAAGGGGGAATTCGCGCTCGACATCGCCGGCCAGTTGGACTCCAAGGTTTCGGCGTCATTCGAGAACGTACCGCTGGATCGGGGTCTGCGTCGCATCGTCGGCCGATCGAGCTACATCATCGAGCTGGCCCCGGCGACCGGCGCTCAAAAGCCGCGCCGCATCGCCAAGCTTTCGGTCTTCGCGCGCGGCGCGCCCAAACGTGTCAACACCTCCAGCACGCCGCGCACCAAGCGCGGCAAGGCGGCGGCCAGCAAGGCCAAGCGCTCCAAGCGCCGCGGCGACGCCAAAAAGCGCGAGCGCCGCCGCCGGCCGGGCTCGCCGAGCAGCTAACGGTTCAGCCGAGCGGGGCTGATATCAAGGACCGTTGGTATTAACCCTTGGGCTGGAGCAGTCCGTGGCTGCGGATCACTTCGCGATAGGTCGAAAGCGCGTCGGCGAAGCCGGCGAGTGAGACGTTCATGTCGCGCGGTAGCCCGTCGGGCGCGGTCTGGACCCGATAGGCGAGGCGCTTGCCCGCCCGCATCTGGACCAGCAGCTCGACCGCCTCCTCGCCGAACCAGCGCGCCAAGCTGCCCTCGACGCGGGCGGTGCGGAACTCGAACCGGTCGACGCGCAGATACGCCGGCAGCTCGGGATCGACCAAGTCGCGGATCGAGATGACGATCTGGAACGTGTCCGGCGCGTATTCGTGCACCTGGACCACGTTGGGCGGCGTCTTGTAGGACAGCGAGGGGCGCGGCGCGCTCAATGTACAGGCCTTCTTCTGGCCCGCCATCTCGCGCCAGCACAGCACCGCCCAATCGCCGAACGTCTTGTGGTACAGCACGAAGCCGCCGGCCGCCGCCTGGGTCCATATTCCCAGCGCGGCGAGCACGCCAGCAAGCGCCGCCCGCACCGTCAACCGTGCCATCCCGCTCCCCCGTCGCCGATCGCGATCCGAGAATGGAGACGCGCAGCCTAGCGCATTTTTCGCCGCCGTGGAAACGATCCCGCCAACCCTGGTCATCGCCGATCGGGGGATGGTAGTCTCGCCGCCGCCACCCGGGAGAACACCCAGTGATACCTGCGAACTCGGCGGCGGGCGCGCTGACGAGCCCCGTCGACCGACCCTATTCATGGTTTCGGCTAGCCGTCTCGATGCTGATTGCCGCCATCGGCGGCATCGGCATGTGGGCCTACGTTCTCGTGCTGCCGGCCGTCGAGGTCGATTTCGGGGTCGATCGGGCGGGCGCGTCGCTGCCGTTTACCTTGACCATGGTCGGGTTCGCCTTCGGCAACGCATTGTTCGGGCGCCTGGTCGATCGGATCGGCATCGTGACGCCCCTGATCATCGCCGCCGTGGCGCTCGGGGCAGGCTTCGTGCTGGCGGCGATGTCCGCGGCGATCTGGCAATTCGCCATCATCCACGGGCTTCTGATCGGCATGGGCATGTCGGTGACCTTCGGCCCGCTGATCGCCGACGTCTCGCACTGGTTCGACCGCCGGCGCGGCATCGCCGTCGCCGCGACCGCCACCGGCAACTACGTCGCCGGTACCGTGTGGCCGACGATCCTGCAAGGCTTCGTCGAATCCGACGGCTGGCGCGTGACCTATATGGGCATCGGCGTCGCCTGCGTCGCCGCCATGGTGCCGCTCGCCCTGTTGTTGAGGCGGCGCGCGCCCGGCCTCGGTCACGGCGATCTCGCCGAATCGGGCGTCGCGCCGCCGCCGCTCGCCGCCGTCGGTCTTTCACCGCGCGCGCTGCAGATCCTGCTCGCCATCGCCGGCATCGGGTGCTGCGTCGCCATGTCGATGCCCCAGGTCCATATCGTGGCTTATTGCGTCGAGCTCGGTTTCGGTCCGGCGCGCGGCGCCGAGATGTTGTCGCTGATGCTCGCCGGCGGCCTGGCGAGCCGTCTCGTGTCGGGCTTCCTGGCCGACTACATCGGCGGCATACGGACGCTGCTGCTGGGCTCCGTGCTGCAGTGCGTCGGGCTGCTGCTCTACCTGCCGTTCGACGGCCTGGCGTCGCTTTACGTGGTGTCGCTGGTGTTCGGCCTGTCGCAGGGCGGCATCGTGCCGAGCTACGTGATCATCGTGCGCGAGTATCTGCCGGCGCGCGAGGCGGGCCAGCGAGTCGGGCTGGTCATCATGGCGACGATCGTCGGCATGGCGCTGGGCGGCTGGCTGTCGGGCTGGATCTACGACCTGACCGGCTCGTACCAGGCCGCTTTCGTCAACGGCATTGCCTGGAACGTGCTCAACATCTCGATCATGGCCGCGGTGCTGTGGCGCACCCGCGGGCCGGCCGCGGCCGCGGCGTAAAGCTCAGGCCGGTTAGCGACTGCCCTGGGCGATGCCGGGCGTGATATCCGGAACGACGACGCAACCGATGTTCTTGCTGATCAGCTTGGTGCACGAGCGCCGCGCCTTGGCCTCGCTCAGTCCGACCAGCCGGGCGTGGTAGAGATTGCTGCGGCCGTGCGTCTGGCTCTCGATCGAGACCGGGGTGCGCAGCAGATCGGGCACTGCGCGGGCGGCCCGCGTGATCGCGAGATGGGCGGTGGCGAACCGGTTGAAGGCGCCGACCTGAATCGACCAGCCGCGAAGCTCGTCGGGATCCGGCTTGGGCTTGGGCGCCGGCGGCCACACCCGGGCGTGGCGCCGGCTGGCCGGCGCGCCCAGCTTGCCGAGCGCCGCGAACCCTCGGTTCATCAGCCGCGTGACGTGGCGATCGCGCCACCTGGGCGACTTGCCGCCGAACAGCACCGTTATCAGTCGTCGGCCGTCGCGCTCGGCCGAGGCGGCGAGGTTGTAGCCCGACGAGCGGATATAGCCGGTCTTGAGGCCGTCGGCGCCCTCATAGCGCTTTAGGAGCGCATTGTGATTGCGAAAGCTGCGTCCGGCGTAGCTGTAGCTCTTGAGCGAGAAGAAGTGATAGTGATGCGGAAAATCGTGCAGCAGCGCCCGCACCAGCGTCGCCATGTCGCGCGCTGTCGAGCGCTGGCGCCAGTGCGGCAGCCCCGAGGCGTTGCGGAACGTGGTCCGGGTCATGCCGATCTCGGCAGCCTTGCGGGTCATGACCCGGCCGAAGGCGCGCTCCGATCCGGCCAGCGCCTCGGCGAGAACGGTGGCGGCGTCATTGGCCGACTTGGTGACCAGCGTTCCGATGATGTCGCGCACCGTGATGGTCTGGCCGCGCCTGAGCCCGAGCTTGGACGGCGACCGCCCGGCGGCGACGCGCGAGACGCTGAGCTTCCGGCCGAGCTCAAGGCGCCCCGAATCGAGCGCCTCGAAGGCGAGATACAACGTCATCATCTTGGTCAGCGAAGCGGGGAAGTTGAGCGTATCGGCATTGACGGCGTGCAGCACCTTGCCGCTGTCGGCCTCGATCACGATCGAGGCATAGCGCGCATCGGCCGGCGTCGCGGCCAACATGCCCAACCAGCAACACAGAACCACGACAAAGAGCCGACTCACCGTTCCCAGGCCTCGCGTTTCTTCCCTGCCCGAACCGGCAGGCGCGATGCGGTGTCCGGCACCATTGCCCCGAGGCTCGGTTAAACCATTTAAAATCAACACTATTTTAAACGAATCATTGGCCGATGTCCATTTCTAATAAGTTAACCCAAATATTTGGTTAACACGCGGCACGCGCCGCGTGCCGCGCGCGAGGTCGTCGGTTTGCGATTAACGATCCGCCGCCATCGATAATTTATTGGCCGCAAGGGCAAATGACCTTTGCGAAATTCTCCTTAATTTCATATCATTGGTGTAGGAGGATTCTATGCATCCTTGGGCGTATCCAGTGTCTTTACGGGCACGCATGAAAGACGACGACGATGGCGGCGACGATGATCGCCGCGGCAGCGGCGATGGCGACGACGGGCCGTCGACCGGCGTCGTCGTCCGGACGAAGCCCAAGGCAAAGAAACCTTCGATGTACAAGGTGATCATGCTCAACGACGACTACACGCCGATGGAGTTCGTCGTCATGATCCTGGAGAAATTCTTTAGTAAGAATCACGAGGAAGCGACCCATATTATGCTTCATGTACATCAAAAGGGGGTTGGCGTCTGCGGCGTATACACGTACGAAATAGCAGAGACCAAAGTGACTCAAGTCATGGATCTGGCGCGTCAGCACCAACATCCATTGCAATGCACTCTTGAAAAGGCCTGATCGTACATGTTGTCGCGCAATCTCGAGAAAAGCCTGCACCGCGCTCTGGCTCTCGCCGGTGACCGCAATCATGAATACGCCACCCTCGAGCATCTGTTGATGGCCCTGACCGAGGATCAGGACGCTGTCGCGGTGTTGCGCGCGTGCGGCGTCGACATCGACAAGCTGGGCGGCGAGCTCAGGCAATATCTCGATCACGAGCTCGGCAATCTCGTCGTCGACCAGACCGAGGACCCGAAGCCGACCGCGAGCTTCCAGCGCGTCGTCCAGCGCGCGGCGATCCACGTCCAGTCGTCGGGCCGCCAGGAGGTGACCGGCGCCAACGTGCTGGTGGCGATGTTCTCCGAGCGCGAATCCCACGCCGTGTTCTATCTGCAAGAGCAGGACATGTCGCGGTTCGACGCGGTCAACTACATCTCGCACGGCATCGCCAAGGTGCCGGGACGGTCCGAGAACCGCCCCGTGCAGGGCTCGTCCAACGGCGGCTCGGGCGGCGAGGAGGAGGAGCAGGGCGAGCGTCGCGCCAAGCGCGCCAACGAGGCGCTCGACACCTACTGCGTCGACCTCAACAAGAAGGCCGAGGCGGGCAAGATCGATCCGCTGATCGGGCGTGACGCGGAGATCGAGCGCACCATCCAGGTGCTGTGTCGCCGGACCAAGAACAACCCGCTCTATGTCGGTGAATCGGGCGTCGGCAAGACCGCGCTGGCCGAGGGGCTGGCGCGGCGCATCGTCAACGACGAGGTGCCGGACGTGCTGTTGGAGGCGACCATCTTCGCGCTCGACATGGGCGCGCTCCTGGCTGGCACGCGCTACCGCGGCGACTTCGAGGAGCGTCTCAAGGCCGTGGTCTCCGAGCTCGAGGGCCATGACAACGCGATCCTGTTCATCGACGAGATCCACACCGTGATCGGCGCCGGCGCCACCTCGGGCGGCTCGATGGATGC
>PVBE010812560.1_pt1 | contig 10186 bp, 9 predicted proteins | sample 1631181 | NCBI WGS metagenome assembly PVBE01 (sample SAMN08397723, study PRJNA350692) | Marine metagenome, whole genome shotgun sequencing project. | isolation source: water | place: Pacific Ocean | collected 2012-04 | reverse complement strand
TATCAGCAATTGATAATTTAATTATATTGCAAATAATTTCAAGCCACAATCACTGATGAAGTGTATACATTGCTTCTAAAAAAATCCTAGAGTTACGAGGAGTTAGTCTTTACGTGGCACTTGATTAGGAGTCAAGAGCATTCAATAGTCCAAGCTCATCTGTTTTGTTGCTCAATGACCTTTAGCTAACCATGGCAAACCATACAAATAAGGCCCAAGCCGGATTCAATATTCATCTTGCCAAGCTCAGACGTCTAGCGCAGCCATTCTTCTTACCTCTTGATCAAGGCAATGGCTGGCAATTTATATGGCTTCTGATCTCCTTACTGTTCTGTGTAGGAGGCCTGGTTCTGATAACTCTGACTGGGCTCATCGAGATTCTAGAAAAAATCCAACCGATTCTTACTGAAAAATATTTTGGAGGCGTTTCTAAAACAATTGGGGAAATCTGGAACTCATGGTGGGGATGGTTATTCTCTGGACTATTTCTTCTTGGCTCAACCAGTTTCTTTAGCTGGAGACATAAACTAAGAAATAAAAGATGGATTCACTGGATATTTCTTGGAATAATTGTATTAATGTTACTCAGTGTCAATGGCATTAATGCAGGGATTGGCTTTATTGCAAGAGACCTATCTAACGCACTAGTAGAGAAACAACAAGATGGATTTTATAGAATACTTGGAATTTATGCTGCCTGCTTCATTGTCGCACTTCCCATAAGAGTTGCTCAAATATTTTTTACATTCAAACTAGGCATTATTTGGAGAGAATGGCTATCAAATAGCCTTATATCTGATTACTTGAAAAACAATGCTTATTATATCTTAAATCCTAATGATGAAGAAGAAACAGATGTAGATAACCCAGACCAACGAATCAGCGATGACACGAAAGCTTTTACCGAGCAAAGTTTAAATTTTACGCTTGGAATATTTGATGCAATACTAACTTTTTCTCTCAATGTATTGATATTATTTAGCATAAGTAAGGCGCTAACTTTCTCTCTCTTCCTATATGCTGCATTTGCGACAACTGTATTAGTGATTGCAGGAAAGAATCTGGTTAGGATAAATTATGACCAGCTAAGGTACGAAGCTGATTTTCGCTATGGCTTAGTTCATATTCGTGATAATGCTGAATCAATTGCCTTTTACTCAGGAGAAAAACCAGAAAAGTTAGAGACTCAAAGAAGACTAGGTGAAGTTGTACGCAATTTTAATTTACTAATTATTTGGAAAGCAATTATTTTTGCAATGAAGCGTTCCATTAACTATGCAGGTAATTTCTTCCCATACTTAATCCTGGCAGTACCATATTTTGCTGGTGAGATTGATTACGGAAGATTTATCCAGGCAAGTTTTTCTTTCGGAATGGTAGAAGGATCTTTATTCTTTATTGTCAATCAAATTGAAGAGCTAGCTAAATTCACAGCAGGTGTTGGGCGTCTAGAAGGGTTTCAATCAACTGTCGAGCAATTCAGCGAGGGTAATACTATTGAAGATAATATACTTGTTAATTCTGAGTCTATTTTAATCAAGAACGCAGATCTTTATCCACCAGGAAATAACCAACCAATTATTAGTGACTTAAGTATCAGTATAGAAAAGAATGACAAGCTACTAGTTGTAGGGCCTTCCGGTTGCGGTAAAACATCTTTACTAAGAATGATCTCTGGCTTATGGCAACCATCAAATGGGTTAATAGAAAGACCAGAAACTGGAGATTTATTATTTATACCTCAAAAGCCTTATATGCTATTGGGCTCTTTAAGAGAGCAGCTATGTTACCCAACTGAAGAAGAAAAGTTTAGTGATGAGCAGCTAAATTCTGTCCTGGCTGAAGTCAGGCTTCAATCGCTAATAGAACGTTATCCAGATCTCGATATCAAACAAGATTGGCCTCGGATTTTGTCACTGGGGGAGCAACAACGTTTAGCATTTGGTCGGCTCCTACTGAATGCACCAAGATTTGCTGTATTAGATGAAGCCACAAGTGCTTTAGATGTTAAAACTGAAGAGTATTTATACGAATTACTCCAAAAACGTGATCTTGCAGTAATTAGTGTTGGTCACCGGCCAACCCTTATAGAATTCCACCAAAATGTCCTTGAACTTGTTGGAGATGGGAGCTGGCGACTGTTGCCTACAACGAGCTATGACTTTGATCGTTCTTGAGCTAATTCAATGACCTCCAATAATCCAGAAATTTCAGACAAGGAAGATTTGTCTAAAGCGGCAAACAAATCTGACTCATCAGAACTGCCCCAAAGTGATCCGCCCAGTAGGAGTGCAACTACTAAAGATAATCCTTCCTTTGGCTGGAGTGGTTATGCAGAGAGAGTTAATGGGCGTTTTGCCATGGTCGGATTCATCGCAATCCTTCTGATAGAAGCCTTAAGCAAAAGTAGCTTTCTCCATTGGGCTGGTTTTTTGCGGTGATTTTGCTCTTTTAACTTTTCAATCGAATTACTTCTACATCCCATCTCCCATCCCTACTCACTTGAACAGCTAACACTTTTCCAGAACCATCCAAACTCACACGACGAGGAATGCCTTTCGGGGTCAGTTCAATACGTTGCAATGTTCCTACACTTCTTCGATAAATAAATAATTCAGTTTTATCTGCTCGCTGACGCACAAGTGCCAATCGTTGTCCATTAGCACTCACACTTACACTTATTGGCTGTGAATCAGCTCTATTAATTCCTGGCAAAGCAACTCTTGTTCGACTTCGGATGTTAATCATTTCAATCTTGTCCTTCCCCTGGGAATTAGTCAAAGCTACTAACCACTGATTACCAAGAGAAGGTTCTCTATAGCTACTAGAAAATTTAAAAAGGGCTTCATTAAAGGCAGGCATTGATCTAATATTGCCTGGCAAGCAGCCACCTAAAAATAAAAGTGGAAGAAAGAAATAGATACGAGAAAGTAAACCAGAGAAATATTTAAACTGCATTAATTTAAACCTCCAGAATCATTCAACAATCCTCGCCCAATTGGTTGATCAGGTTCAATTTTTCCACTTAAATCAAAAAGCTCAATTCGCCATTTACCTTTATCTGTAATCTGAAGAGCCAACTGACTTGCATCTGGAGCCAAACTTAGTCGCACAGGAATTCGTTCCCCTGATATTGGGATCTGATGACTTCTTCCTGTTAAACGATCTTCAATAATCACTAAACGCCTAACACCACGCTGAACAATTACAGCTATATATCGTCCATTCCAACTCAGTGAAGGAGAACTATGAGGTTGGTTTCGTGACAAATGCCGTAAAGGCAGAACATTTCCATTACGAAGATCTCTCAACTCAACAGATGGTCTTCCTTGATAATCAACTATCAAGGCAAGTTTTTCTCCATTACCACTTAAAGCTGGATCTTGCTGATTGATAGATGCAAATTGACTTTGCAAGCGTGTAACTTTTGGCGTGCAGCTGCATATGCTTAAAACACTAATGAGATATACAACTTTTTTAAAGTTCCTGATTCTCAAAATTTAGTCATCAAACCGAGAACTGTTATCACGTCTTCTTGAATTAGCCGAAGGTGAACCAGGCTGAGAGTTAGAAGAAGATCTCGAAGATCTATTTACAGTTGATCTATCAGTATCTTTTGAACGAGGTGATCGCGTTCTTGAAGGTGAGAAAGTAGCATCTTCAGCTTGGTCACGAATAGGTGCCCCCTGAGACCTGCCAGATCGACTAGATGACGCATATCCTCCACTACCTTTATTAGATGGCCTATTTGAGGGCTCATCCATATTTCTCCTTCTACTGGAAGTTTGTTCATTAATCGATGGGCGACTGCCACGTCTTTGATCCTGGCGTAAATTTCTCCTCTCACCAAAGGAATTGTCCTTAGATTCATCTTCCCTTTGTCCAAATCTTGCCATGCGTCTCGCCTGATCTGAATCATCCTTCCAAGAGTCTGAATCGGTAGTTCTGCTTCGAAGGCTTCTACTGGCAGCTTGTTCAGGGATGGCAGCTCTTGATCTTGAAGTACGTCTTGGACGATAAAAATCTTCTTGGGAAGATTCATCATTTTGATCATCCCTTCCTGCGAATCTCCTGTTTAAAGGTCGAGATTCTTCAAATTGGTCATAATTATCATCCCAACCTCCTCTTAATCCTCCTCCTCCAGGCATTCGAGCTGGATCTGGTTCATCATCAAAATAAGAAGAACGTCGTGCTTGATCAGTTGCAATACCGCGCAATCTGACACTCTCATAAGCGAAGAAAACTGTTGTACCCGCTAGAAGAAACTGACCAAATTGAAGGATAGGGTCTAACCGCCAACCCTGAAAAAACAGGATTCCGCCACAAAGTAAACCTATCGCTGCAAAAAAGACGTCATAGTCACGGGCAAGCGCTGGCTTAAAAGATCGTAAGAAATAGAGTCCTGCGCCGCAGACGGCCAGGACAATTCCCACAATGCTCGCCCAATTAAGACTGGCATTGACCAAAGTTGCGCTCCCTGAAAATGACCGGACATGAGGTTGAAATTAACCTCAATGGCCACAGTCTACGAAGTACGTCTCTGTTGACTAGCGTCCACGCTCTAAAGCATCTTTTTGACTGACCCAAAGTAAGAAAGATGCTGCTGGGATCACTATCAAAAGTGCAGCGCCAACAATGCTGTACAAAAGATTAGCGGCAGAAGGTGTCATAACAGCTGCTTAAAAGGCCAAAACCATAGCAATCTTACGGATGAACGGCATGTTTATACGATGTATTGAAGGATGCTTTGAGGTTTGTGACGTCCGTACTCATTCAGGCTCTACCCACTTTCCATCTATTACTGGGATTATTACTATCTATCTGGACTCTCGCGTTTCTGATAAGAATAATTCTGACTTGGTATCCACAAGTCAATTTGCAGAAAGGTTTTTGGGTTTTATTGGGCTTCCCTACAGAAGCAATCTTGGCAATGACAAGGAAATTCGTTGCTCCTATAGGAGGAGTTGATGTTACCCCCGTGATATGGGTTGGTTTAATAAGCCTTGTAAGAGAGTTACTAGTAGGGCAACAAGGAGTTTTGACTCAAATTTTGATGAAGAGTCAGATTTAGGTGCGCAAACCTCAACAAATCAAATTGCCTAGAATCAAAACTTAACCAAGCATTTCTTGCTCAACAAATTTTGTGTGAACATCACCCCTTAAAAATTCATCACGATTAAGCAATTGAAGATGAAAATCTATGGTCGTTGGTATGCCAGTCACAGCACATTCATTCAGGGCTCGCTCCATTCGTTTTAAAGCTGTATTACGATCTCGACCCCAAACAATCAACTTGCCAATAAGAGAGTCATAAAAAGGCGGAATGTCATAGCCGGTATAAACATGACTATCTACACGAACTCCTGGCCCCCCAGGAGGTAACCAACCAGTGATTCTTCCTGGAGCAGGACGAAAGTTATGTGTGGAATCTTCTGCATTAATGCGACATTCAATTGCATGGCCTTGTAAACAAATCTGATCTTGGGAAACACTTATTTTTTCACCACCTGCAATCCGCAATTGTTCAGCAATTAAATCAATTCCAGTCACCATCTCAGTCACTGGGTGTTCTACCTGAATCCGAGTATTCATTTCCATAAAATAAAATTTTCCCTCTCTATCCAAAAGAAATTCCACTGTTCCCGCTCCTTCATACTTAATGCTCTTTGCAGCAGCGATAGCAGCGTCTCCCATTCGAACTCTTAAAGCAGGGTCTAAAGCTGGACTAGGCGATTCTTCTAGCAACTTTTGATGGCGTCTTTGGATAGAGCAATCCCTCTCTCCAAGATGAACAACATTCCCATGTCGATCTGCTAATACCTGAACTTCCACATGTCTTGGACGATCAATAAATTTCTCCATATAAAGCCCAGGGTTCCCAAAAGCTGCTTCAGCTTCACCCTGAGCTGCCTTAAAAAGATTAACCAGTTGATCAGCACTATTAACCAGTCGCATTCCTCTACCACCCCCACCGGCAGTGGCCTTGATCATGACGGGATATCCCATACCTATTGCCAATTCCGCAGCTTCTTCAGGGCTACTCAACAAGCCTTCACTACCTGGAACCGTTGGCACCCCAACCTTCTGCATTGTCGTTTTAGCTGTGGATTTATCCCCCATTGAACGAATGGCATCTGGAGAAGGGCCAATAAAGACAATTCCATGATCTCTACAAATTTCTGCAAAGCGATCATTTTCTGCCAGGAAACCATATCCAGGATGAATTGCATCGACACCCCTTGATGTTGCAGCGGCCAAAATATTCGGAACATTCAAGTAGCTTTTACTACTTGGAGCATCTCCCACACAAACCGCTTCATCAGCAAGCTGTACATGCAGGGCATTGCGGTCGACAGTGCTATATACAGCAACTGTGGCAATGTCCAATTCCCTGCAGGTGCGGAGAATTCTTAGAGCAATCTCGCCACGATTGGCAATTAGGACTTTGCCTATAGGCATCCAGCTAGAGCATGTCTTTAGGCGGATCGTATCAGCGCTTACTACCAAAAGTTGTTTTTGAAGGCAGGAAGGTTGACCGTTATGATCAATTTCTGCTCAGTCCAGAGGACTGTGTTTAATACGCGGATGTGGTGGAATTGGTAGACACGCACGCTTGAGGGGCGTGTGGCTTCGGCCTTGCGAGTTCAAGTCTCGCCATCCGCATGCTTTTTTTCAAACTTGACTTCATTAGCGCCAACTGGGAAGCAGAACTCTTCATTAGTGGTGGTATTTATATCTAATGGACCAGGTGAACTAGCTACATGGGTCAAACCATTAGCAGAAAAACTACATCAACAGCTTTTAATGCGCCCAAGATATTCAAGCTCGCCTATAAGTCTTCGTCTTGTCCTGGTTCCATGTCCTAATGCGACTGGAAATGAAGCAAAGGCTGCAATGCAATGGGGTCAATTTGACGACATCACACCCGCCAAACACTTTTGGAATTTGTTAGTGCAGCCCAACAAATATGGATATTGGCCATCAAAAGGTTTAGTGGTTTTCCTTGGTGGCGATCAATTTTGGAGTGTACTTCTATCAGCCAGGCTTGGTTACCACCATCTGACCTATGCCGAATGGATTGCTAGATGGCCTCAATGGAATGACCAGATTGCTGCCATGTCTAATACTGTTCGCAATCGTCTCCCAAAGCGTTTTCAAAAGCGATGCACAGTTGTTGGTGATTTGATGGCAGATCTTAATCATCTCGCCCAAAAACAAGAACCACTCCCTGAAGGTAAACAATGGGTTGCATTAATGCCTGGATCTAAAAGAGCCAAGCTTTGCATTGGAGTGCCATTTTTGCTTGAAGTTGCTGATCGTATCAAACAGAAAATGCCAGATTGCAAGTTTTTACTGCCAATCGCACCTACAACAAATATTCAAGAACTTGAAAATTACATTAGTTCAAAGAACCCTATTGCAGCTCATTACAATTCAAGCATTGCAAAAATTACAATTTCCCAAGAAGAAAAAATATTAAGCAAATTAATTACTAATGAAGGCACTGAAATTCATTTACAGGAAAATCACCCAGCTCATAATTCCCTTAGCCAGTGTGATTTAGCACTAACCACCGTTGGTGCAAACACTGCTGAACTTGGAGCTCTTGGCATTCCAATGATTGTGATTGTTCCAACTCAACATTTAAATGTTATGCAGGCATGGGATGGTTTTCTAGGAATAATAGGAAGGCTTCCTGGATTGAGAAGGTGCATAGGCATCTTCATCAGTATTTGGCGAATGCGAAATAGAGGTTTTTTAGCATGGCCAAACATTTCTGCTGGCAAAATGATTGTGCCTGAAAAAGTTGGGAAATTACATCCAAGAATAATTGCAAAAGAAACAATTGAATGGCTTAAATCTCCGGAGAGATTAAAAGGACAAAAAGATGATTTACGAAGTCTTAGAGGCAAGCCAGGCGCCATAAATGCAATGTCTAAAATGATAATAAATTTACTCCCTAAATCAATACTAGGCTCGCAAATAGAATAAGTAATAGATACTAAACTAATATCATAAAAAATAAGATATTAGCACTAATTATTAGCATAAAATCTCAATAAGATAGAACTAGAGCACTGAAACTTCGAATTTTAATTGAACTATATTTCACCAGGGATCATCAAGGACGTTGGCATCATTTGATTCGAAAGGATCATTAAATTGAGCCTCCTGGACTACAGGTAAGTCTAAAGGTTCTACATCTACTGGATCCTCAGTCTCTTTTGGAAGGCGGCGTTTAGAAGAGATTTTATTAATTGAAGGATTATCACCTTCTAAAGCATATTCATTAGCTTGTTTTGGTTTATTTTGATTGAAATTATCTTCCTGATTATAAACATCAGAGCTAGGATAAGAGTTTAATTGAGGATCATCCAAATAACGACGCTTTTGCATAACATCCTCCCTTCGATCCTCCAACTCAACATATTCGAATTCTTCTTCTTCCGTAAAGGTTTCATTCGTAGAAGCCTGCAAAGCCCTTTGAGTCTGTTGAGTATCTTCCCCAGAAATTAATTGATTTTCTACAGGGACAAGATTAACCCTATAACGCTCCCTTTCCTGTTCTTCCCAACTCGATCCACCTACTCCAAGTTTTTCAAGAAAACCACTACTTAATTGCTTTAATTTTTCTTCAGCACCTTCATAAACAATAATCCTATCGGCTCCACTGCTAACTATTTCCTCTACAGGGATTTCCCAAGTACTCAGCACGCCTTCTCCGAGCAGTGGAACACCTAATGCTCCCATTACGAGAGTGGTTAGCTCACCAGTTTCAATGTCAAAAGAGAAGCCAAGTACCCTTCCTAATTGCTGTCCAGATTCAGTAATAACCTGACAATTAATAACTCTGCTATATCTCTCAGGCGTAAATCCTTCACTCAAAGAATCAACTGAATCAACAAGTATGACATCACCAACCTGACGAATGCGGTCAAGAGGCATCCAACGAGGAAGTCCTGGAAGAAAACGAGTTAAAGGGTTGTCCCTTAGTCCTAGTGCTACTACTTCACGGCGGTCTATATCAACAACAACTTCTCCTACAAGACCAAGCCTGCGTCCAGTGTCTCGAGTGATGACCTGAGTGCCCATCAACTCAGAACGAAGCCAAAGTCGATCGCTTGGAACGGCCTCGAGTGGTTCATTTTGGGATTGACTATTGATCAAACGAAAACCTTCAGACATGGGCTAATGCGAGTCATTTTGAAGCAATGAAAGGTCAAACACATTTCAAGCTGCATCAGGCAACCCAACAACTTGAGTATGAGCCCCTCGCGCTTGAGCGACTCCTATTGTCCTATTTGAAGCACCAATCATTGGCCGGCGATGACTAACCACCAAAAATTGTGCTTGCTCTGCCTGACGTGCAATCAATGCAGAAAGCCTTTCTACATTGACACCATCCAAAAAGCTATCAACTTCATCTAAGGCATAAAAAGGTGAAGGTCGAAAGCGTTGCAAAGCAAATAAAAAGCTCAATGCAGTGAGAGATTTTTCTCCACCTGACATGGCTGCCAACCTTCGAACTGCTTTACCCTTGGGATGAGCAACTAATGTCAAACCTCCTTCTAAAGGGTCATTCTTATTGTCCAATTGAAGATGCCCATCACCATCTGAAAGACTGGCAAATATTTCACGAAAATGACCATCTACAGCTTCAAAGGCTTCCATAAAAGCCTCTTCGCGCAAAGTGGCTACTGTCTCAATACGAAGCAAAAGTTCTGATCTTTCTTCACTAAGAGTTGCAAGTCTTTCCTCTAAAGCACTAAGCCTCTTATTCAATTCATCTAATTCTTCCAGCGCCATCATATTCACTGGTTCTAATGCTTCCATATGATTTTGTATTGTTTGCAAGTCAGCCTGAAGTGCTTCCAAGCCTGCACTCCTTAACTCATCAGAAATTCCAGGAAGGGGATCCGGAAGAGAATTCTCTAACTCTTGAAGTCGAATCGTTCCACTGCGAAACTCTTCATGTAATGCGCTTATATCTTGACGAATACGTTCAAGCTTCCACTGACCCTCTTGAAACAATTGCCTTTGATTAGCTAAGTCTGCCTCAGCAGCATCTCTAGCAACTCTTTGCTCACCAAATCTACTCTGCAATTCTTTTTGTTTTTCTTCTAACAAATTGCTTCGCTCTTGCAATTCTTTTTGTTGATTCCTCCATTCCTTATGAGCATTAGCT
>PVBE010708551.1_pt1 | contig 10186 bp, 8 predicted proteins | sample 1631181 | NCBI WGS metagenome assembly PVBE01 (sample SAMN08397723, study PRJNA350692) | Marine metagenome, whole genome shotgun sequencing project. | isolation source: water | place: Pacific Ocean | collected 2012-04 | reverse complement strand
TACACTCGATGGCAGGCGGCGCGGGATGCATCGATCGCGCTGGGTCGCCCTGCAAACTGAGCCGGCGACCGCGAGGAGGGCGTATGAGCGACCCCGAGTACGACGTCATCATTATTGGGGGCGGAATCAACGGGGCTGCCTGCGCCTCGGCGCTCACACGCCAGGGGTATCGCATCCTGCTGCTCGAGCAGGGCGATTTCGCATCGGGCACAACCGCCGCTTCGACCAAGCTGATCCACGGCGGCTTACGCTACCTCGAAACCGCGATCACGCAGCTTTCCATCTCCGATGCCGGACTCGTACACGAAGCCCTGCAGTCGCGGGAGGCTCTCCTGCGCGAGGATCCCCATCTGGTCAAACCTCTGCCCTTCGTGCTGCCGGTCTACGACGGGGACCCCCGCCAAGGCTGGTACGTCCGGGCGGGTCTTCTGCTCTACGACCTGCTCTCACCGCGCAAGGTCTCGCCCTGGCACCGCTCGTTTACCGTCACGGACCTGCGCCGCCAGGAACCCTCCATCGAGACAGCGGGCCTCAAATCGGCGTATCTCTTCTACGACGCTCACGTGGAGATGCCAGAGCGCCTCTGCATTGAGTACCTGACCGAAGCACGGGAGTCCGGCGCCGATGTCCGCAACTACGCCTCCGCCGATTTCATCATCGTCAACAACGGCGTGGCGCAGGGAGTCGACTATCACGATGTCCTCACCGGCGAACGCCACTCGGCCAGCGCCCGGCTGATCCTGAACGCTGGCGGACCCTGGGTCGACGCGGTCCTGGAAGCAACGGGCAACCGCATGCAACGACGCGTGGGAGCCACGAAGGGTTCCCATCTCGTTCTCAACCTCGACGGCCGGGGACCCAGCCACGGCATTCTGGCCAGCGCCCAGTCGGACGGGCGGCACATCTTCGTCGTCCCCTGGCTGGACCACCACATCATTGGCACTACCGATATCCGTCACGACGGCGATCCCGGAAACCTTCGCCCCGATGCCTGGGAGGTGGACTACCTGATCTCAGAAGCCAGTCGCATCCTGCCTGGCATCGGCGTCGATCGCGAACACATCCTCTACGGTTACAGCGGCGCACGACCACTTCCCTACACCACCAAGACGATGGCGGAAGGCGCGGTCACTCGCCGATCGTTCGTGATCGATCACGAATCCGAGGGCGTGGAACGCCTCTTCTCGCTCATCGGCGGCAAACTCACCACCGCTCGCCGCCTGGCGCGGTCCGTCACCCGGACCGTGCGGAGCACCTTGGGCGCGGCCCCTCGCTCAGGACGGCCGCACGCCCTCCCCTCGCGGGGACCGGACCGGGCCTCGTTTCTGCCGGCGGCGACTCAGGAAAATCTACGCGCTCGCTATGGCCAGCGTGCTGAGGCGGTTGCCGCGTACGCCGCCGTCGATCAGACGCTGGCGGATCCCATCTCCCCGTTCCATCCCGACATCGGCGCGCAGGTCCACTATGGGGTCGAACATGAGAGCGCCCGCACCGTAGGCGACATCCTCCTGCGCCGTACTCCCGTCGGGCTCACATACGACCTGGGACGCTCCGCCGCGCCCCGTGTCGCCGCGATTATGCAGGGCCTGCTGGATTGGTCCGACGCAGAAACCGCCCAAGCCGTCCGGGACTACGAGATGGAGCTGCACCGATCCTTCGTTGTCTTCGATCGCGGCACAGGGACCCAACCGCCGTCAATGCCGGACGCAGCTACACGTGACGCGAGCACCAGTGGCGGGTGAAGCTGAATCATCACGTCGTGGCTCTTGTACCTATCAAGTCGCTCCTCGGGCATCGGGAAGCAGCACCCATACGCGAATCAGGCCAGAGATTCTTGGCTGGCCTCGCCGGGCGATTGGCTATCGATCCCGTCGAACATGTGCAGGGCGCGCCCACGCTGTTCCCAATCGGAGTCACCCAGGCGCATAAACCTGACTAGGCAGGCTTCCTACCCCCTCTCCGCCCCAGCGAGACCTGCCGATCATGAGACATGCGAACTCTTCGATCGTCGAGACATGTGGGGGCTCGCTCTCCTCGCTGGGCGCTCCGTTTCGCCGGGCGCACAGCCATGTATTGGATCTGGGCTCCGGTCATCGGCTTGGTCGCCGTCTCCGCCGTGCCCACGGACAGCCTCCACTCCTATTTTGCCGCGGGCATCGTCGCCGGCGCTGCTCTCCTGACGCACGTCCTCCGCACGCACCAACACCAAGCACATGCCTCGCAGATCACGCGAACGATCGCGGCCTTGCGTCAACGCGCCGACACCTATCAGCGCGACGCCACCACCGACCGCCTGACCGGCATCCACAATCGGATGGCTTTCCACGACGCCTTGGAGGCCAACCACTCGCGTATCCGTCTCTCGCCGGAGGAAGACGACGCTGCCCTCCTCATGATCGACCTGAACGATTTCAAGGCCATTAATGACACTTGGGGCCATCACGTAGGCGACGACGCCTTGGCACAGCTTGCGCGAATCATCCAGGAGGAATCGCGCGTCTCGGGCGTGGTCGGACGACTCGGCGGAGATGAGTTCGGCATCCTGGCGGCGGGCATGTCACGCGCCCAAGCCGAACGCCTCGCCGAACGCGTCCGGACCGCGGCCGCCGCCCGGTTGGTTCGGCGCGACCGAGAGGGCCGCGAGGTCCGGCTCTCGGCGAGCGTCGGCGTCGCCAGCCTGCGCCGCCACGCCACCTTAGACGACGTCTTCATGGCTGCCGACCGAGAACTCTACGCCGAAAAAGGCCGCCGCCGAAACGGGCACGCCGCGCACCAGCGCCACGCCGCCTGAGCCCCGAACCGACCCTCTCCGACACAAGCTCCGCGCCCCTGATAGACTCCCGCCCGTCTCAGAGGGAGGTTTGCAAATGTCGAACGAAATGGGCATCTTTGAAACCATGCGGACGCTCCGCGCGATCCGCCGCTATAAGCCTGACCCGATCCCGGAGGACGTGACCGCTCGGATCCTGGAAGCGGGCACTCACGCCCCATCCGGCGGCAATGGGCAGCCCTGGCAATTCATCCTCCTCCGCGACGCCGATGTGAAGCGGCAGGTCGGCGAGATCGCCGACTCCATCGCTCGCGAAAGGCGCGGCCACTACCCCAGCCAGCCGCCCGCCAAGCTTGGCCCCCCGACCCCTCTCGGCGAGGCGCCATTGCTAATCATGGTCTGCCGTCGCACGCTCGATCCACCCATCGCGACGAGCATGCCTAGCCTCTACGCTTCCATCTATCCGGCCGTGCAAAATATGCTGCTCGCGGCGCGCGCCCAAGGTGTCGGCGGTGTCTTGGTCACGATGTTCAAGATCAAGGAGCAGGCATTCAAGGATCTGCTCGGCATTCCTGAGGACGTGGAACCCTGCGCACTGCTGCCCTTCGGTTACCCCAAGGGCAACTTCGGACCGATCAGCAGAATGCCCTGGCGGGAAGTCAGCTTCATCGACCACTGGGGAACAGCGCCATAGGCACCGCGGATCACGCAGCCACGGATCAGCGAACGGAGAACGCCATGCGTCGCAACGTCGTCAAACATAAGATCAAGGAAGGGACGCCTAGCGTCGGGACCTGGCTCGCGACGGGTAGTCCCTTGGCCGCGGAGATGCTGGCTCATCAGGGGTTCGACTGGCTCAACGTCGACATGGAGCACAACGCCATCGACATCAGCCAGACTCAGGCGCTCTTCCAGGCCATTGCCACCACCACCGCCATCCCGTTCGCGCGTGTCCCCTGGAACGACCCGCAGATTATCAAACGCGTCTTGGACATCGGGGCCTACGGCGTCGTCGTTCCGACGATCCAATCGCGAGACGAGGCAGAGGCCGCCGTCGGCGCCTGCCGCTACCCGCCCGCCGGCTATCGCGGTATGGGCACGATCCGCGGCCGTCTCTACGGCGGTGCGGACTACCCCGAGAAGGCCAACGACGAGATCTGCGTCGTCCTGATGCTGGAAACCTGGAAAGCGGTGGAGAACGCGGACGATATCCTCAGCGTCCCAGGCATCGATGCTGTCTTTATCGGTCCCAATGACCTTGCCGCCTCGATGGGTTTGCCCCTAGGGCTCGACAACGCCCATCCCGACCACGTCGCGGCCGTCGATGCGATCCGCGAGGCCTGCGAGCGCAACGGAGTCCCGCCTGGGATCCACTGCGGCTCCCCTGCCGCGGTGAACCAACGGATCAGCGAGGGCTTCAAATGGATCGCGCTGGCTTCGGATGCCGGGCTGATGTCGGGCGCCGCCTCGGCACAACTCGGCGAACTCGACTGGGAAGCGCGCGACCCGGAGGCTCCGGTTCAGTTCTAGCCTCCGGTTCAGTATTAGCAAGGACGGACGAACGATCGGCGCTGGCGAATCAAGAGTGCGACGGCTGAGCGATCGATCCGCTCTCCTTCGACGCCGCCAGGTCCATTGACGCTCCCTCTGGCGCGGGCGGACCCGCATCGTCCGCCAGCCGCAGGCGGTTCAAGCGCAGCGAATTCGCCATCACGCTGAGACTCGAAAGCATCATGGCGAACGCCGCGATGATCGGCTCAAAGAAGCCGAAATCACCGAACAGCCAATGCAGGCCCCCGGGCACCGGGCCCGCGGCCTCGAAGATCGGGTAGAAGATGCCCGCCGCGATCGGGATGAGCAGGACGTTGTAGCCGAACGCCCAGACCAGATTCTGGCGAATCATTCGCATCGTCGCGCGACCCAGGTGAATCGCTTGCACGACGCCGCGCGGGTCGTCCCGCATCAACGTCACCTCGGCCGCCTCAATCGCCACATCCGTTCCGCCACCCATCGCCACGCCCACATCGGCCTGCGCCAGGGCAGGCGCGTCGTTGATGCCATCCCCCACCATCGCGACAATCCGGCCGTCCCCTTGCAGACTCTTGACCACGTCCGCCTTATCCGCGGGCAACACCTCCGCGATGACTTCATCGATGCCCAGATCGGCCGCGACGGCTTGAGCCGTCGCCACGTTGTCCCCAGTCAGCATCACGGTGCGAATCCCCAACTCCTTCAAGCTGCGAACCGCGTACCGCGACGCGGGCCTGACCGTGTCCGCAACCGCAATGACCCCGGCCAGATTCCCATCGATCGCGACGAACATCGGCGTTTTCCCAGCCTTCGCCAGTCCCGCCACCTCGCTCTCGATTCGCTTGATCTCGAACTGCTCGTCCCGCATCAATCGCGCGTTGCCGATAGTCACGATCCGGCCACCAACCTCGGCCCGCGCTCCTCGACCGGGTAACGCCTCGAAGACCGTCGACTCCGGGAGCCGAGGATCGTCGCGATCAACCGCCGCGACGATTGCCTGCGCCAGGGAGTGCTCGGACCCGCGTTCGACTGCAGCCGCGAGCCTCAGCAGATCACCCGGCTCACGATCACCGATCGGCAGCACGTCGGTCACCGAGGGCCGGCCCACCGTTAACGTACCCGTCTTGTCGAAGACCACCGTCGTGACACCGTGAACGCGTTCCAAGGCTTCGGCGGAACGGAACAGCACTCCGTGTTCGGCCGCCTTCCCTGTGCCCACCATGATCGCCGTGGGGGTGGCCAACCCCAGCGCACAGGGACAGGCCACGACAAGGATGGCGACGGCATTGAGAATCGCGAACGTCAGCGCCGGTGATGGCCCCACGCCCCACCAGAGCGCGAACGTTCCCACCGCAATCGTGATCACGACGGGAACGAAGATTGAAGCGATGCGATCCGCGAGCCGCTGCACAGGCGCCTTCGAGCCCTGCGCGGACTCGACGAGCGCAATGATCCGCGCCAAGACCGTCTCCGACCCCACCTGGGTAGCGCGAAACTCGACCATGCCCGTGCCGTTGATCGTGGCGCCAAAGACGGCGTCGCCCGGCCCTTTATCCACGGGGAGACTCTCGCCCGTCAACATCGACTCATCCACGGCGCTGCGGCCGTCGCGAACCTCGCCGTCGACCGGGATCTGCTCGCCGGGGCGAACAACGATCGTGTCACCGACGAGGAGCTGCTCCACGGGCAGCTCGATCTCTTGACCATCGCGAATCGCACGCGCGGTCTTGGGGCGCAGATGCAGGAGCCGCTGGATAGCGGACGATGTCCGCCCCTTGGCGCGCGCTTCCAGATAGCGACCGAGCGTGACGAATCCCACGATGATGATCGCGGTCTCATAGAAGACTTCGCGCCTCAACCCAGCGTCTCCGAACGGGCCCGGTGCAAACGTTGCAGCAACGCTGTAGCTAAACGCCGCCAGCACGCCGATCGTGATCAGCGTATTCATATCCGTCGCGCCGTGACGCGCCGACTTCGCGGCGGCACGGAAAATGCTCCGGCCCGTGAACAGCAGCAGCGGCGTCACCACCGCGAACAGGCTGATGAACAGCGCATCCTTGTCCCAGCCAAGGTCCGCCCAGCGATTCACTTGCATCGCCAGGAAGACCGACCACCCGACGACCAAAGCAACAGACGCGCTTACCAGCAGCCGCCTGCGCTCGAGCGCCCGCTCCTCCTCCTCCCAATCGCCGCCCGTTGCGGCGGCGCTCGCCACTCGGACGTCATAACCCGCCCGCTCGATCGCAGCGACTAGGTCTTCCCGCCCGGTCCGTTCGGGATCGAAGTCGATGCTGGCACGTTCCGAGGCAAGGTTGACGGAGACGCTGTCGACGCCCGCCACCTTCCCGACGACCTTCTCGATCCGCAGCACGCACGCCGCGCAGAACATCCCCTCGATCGGGAGAACGACATGCTCCGTCTCAGACCCCGTTCGGACATCGGCTGTGGGAGTTGCCGGCATATTCGGCTCTTGTATCTCGGAAAACGCCCGGACCGTTATGTCGCGTCCGGCGCGAACTCCGCTTCGGTCAGAGCGTCGACGAGCTGGCCCTGCGTCACCTTCGACTCGTCAAAGCTGACCGTCACGTCCTTCGTGTCCGGATCGCCAGAATCAAGGTGCGCCCCCTGCCGTTCGACGATCTTCTGAATGCTCTGAATGCAGCCATCGCAATGAATCGCCGGAATGTGCATCGTCATGGTTTCAGACATGGGTTTCCCTTCTCAGTCGCTTCGCGGACAACATCGTCTCTGCCAAATGTTCTCGTCTCTTCAGTGCGTAGCCCCTTCCGCGTGAAGTGCCCGCTCGTGGAGACCGTGTTCGATCACCGGGCACTGATAGGCCCCAGTCGATTTCCCAAGTCGCGACTCTGAAGCACGAATCGTGTGATCCAGCGCATCGCGCAGCGCGACCGCATCCCGGATCCATTCGTCGATCTCGTTTCGTTTGGTCCGTAGCAGGCCCACAACGTGGTCACAATTCACGGCGTCCGATGAGCTCGCTCGCAGGATGTCGCCCACCTCTTCCAAAGACAGCCCCAGCGCCTTGGCCTTCGCGACGAACTCCAGCCGTGCGACATCCGCCGCCGCGTAGTGACGGTAGCCGGACGGCTGCCGCGCTGGCTCAGGTAGCAGCCCGATCTCCTCGTAGTAGCGGATCGTCTTCGGAGGGACTCCGACCGCGTCCGCGAGTTCACCAATCTTCATCGTGGCCTCCGCCTCAGAGCATAAACCTTCCAGTCGACTGGAGGGTCAATTCCTCCGGTGCGGGCACGCTGGGGATGCGGCCGCCGATACACTCCGAGCAACGACCGATCGCCAAACGCACCCAGAACCGATGGGCCAATGACGCGCGTTCTGCTCCTCATCCCCACCGCCTCCTATCGCGCGCCCGACTTCATGGAAGCGGCGACGAAGCTCGGCCTGGAAGTGGTCGTGGGCTCCGATCGCGGGCAGCCTCTCGCCGACCTGTTCCCAGGCAGAACGGTCACAGCGTCGTTCGCTGATCCGGTTGCGGGAGGCGCGGAGATCGCGCGCTTCGCCGACAGTTTTCCGCTGGACGCCATCGTCGCCGTCGACGACGGCGGCACAGTTCTGGCGGCAGAGGCCGCGAATCAGATCTCGCTTCCCTCCAACAGCGTCGAGGCGGTCCGCGCCACCCGCGACAAATCGCTGATGCGCGCCATCCTCGATGACGTCGACGTGCCCACTCCCGGTTGGCGCACGTTTCCCGTCGACATCGACGCCACTGCGCTCGCGACCTTGGTGAGCTACCCATGCGTCGTCAAGCCCATCGCACTCTCCGGAAGCCGCGGGGTGATGCGGGCCGATGATCCGGAATCTTTTATGGCTGCCGTCGACCGGCTGCGTACGATCCTCAGCGATCCCACGGTCGCTGAGGAGTGCGGGGAGTCCGGCGACCGCTTCCTGATCGAGGACTACATCCCCGGAGTCGAGGTCTCGCTGGAAGGCTTGATGACGGATGGCAGGCTGCACGTCCTGGCACTCTTCGATAAGCCCGACCCGCTCATCGGCCCGATCTTCGAGGAGACGATCTACGTCACTCCCTCGCGGCTCGAGCGGAAGGTCCAACAGGCGGTGGCAGAAATCGCCGAACGCGCGATCCTGGCCCTGGGAATCAGCGAGGGGCCAGTGCACGTGGAACTCCGGCTCACCGATCACGAGATCTACCCCATCGACATCGCCGCACGCAGCATCGGCGGGTTGTGCGCGCGAACCCTGAGCTTTGGCACCGGGATGTCACTGGAAGAGATCATTCTGCGCCACGCCACCGGCGCCGCCATCGACACGTTCGAACGGGCGGACCCGGCTGCGGGAGTCATGATGATCCCCATCCCAGCAGGCGGGGCATTGCGCGGCGTCTCCGGGCTGGATGCCGCCCGGGCGGAACCACTGGTCAGCGAGGTCACGATCTCCATCCCCGAAGGACACGAGGTGGTTCCGCTGCCAGAGGGTGGGGAGTATCTCGGCTTCATCTTCGCCCGCGGCGACACGCCGCAGGCGGTCGAGGCCGCGCTTCGGGCTGCCCATGCAAGACTAACCTTCGACATCAGCCCCCAAAGCGACATCCACCCCTAAGCGAGATCGCCCCCTAAGCTCGGCACCAGCCTTCCGCGCGACGCCGGGGCTCCCCGTTATCCGCGTCTCCTCAGCGCGCGGGATACGATCAGCAGGTACGATCACCACCGATCCCCTGCCTGCCGGATCTGTTCGTTGAGCCTGGTCGGTTCGGAGTAAACGTGTCGGTCTCTGTGCGTCCTCTGTCCTTTCGCAGCAAGAAGGACATCAACGCCTTCATCGACGTTCTCTGGTCCGTCTATGCCGACGATCCGAGCTGGGTCCCCCTCCCCAAGATGCTGCAACGAGAGGCGCTGGACCCGCGCAAGGTTCCGTTCCTGGCCTACGGTGAGGCACAGCTCTTTCTCGCGGAGCGGGACGGCGAGGCTATGGGCCGGATCTCGGCCCATATCAATCCCAGACACGACGAATACCACGAGGAGAAAGCTGGGTTCTTCGGGTTCTTCGACTGCCTTGACGACCCCGAGGCGGCAGCGGCGTTGATCGCCGCCGCCGAGGAGTGGCTCCGCGATCGTGACGTGGACTTCGTTCGTGGGCCACTCTCGTTCACGATTAACGACGAGGCTGGCTGTCTCGTCGAAGGATTCGACCAGCCACCGACCGTGATGAATCCACAAGGCCAGCCGCACTTTGGGAGGCTGATCGAGGCCAGCGGCTATGCCAAGGAGAAGGATCTCTTCGGCTGGTACTACCCCGTCACCGATCTCAGCGATCGATTCGAGACGTGGCACGAGCGCATCCGCTCCCTGCCCAACATCCGTGTCCGCAGCTTCGACCCGAAACATCTTCGCCGCGACGTCAAGCTCGCGCTCAGCATCTATAACGATGCCTGGCAGGACAATTGGGGCTTCGTTCCTGTCTCCGACGAAGAGGCGGATCACTTCGCCGCTCAGCTCAAGTTCGGTCCCATCATTCTGGCTGATCCACGAATCACCGCCATCGTGGAGTTGGACGGCGAACCGGCGGCGATGATCGTGGCGGTGCCGAACTTCTTCGAGGCCCTCCGGGGCCTCAACGGCTCACTCTTCCCGTTCGGATGGGCCCGCTTCTACTGGCGCCTGCGGCGAGGCCTCAAGAACGGCCGGGTCGTCTTGCTCGGCCTGAAACGACAACACATGAGAAAACGTGCTCTGGCGGGGATGAACCTGATGCTGCTCAGCGAGATTCACCTTCGCGGCAAGGAAGCCGGCTATGACTGGGCGGAACTGGGCTGGGTGCTGGAAGACAACACACTGCTCAACTCCTCGTTGGGGAAGACCAACGGTCATATCCATAAGGTGTACCGGATCT
>PVBE010069917.1_pt1 | contig 10186 bp, 6 predicted proteins | sample 1631181 | NCBI WGS metagenome assembly PVBE01 (sample SAMN08397723, study PRJNA350692) | Marine metagenome, whole genome shotgun sequencing project. | isolation source: water | place: Pacific Ocean | collected 2012-04 | reverse complement strand
CAATTCCAACGTTTCCTGAAGAATCAATCCTCATTCTTTCAGTAAAAGAGGAGCCAGTGCCAAATAATATATTCTGACTGGAACTGGCAGTGAGACTTCCTGTTTGAGCAATTAAGGTTAGGCTGGTTGAAGTAACAGTGAGGTTATTTGCTCCTTCAATGGTTAAAGCTCCAGCAGTTGTCTGCCAGGTGGAAGCTGCAGCTGCAGTTAAGTTAAGGAGGCCTGAAGCTCTAATGTCATCTGTGTCAATGGTGATGGTATTACCTATTGTAGTAGTGGCAGAATAGATGTTTGCCCAGCGGTAATCAGGTGAACCAAGGAAGTAATTGGAGTCAGCGTCAGCTGCCGGTCTGATTCCCCAGGCAAAAGTAGAAGTGGTGTTGCCGTAGATGATAAGATTGCCAGAACCTATGATATTTCCCTGGACAGATAAGAGATCAGATGGGGTGGAAGAAGCAATACCAACGTTACCATCTCCATCAATAATAAACTTATTTCCGTCGCCATCAGCTGACCCTGAAACAGCGAAATAACCTGAAGTGGTAGAAGCTGCCAACTCAAGGCCGAAATCAGGGCTTGTATCTCCTATGCCGATAATGTTGTCGTAAGAGTCAACAAATAAGGTATTGGCATCAACCGTTAAACTGCCTGTAAAAGTAGAGGTAGCAGAACTTGAAATATAAAGGGGGAAGTTAAAGTTGAAGCGATCATAGCCAGCATCCCAATTTATTAAAGCATGGGGAGTGTCTGTTCCCCGGTAATACCTTAAGGTAGAGGTGGCGTCAGCTGTGGCATCTGAATTAATGGTAAAAGTTTCACCTTCAGTTCCAGCTAAAGTAGAAGTGGCAGCATAGATATTATTGGCATAGAGACTATCTGTATAAATATTCTGCCAGTCCACCGAAGCCGAACCTATGTCTTTAGTTCTATGGGAAGTTGGCATTATATCTCCAGTAATAGTTAAGTTTCCTTTAGTATAAATATTGCCATCTATCTCCAAAGCTGAACTGGGACTGGTAGTGGCAATGCCGACGTTGCCGCCATAAGGATTTAAAAGAATATTGCCAAGAGCTGAACCAATAGTAAGATCGCCAGATAACTGGGTTATTGGTCCGGCAAAGGTAGAAGTGGCAGAACCAGATACAATAATGGTAGTGCCAATAGTGGTAGTTCCTGAAGTCTGGATGGAACCTGCAATAGTATTAAGAATGCCAATTCCCAAGCCCCCTGTTCCATAGATATTGCCTCCAACAGATAACAAGGAAGAAGGAGTGGAGCTGGAAATTCCAACATTGCCTGAGTTTAAGATACTTAAGATCTCAGTTCCTGGTTTGTATATATGCAAGAGGCCTCCGGCTGTAGCTTCAGCTGACTGCCTTAAAGTCATGGCATAGTCTGTGGTTGAGGCCTGAATGGTTAAAAGAGAGATTGGTGAGGTTGTTCCAACGCCAACTCTGTTGTCATAGGGATCAATAAAGAGAGTGTTGGTATCAACTATTAAACCACCAACAATAGTAGTCGTAGCTGTAGAACCATCAAACCAGATATTACCCTCTGCCTCTATATCTCCAGATATCATCAAATCGTTAGAAGAAAGAGAGTGAGAAGTAACAGTAGCGCCGATATGAACTTGGGCTTGAGGCGAAGTAGTGGCAATACCAATTCTTTGAGTTCCCGTGTCAACAAACAAAACTGGAGTAGTTGAAGTTCCAAAGAAGGCCTGACCCCAAACCTGTAATAAATAATCAGCCGTAGTAGTGGAAATAGCTACGTTGCCTGAAGCATCAATGACAAAAGGGCTAGAATCTGTATCTGAATCCTCAATAACAAAAGAGTTGCCAGATCCCAAGTTAGTTAGTTTAAAAGCAGGAGAAGTGGCAACTGATGTTGAAGTAGCAGTTAAAATAGAACCCGTTCCTCTTTGATAGAGAGCTAAAATGGCTCCAGCTGAGGTTCCTGTAATTTTACCGAGTTCGGCAGTAGACCAGGTGCCAGTTGAAGAGAAATTAAATATTCTTCCGCCTCCTGTTTGGGAAACCGTAAGAATGGCTGAAGTACTGGAAGCGGTAACAGTTTCTATTCCATAGAAAGCCCGGTCACCGGTAACCGTCATGTCGCCGGTAAGAGTCATGTCGCCTGTAATGGTGAAATCTCCAACCAAATTAGTTTCTCCTGTAGTCTTAACTTCAAATATAGTACTACCGCTGTTAACGCTTAAAAGGTCACCAACGTAATTTTCGGGAGAAGAAAGATAAATTCTTTGGGCCGTAACCGGACCTTCAATTTTAGTTTCATCAGCAATGTAAACCAAAGGATTTAAAGTGCTGACAGAATTAATGACTACTTGCTGGCCGTAGAGCTGGAGTCCGGTAGCAGCCGAAAGAATAACATTTCCCGAGCCTACCGTCTGTAAGACGATTTCTCCGTTTTCCTGGTAGATCTTGGGAGAGCTGACCGGTTCTGTAATATATATAGTTTGGGAAACGACTCCGCCGGGAGCATAAAGGCGCTGTTGGATTGCAGATTCCAAGTCAACAATTTGGGCAAAAACTTGGGTTCTGAAATCAGCTAAGGCCTTTTCATCAACCTTTACAATCTCTTTGGTAACTTCAGTTATGGGTTGTAGCTCGGTAACTTCTTTCCTTTCTGTTATAACTTCTTTAACGACAAAGGGTGTTTCTTTTAATCTTTCTAGTTCCTGGCGCAGTTCTTCAAATTCTTCTTTCTCTACTCTTTCTCCAACGGCCACCCTTTCAATTAGAGGTCCTTTCCATGGTTGAATAACAAAATCACCAAAACCAAAAACCCGAACCTTTAATCCTGAGGCCAATTTATTTATAATTTCTTGTCCTGAAACAAAAACCTGTTCTAATTCTTGAGTTTCTCCTACTAAGGTTTTTTTAACTACTAAATAACCTTTAGATATCTCTTTTCCAAGATCTAAGAATTTCTTGTCAGTAAAACGGTCAGCTGCCAGATAACTATCTTTTATTTTATTGGCTCCCTGAACAATCTTAGTATCAAGGGAGCTATCAATAGCAAAGTAGCTCTTTACAATGTCAGAGGTCCTATCTCTGAAAACTGTGAAATCTGGCCTGGGTATGCTGGGAACAGGGATACTAAAACGAGGAATACTAGGACGAGGAATAGCAAGTTTGGGAAGTTTTATGTCTTTTAATCCAAAAATTTTCTCATCTAGGTATTGATCTGTTTTTTGATAAGTTTCTGTAATTTTACTTGGCTGTTTTGACATCCAACTGCCATACCCCTTAAAAAGACTGGTGGCAGATTGAGCGGTCTGAAGGTCTAGAGTAACTTCTGATAATTGGTGAGTGGCTTTTTGAACGATTGGGGAAATGTCTTTAAAAACTGATTGTAATGATTCTTTGCCGAAAACCGTACCGGCTGTTATTAAAACAAAAACTAGGGCTAAGGCAAAACCAAAACGCAATCTTGGGATCTCCACCAGTTGATCTTCTGTAATTTCCTCTTTGGCAACTGGAAGATTTTCTGGGGGTCCAACTGACTCTGCTTTAACAACTTCTTGATGGTTGATTTTACCGTTATACTCTTTGATTTTATCTAAATATTCATTAAGCCATTCTTTTTTCGTCACCCAATTTCTACCAAACTTTAAAGCCCGCAATTTTCCTTTGCGAGCCCTTAATGATAAATACTCCTGTGAGTAATTGCAGTACTTTGTGGCTTCCTGGAGAGATATATAATTTTCAGAATTCCCTTTTAGCATGTTAATATTGAACTTGACAATAAGTCTTAATCTAGTAAAATTGGTTCAGAGAGTCCAAATAAAACCGCTGATTTTTTTGACACTTGAGGCGATTCTAAAGACTTGTTTGGGATATCTGTTAACCGATATTAATAGATTAATATATTTTCCCTTAAACAAAGAGGGTAGTCAAGAGGTAAGTTGTGCATAACTAAAAGCGCCAAAATAGGCGCTTTTCTGCTAGACAATATTACTAACTATTTACTTTTATATTCTCTAGTATCGCTAACCCGATAAGGGTCATAATTAAGCCAGATCCCCCATAACTTACTAAGGGCAAAGATATCCCAATAATAGGCAGAAACCCCAAATTCATTCCAATATTAATAAAGATTTGGGCAACCAAGATGATGGCTAAACCAGAAGCAAAAAGCCGGGGAAAATTAGTTTGACTGGCAATACCAATTTTTATTATCCGCCAGATTAAAATCAAGAAGAGAAAAAAGAGAATCAATACGCCCAACATCCCAAACTCTTCAGCAATGGAAGCGAAAATAAAGTCGGTTTGGGGCTCTGATAAAAAGCCGTATTGGGTCTGAGATCCCTGGCCCAAGCCTTGGCCAAAAATACCTCCGGCCCCAACAGCAATCTTAGCTTGAATCTGGCTCCAACCAGCCCCTAAAGGTTCCATTTGAGGAGAAACAAAGCTTAAAATTCTATCTTTCTGATAATCTCTCAATAAAAAAGACCAGCTTAAAGCAAATAAAAGCAATCCTGCTAAACAAAGAATTAAAAAATGGCGGATTTTTATTCCCGAAATCAAAAGAACGCCTACCCAAAGAGCAATAAGAATTAAAACAGAACCTAAGTCTGGTTGAAAAAAAATCAAGACTGATGGTAGAGCAACATAAATTCCAGATAATAAAATGTGTCTTATCCGATACATCTCAATATGGCGCATTGAGAAGTACTTGGCCAAAAGAATAATTAAAACTAGCTTTGTTAACTCAATTGGATCAAAAGAAAAAGGGCCCAGCTTATACCAGCTTTTAACTCCTCTGATTTCCGGAGCAAAATAAAATAAACCTGCTAAAAAGAGGAGGGAAAAGAAATAAAAAAGCAAAATTAAATAAGGATCGTTTCTTAAAATCCTGTAGTCAAAGAAGGAAACCAAAAACATAAGAAAAATCCCTATTCCCAAAAAAATAATCTGCTTTTCAAAGTTTAAAAAATCCCCGCTGCTTAAAGAAGAACTGTAAATAGAGAGAAGGCCAAAAGCAACCAGCAAAAGAGCTGAAACAATAATTACCCAATCCACTTTTTTAAGATAATTGAACACCATTTGCTTAAAATTTCTTGTATTATAGCTTAATTGTTATTTTATTATTCTGAGGAATTCTTTCTCGTCTATTATTTTAACGCCCAGTTTTTTGGCTTTTTGAAGCTTAGAACCGGGATTTTCTCCGACCACTAAATAGTTTGTTTTTAAAGAAAGAGAAGTTAAAGGACTGCCGCCCAATAATCTTATTTTCTTTTGGGCTTCAGATCTGGTTAAGCTTTTTAGGGTTCCGGTTATGACAAATGTTTTCTTAATAAGCTTTCTGTTGAATCTTTTTGATGGTAAAATCTCCACTCCTGCTTTTAATAAAGCGTCAATTAATTCCTGGTTTCTTTTCTCTTGAAACCACTTATAAATACTTTTTGATACCTCTGGTCCTATGTCGGGCAAAGCTTCTAATGTTTCTTTTGAAGCTTTATTTAAGTTCTTCAAAGAACTAAAATATTGGGCCAGATCAATAGCTGTTTCTTCGCCCACATGGCGGATTCCTAAAGCATAGATAAACCGAGATAAGGATATTTTTCTGCTTTCTCGGATAGCCGATACGCTATTTTTAGCTGATTTTTCAGCAAATCTTTCCAAGGGAATCAAATCCCCTTCTTCTAATTCAAAAAGGTCTGAAGCCTGGGAAATAAGGTTTTCATCCATTAATTTATCTATAATTTTAGGGCCCAATCCTTTAATATCAAAGGCTTTTTTAGAAACAAAGTGATAAAGAGATTCTTTTCTTTGGGCCTGGCAGTTAAGATTGGGGCATCTCCAGGCCACCTCTCCTTTGGGCCTCAATAAAGTTGTATCACAAACAGAGCATTTCTTTGGCATTTTAAATTCTTTCTCCTTTCCAGTTCTCAAGTCTTTCAAAACTTTAAAGACAGCGGGGATGACATCTCCCGCCCTTTCAATAATTATTGTATCTCCTATTTTCACCCCCAGTCTTTTTATTTCATCTTCATTATGCAGAGTAGCCCGGGAAATGGTTACTCCTCCTACCTTCACTGGCTCTAATTGAGCAATAGGGGTTATGACTCCTGTTCTTCCGATCTGAACCTTTATATCTAAAACCTTGGTTGTAGCCTGCTTTGGAATAAATTTAAAAGCTCGAATTCCCCGGGGGCTCTTACCCGCTACCCCGAGTTTCTTAAAAGTTAGGTTATGGTTAACGCTTATGACCACTCCGTCAATTTGAAAAGGAAGGGATTTTCTTTTCTTGGCTGATTTTCGCCAAAAATCTACAATCTCTTTTAAGCTATGGCAAATTTCCCCGGGATCTGTTTTAAAGCCCAAGTCAGGAAGAATTTGATGCTCTTGAGAATGTTTCCTTTGGCCCAAATCAGTAATAATGTCATAAGCTGAAAACTTAAGGGGCCGGGAAGAAGCTAACTTTGAGTCTAATTGTCTTATGGATCCGGCAGCTAAATTTCTCGGATTAGCATAAGGAGCTAAATTTTTTTTTACCCTTTCTTGGTTAAATTTATCAAAGTCTTTTTTATCCATATAGACCTCTCCCCTCACCTCAATCATTCCTTTAATTTTTTCTTTAACCAAAGAGTTCTTGGGATTTAACCTTAATGGTATACTCTCTATTGTTTTTAAATTTTGGGTAACGTCTTCTCCTATTTTTCCGTCGCCCCTGGTAGCACCTACTTTTAATATCCCGTTAGAGTAGACCAGAGATACGGCAAAGACGTCCATTTTATATTACAAAAAGTATTCAAAACTTAGATCGGGCTCTAACCTTTTTAAATAGTTCTGCCAATCTTTGAGTTCTTTCTCAGAAAAAAGATCATCAATAGAGAGCATGGGAGTTTTCTGTTTTACCTTCTGAAATTGTTCTAAGGGTTTCCCCCCTACCCGCTGGCTAGGAGAGTCTGGGGTGATAAATTCTGGGTATTGCTCTTCTAGTTTATAAAGTTCCTGCTTTAAAGAATCTAGAGCGGCATCGGAAATTTCTTGGCGGTCTAAAACATGATATAAATAGCGGTGATGGGAAATCACCTTTTTTAGCTTTTTTATTTTTTGTTTAACCTCTTCTTTTTTCATAGATTATCTTACAATTTCAATTGCTCTTCGGGTTTCTTTATAAACTCCAATTGACTTTAAACAGTAGTTTTCTCCAGAACATTGGGGGCCCGGTAAAGTAAGCTGGACATCATAACTGGCTCCATTATCTAAAATTCCGGAAACCTCTCCCCCCTCAAAAAGGGATCTTTCTATACCTGTATCTGCTGCATAAAAAGAAATTACGGAGTTCCCCATCTCCTGCATGGTCTTTATTTGAGAAATCAAAATAGCGCTTATTCCTAAAGCAATAGTAAGGATAATAGTCATTGTTATTACAGCGATGTATATAGAAATACCTTGATTATTCATAAAACTATTTTCTAATATCAATATTTCTCTGGGAAACAGCGGTTTGAAGCTTTAAGTTCGGCCTTTGTCCTGACCCTTGTCCCTTGCCCTGAATTTCCAAAAAGAGAACTACTCTCGGCTGCTCGTCATCCTCTTGATCCCAACTGCTGTCCGGTCCCACTTTGAAGCTTAAAACCTCAAGGTCAGATCCCGTTAAATAGTTTTCCACTCCGTTTTTGTTCTCTTTAAGACGAGTACCCTCTAAAAAGAACTCCTGACACTGGTCTTGATAATTCAAAAACTTTATTCCCTGGCCATCACGGGTCTTTTTATAGTTAAGCTTTATCGGCTCCCCGGTAATACAGATGGCATCAACGTCTTTTCTGGCCATTCTTGCGGCCCGGGACATATATTCCATTATATATGAGCTTTGGCTGGAAATCTGCTGGGAAGAAAGAGCATACCTTTGGACTTTTAAACTGGATACAAAAATCCCCAAGGCTGCGGTTAAGGCCAGGGAAAAGACGGCTACGGAAACCATTAATTCAATTAGAGTGAATCCTTTTTTCATCGCCAGTTGTATAAATTATACTGGGCAGTGACGCTGTGGCTTCTGCCTCTTTCATCCCAAATAACCTCAACTGAAATCTCCAAAATATCGGCTTGGGGTTTTAGAACGCTGATCTTTCTTTTAAACCTGGTTGGAGAACCCAGAGAATAGCTGTAAAACCCGCTGCTGTCTAGATTCAAATAGCTAGTAGCGCTGTATACTTGAGACAAGCTCTGGCTATTATAGTCTGCCTCCCAGTTTCCTGAAGGCAAACCATCGTCCCAAAGCAAAAAAGGGTTGGATCTTTGCTCTAACCAATTAGAATCTCTAATATTCCTAACAATTTCAATGCCCTCCTGGCTAAGATAGCTGGAGACCAGCCTTGAACCGGAAACCGAGGTAAAAACGGAAACCTGCTGTATCAAGGAAAAAACCCCCACAACCCCTACTGTGATAATAAAAACGGCAGTAGTAACTTCAATTATAGTGAATCCTCGATTAATCATATATTACTCAATTGTTATTAATCCTACTGAATTAACTCTTATTATCCTTGTTTTACTTGAATCGGCTATGAGAGATATGGTAATGACGGCTGATGAAGGATCACTGCAATCTCCATCAATACAAACAAGAGGATCTGGGGCTTTAAAGGTAACAGAAAAAGAAGAAGAGGGGAAAAGATTTTCTATTTGTATTCCTAGCTCTAATCCCAAATCTTCTATGTTTTCTCTAAATTTATCAGGGGGGCTACCGCAAATATTACCCGAGCTAAACCGCTGGTTATCATCACAATCAGCAAAAAGAGTAATTTGAAGAGGACTTTGATCAAAGTAAATTCCAAAACCACCCAACGGATAAAATTCCTCTCCCAAAGGAACAATCCCCTGGCCAATTTCCTTTGAAGATATGGCCATTTCTTGAACCCTCCTTATTTCCTGAGCTAATTTATTAGCTGACCTATCCAAAGCAAGCTGCTGCTGCCCTAGACGAAAGTTAGGCACTAAAACAACGGTCATAATGGTAATAATCCCCATAACGACCAGAAGCTCGATTATGGTAAAGCCTTTTTCCCTCATTTTTTAATTATATCACAACCCCTTGACCAGAAAAACTTCCTAAAAGAAAATGACGGAGAAAGAATCTCCGCCATTTTCATATCAAACGATTAAGTTTTCTTAAGGAAATGCTGATTATTCTGTTGGTGCAACTTCTTTGTATTCTGGCAGAGGAAATTCAGGAGAAATATTATACCCTTTAGTATCATCTCTTCCCTGGTCATCAGTAATAGTTAGAGAAACTGACTTTAGGCCGCCGGACTGAAACCGGGTAGAAGGATTGAGGTCGTTGCCTGAATCTCCTGATGGTGACCCTCCTTGGAAAGTCCATTCCCGAGAAATAATACCTGAAGATCCCTCAGAAGAAGATGACTGATCTAAAAAATAAGCTTTTTCTTTAACAGCCGGTCTAAAAGTATCGCAATCCTGCCATAGTTCATTGTCCAAAGAGCATTTAAAATCAGCTCTGGCTTCTTGTTTGATTTGAAAAGTTTGGGTTTTAGCATCGGAAACACCGAATGTATCTTCGATATAAAGTTCTGCAGTGAAGCTGCCCGGTCCCAAAGTTTGAGTCTGGGGCGTAAAATCACATAAAGTGCCAGGAGTACAACTAAGATCTGGATCTCCTCCCCAATTGAGAATATCCCATTCAGACTTGGTAATATCGCTTGTTCCTTCAGGGTCTGTAGAATTGTTTATTAAATAGAAGGGACAGCCGGTATAAGCTACACAACCTGTAGAATTACACTCTGAGGCATCACAGGAAATTGAAGTAACAGGAGGACTGTTAACCGGGCACTCTGGAGTACAAGTGCCGCATCCTTCGGCTTCACAATAAGTAGGAGTACAACTGGCTTGTGAGCCATTAGGGCAATTAATGGTTGTAGGTGAACAGGTTTCAGATTGATCAGTACACTGAGTAGACCAATATCCTCCAACCCAGACATCCTGCCAATAGCCGTCAACCCAGACATCTTCATAGTAAAAAGCTGGAGATAAAACAGTTTCGCATTGGGTTTCAAAATAAGATAGAGGGTCTATCCAAACGTCTTCGCATTGGGTTTCAAGATAAGCATCAGGATCAACCCAACAAGTATAATCATAGCCCTCTTGCCAGCAATCGTAAAAAGTATCATCAACCCAAACGTCTTCACATTGGGTAT
>PVBE011040426.1_pt1 | contig 10187 bp, 5 predicted proteins | sample 1631181 | NCBI WGS metagenome assembly PVBE01 (sample SAMN08397723, study PRJNA350692) | Marine metagenome, whole genome shotgun sequencing project. | isolation source: water | place: Pacific Ocean | collected 2012-04 | reverse complement strand
GGCGTCCCGGGTGGCCAAGCTGAACGGCGCCGCGGAGCAGCGGGTCACGGTCCTGGGTCACCTGCAGCGGGGCGGTGACCCCGTGCCCCACGACCGGATCCTGGCGACTCGCTTCGGCGCCGCGGCGGTCAAAGCCGCACACGAGGGGGCCTTCGGGGTAATGATCGGCGTTCAAGGTGATCGTACGATCCGAGTGCCGCTGTCCGAGGTGATCGCGCTCGTAGAGGAGTGCGACCCCGACGCGGTGTATGCAGAGGCGGTCGCCGCAGCCGGCGCGGCGTGGATATCCGAACCGCCCCGTGCGCAACCGCAGCCCGCCGTCAGACCGCCGCCCGTGCCGGCGGCTGCGCAACCTGCGCCCGAGGCACCGCCACCCGCGCCACCCGCCGCCGACCCGCTCGACGATGCCTGGCTCGACCATCTGATAGATGCCCTGGCCCGCCAATACCCGGTGGACGATCCCGGAGCCCTCGACGAGCGAGAAGCCTCCGCTCTGGATTTCCTGGTCTCGTCGCGGGAGCCGGCGCTCCTGGTCGGAGAACCGTCTGTCGGCAAGGAGTTCGTCGCCCGAGCCATCCACCGCCGGCAGAACCGGGACGATGCTCGGTTCGGCGTGTTGGACTGCGCCGTGGTCCCACCATCGCTCGTCGAGCCCGAGATCTTCGGCGACGGCGAGCGGCCGGGATTGGTCACGACCGTGGGCAAGGGCACGCTGCTCCTCAAGTCGGCGTCGGTCGTGGGCGATGACATACTGGTGGCGTTGGTCGACCGCCTCGAACGATGCCCGGCGCGGGTCATTTTCGCCGAGCGTTACACCGGCCCGGAGACCGGCGTGCCCGGTTGCGTGAGCGCCGCGATCGCGGTCGCCGCTGGAGATCGCGCGGTACACCTCAGCCCGTTGCGGGATCGCCCGGAGGACGTGCGGCGATTCGCGCGCTATTTCCTGCACCGGGCGTCGATGCGTTACGAAGCGGTCGCCGTCGAATTCGACGACGAGGCGCTCGAACAGCTGGTGAAGTTGCCGCTGCGCGGCAATTTCGGAGAACTGCGGTGTGTCGCGACACGTGCTTCGCTGACGGCAGAGCACAAGGTCGTCACCCTTCGGGACCTGGGCTGGATCGCCGCGGCGACGGCTGCCGAGACCGCTGAGCCTGATGAACTCACGGATGCCGAGATCGCCGAACGAGACGAGATCGCACGCGCGTTGTCCACCCACGGCGGCAACCGGACGCAGACGGCGCAAGACCTCGGGTTCACTCGGGGCAAGCTGCTGCGACGAATGAAGAAGTACGGGATCGGCTGAGCGAGGAGTTGAACGCGGTGCGGCTGCGCGTAGGTTGAGCGCCCGACTCGTCCCCTCCCCCCCGGAAACCGTGAGTCCACTTCGCCGCGTTGGTCCTCTCGCCGCCATCGTCCTCGCCACGTTCACCATGGCGTGCGGAGGGCGGATCTACGAGCTCCCGCCTCCTCCCGCGGACGACGCGAGGCGCTCCGTCACGTTGGACCCCGCCGAGGAACGCCGGCTGGACGCCGAACGCTACACCGAAGCGCGCCGCACGGTCCTCGGGCTCATGGCCGCGCTCGAGGGGGGCGACTGGGCGTCCGCGGTGGCACTCTTGTCGCAGGAGACCCGCTTGTTGCTGAGCGGCGGCTCCGGCCTGGATCCGGCCGCTGCACTCGACGCCGGAAGGACCGAGATCGGCGACGAGTCCTACGCCTTCGACCCGGTCGACCTCTTCGTGCTGCGCGACATCTCCCGGTTCGAGGACGACTGGGAGGGGTTCGAGGAGAACGAGACGGACCGCCGCAAGGAGATCTTCCTCGTGACGGCGGACGAGCAGGTGCGCCGGGTTATCGTGATCCGGGAGGGGGACGCCTGGGTGGTCCACATGCCGCGCTGGCCCCGCGACCTGTTGCACGGTGGAGGAGCCTGACGCCATGGACTCGCCGGACCGCGACGATATCCGGGAGCGCGCATCGGCCGGAGCGGTGGCTTTCGAGGACGTCGTCCAGAAGCCGCTCGCGTTCGAGCCGAAGCCGAGGACCCTCCTCATCGTCGACCGGCGGGTATCGGAGAGCGGCCGGGCCTGGCACCTGCTCGGACTGCTCATGCTGGTGGGGCTCGTCGCGGTCCATCTCGTCCGCTTCGGTGTCGGCAGCCTGCACGGATTTGGCGCGATGGCAGCGAGCGCGACGGTGCTCTCGTTCGCCACGGTGCTGATCGTTCGCGGGCGGCCGCGAAAGGTGCAACACGAGGTGCCGCTCTTGTGGTTGAGTTCGACGCTGGGGTTGCTTCGGCTCCGGGAATCCCCCGACCAGGGCAACCTCTCGGACAGCAGCAATATCGCGTTCGAGGAGGTCGCGGAGTTGCTCTTCTCGCGACGCTCATTCCAACTCCCCGGCGCTCGCGGCGCCGGGCGGGTCGAAGGCGCGGGTGTATTCGTCCGCCTGCTCGATGGGGCGGTCTGGCCGGTGATCCCGGCAACCCTCGCGCAACGGGAGGCGTACAACATCGCCCTGGGCGTCGCCCAACGCATTGGAGTGGGGGTCAAGCAGGTCGGTTCCGGCTGGACCGACGGCGGGCAATGATCCGCCTCCCTGGCGAACCCTGCCGTGCCGGAGATGTCCCAAAACGGCGACTGGCGCTCCCCAATCTGCCGGAGGCGCGAATTGACAGGAGGGGAGGTGACGTTTAACACTCGCACGTCTTCTTGCGGCGCTAGCCAGTGATCTTCAACAAGCGCTTCGGCCGGTACACTCTCGTCAAGAAGCTCGCTACCGGCGGGATGGGCGATGTGTATCTGGCGCTCAAGCGGGGGCCGGACCACTTCGAGAAGCTCCTCGCGCTCAAGCAACTCCACTCGCATCTGAGCGGAGACCAGGCGCACAAGGAGATGTTCTACCAGGAGGCCCGGATCGGAGCGCTCTTCGAGCATCCGAACCTGGTCCACGTATTCGACGCCGATCGGATCGAGGGTCGGCCGACCATGGTGATGGAATTCGTCGCCGGCCGGACGGTCGAGGAGATCTATCAGCGCTGCGAGCGCGTGAAGACCCCGCTGGCCATTCCGATCGCGATGGCAGTCGCCTCGCAGGCGGCGGTCGGGCTGTATCACGCCCATTCGCAGAAGGGGCTCGACGGGGCGGCGCTCGGCATCGTGCACCGGGACGTGAGCCCGCAGAACATCCTCGTCGGATTTGATGGGGAGGTGAAGGTCTTCGACTTCGGCGTCGCCGTCGCCGCGCGCGCCGGGTCCGACGGGCAGCTGGCCGGAAAGACGGCCTACATGTCCCCGGAGCAGTGCCGCGGCAAGTCGATCGACCGCCGCAGCGACATCTTCTCGCTCGGCATCGTCCTGTACGAGCTGCTGACCGGACAGCGACTGTTCAAGCGCGAGAACCACATCAAGTCGATTCGGGCGATCACCGAAGATGAGGTGCCGCCGCCCAGCACCCTTCGCGGCGACGTACCTGAAGAGGTCGATGCCATCGTGATGCGGGCGCTCGCCCGGAGTGCGGGAGACCGGTACGACTCGGCCCTGGAGTTCCACGTCGCGCTCGCCGATTACCTCGCCCACCACGATGTCGTCGTGGAGAGCGAGGCGATCTCGTCGGTGATGCATGACCTCTTCGCGAACGAGATCGACGAGATCGACGCCGTCGTTCAGAAGGTCCTCCTCGCCCCCGAGCAATCGGAAGCCACGATCGACCTGGCGACCTTCGACCTGCGCGACGGCGACCAGAACGGTGCCAAGGTCGGCATCGACCACGAGGGAGATCTCGGTCCCCTCGCGATCAACGAGGGAGTCGGAATCGGTAGGGGCGCTCCACTCGCCGCGACCGCGTCTGCTGCGATGGTCGATCAGCTGCGGCGCGCTCGGCGCTGGAACATCGCCCTGGTCGTCCTCGTGCTCCTGGCCATCCTCGGCGCCGGCGCCGCGCTGTTCCTGCCGGACCGGTCGACCGTCGCTCTGCCGACGCCCGCGCCTGACGCATCAGCGCCCCCCGAGACGATCGAGACTGCCGTCACGGTCGCTTCCGAACCAGCGGGGGCCGCGATCGGCATCGGCGGAGAACCGACCGGTCACACGACGCCTGCCCAGATCGATCTCCCTGCGGGAGTCGCCACCGAGATCACGATCTCCTTGCCGGGTTACCGGAGCGTGACCGAGACCGTCATCCCAGACCCGGGAAACCCGACCTCCCTCGCCGTGTCGGGCATGCTGGAGATCGACGCCGAGTCAGAGTTCGCACCGATCGGGAGTATCCGCGTCGTCTATGACCCGCCGGACGCCGACGTCTTCCTCGACGGAGAGCTCGCCGGTGCGGTGACCCCGGTCGTCGTCGAAGGGCTGACGCTGAACACGGAGTACCAGCTCCGACTCGAACGGAACGGGTACGAGACGCTCCACTTTCCCGTGATGCTCGACAGCGCCGACATCCGCGAGATTCAGCTCGACATGGCCGAGGCGCTCGAGTTGGGAACACTCAACATCGACTCGCGACCCGGCGGTGCCGACGTCCGCATCAACGGCGAGTCGTTGGGCGAGACACCGATCGAGGGGCTCGAACTCCCGGCCAACCAGACGTACACGGTGGAGGTGCGTCGGTCGGGATACCGGCGGTGGCGGCGAGCTATCCTGTTGCGGCCCGACGCCGTCGAGGAGATCGAGGCTTCGCTCGAGTCGTTGGACGGTGACGACTCCGAGCCCCGTGCGGACACCGACGACCGGCCCCGCGACGACCGGCGCGAAGACGCGTCGACCGCCAGCCGGCCGGAGGACTCCGAGGATCCGGAAGACGCCGAAGATCCGGAAGTTTCCGGAGAGCCGGACAACCGATACCAGCTCCTCGAGTAGGCTCGGCGGGACACTTCGGCCCGACGCCGCGCTACGCGCCTACTCGTGCGCTGACGGCGTCGCGGAACGCCGAGAGAGCGCGGTCGAGTCCGGCGACGTCTTTTCCACCGGCCTGGGCCAGCGTCGGGCGACCACCGCCACGCCCGCCGACCTCGGCAGCCGCGGCGTTGATCAGGTCCCCGGCCCGCAGGCCGTGCGCCCCCGCCGCGCCGTCGGTGGCGAGAACGAGGAGTGCCGGACGCTCGTCGATGACGGCGACCAGGAGGCCGACCGCCGGATCGGAGAGTTTCTCGCGAAGAGCGTCAGCGATTGCGAGAAGTCCATCGCGATTGGCGACGTCGACCCGCGCGGCGACGCACCGCACCGGTCCGAGCTCCGCGGCGGTGGCGGCCAGATCCGACGCGACCGAGTTCGAAGCCGATTGGCTGAGCGATTCTATCCGACGCTCCGCCTCTTTCTGCTCGAACAGGAGCTTCTGGATGCGCTCCTCGATCGACGCGTTGGGGACGCGCAGGAGGCCGGCGACGACCTGGAGGCGTTCCCGATCTTCCTCGGCGAGTTCGAACGCTCGTTCGTTGGTCACTGCCTCGATGCGTCGGACCCCGGCGGCAACCCCGCTCTCGGCGACGATCCGGAAGTAGGCGATGTCGCGGGTTTCGCTGACGTGGGTCCCACCGCAGAGCTCGGTGGACTCCCCTGGGATCTCGACCACGCGCACCTTCTCGCCGTACTTCTCGCCGAAGATCATGGTGGCGCCCATCTGCTCGGCCTCTTCGAGGGCGACATCCAGATGGGTCCGTACGGGCGTGTTGTCGCGAATCCTGGCGTTGACCCACGTCTCGATGGCGCGGAGATCCGAGTCCGGCACCGGCCGGTCGTGGTTGAAATCGAACCGGAGGCGGTCGGGGGCGACCAGGCTGCCCGCCTGGAACGCGTCGGGGCTGACGACGGCATGGAGGGCGGCGTGCAGCAGGTGCGTTGCCGTGTGATTGGACGCGGTCCGCGCTCGCGCTCGTCCGTCGACCGCGGCGGTCACGGGTCTCAGGAGTCGTTCGGCGGCGACCGTGCCCTGGAGCACTTCGCAGACGTGCGTGATGCCCGCTGTGGTCCGTCGCGTCTCGTTGACGCGCAACTCGAGCTGTCCGTCCTCGGACGCGATGGTCCCGCGGTCGCCGACCTGGCCGCCTGATTCGGCGTAGAAGGGCGTCTCGGCGAGGCAGAGGTCCACGTGCCCGCTCTCACCGTCGACTCGGTAGCGGAGGACGTCCGTGATCGAGGACAGCCGATCGTAGCCCACGAACGTGTCCGCGGCGCCTTCGCGCAGAATCTGCCACTCGCCGACCGCTTCGTATCGGTCGTCGGCCGCTTTGCTCCGCTCGCGTTGCGCCTGCATCGCCTCTTCGTAGCCCGGCTTGTCGATCGTCAAGCCACGCTCCTCGGCCATGATCTCCGTCAGGTCGGGAGGGAAGCCGAAGGTGTCGTAGAGCCGGAAGACGCTCTCGCCGTCGAGCTCGGTCGCACCGGCGTCCATGGCGGCGGCGGCGACCTCTTCGAAGAGTTCGATGCCCCGGTCGATGGTCCGGAAGAAACGCTCTTCCTCGGTGCGGATGATCGTGCGAGCTTCCCGTCCCTTGAGTCGGAGCTCCGGGTAGACGTGGTGGAAGCTGTCGATGACCGCCTGGGCGACGTTATGAAGGAACGGCCCGGCAAAACCGAGCTCGCGGCCGTGCCGAACGGCACGGCGCAGGATCCGGCGGAGCACGTATCCACGGCCCTCGTTCGAGAACTTCGCCCCGTCGCAGATGCTGAAAGTGACCGTGCGGACGTGGTCCGCGATGACGCAGTATGCCGTGAAACCATCGTGGTCATAGATGGCCGAGGCCGGCAGGTCCTCTCCGGTTAGAAGCTCGTGCGTTCGTTGGATGATCCGGGAGAACAGTCCCGTCTGGAAGACGTTGTCGGCACCGGCAATGACCGCCGCGACTCGGTCGAGTCCCATGCCGGTGTCGACAGACTGCAAGGGTAGGGGGGTCAGCTCCCCGCCCTCCTCGGCGTTCGATTCCATGAAGACGAGGTTCCAAATCTCGACGAAGCGTTCCTCGTCGAAGCCCGGCTCCCACGGGACCGGGCCGTACTCGGGGTGGTGGTCGAAGTAGATCTCGGTGCACGGGCCGCAGGGCCCGGTCGGCCCCATGGCCCAGAAGTTGTCGCTCCTGCCGAGGCGAACGATCCGGTCGTGCCCGAGCCCGACCTCCTTGTTCCAGAGTTCGTAGGAGTCGTCGTCGTGCTCGTAGACCGAGACATAGAGGCGTTCCGGGTCGAGCCGCAGGTGATCGGTGACGTACTCCCATGCCCAGGCGATGGCCTCGCGCTTGTAGTACTCGCCGAACGACCAATTCCCGAGCATCTCGAAGAAGGTCAGGTGCCTTCCGTCCTTGCCCACCTCGTCGAGGTCATTGTGCTTGCCGCCGGCGCGGATGCACTTCTGGGCGCTCGCAGCCCGCACGTAGCCCCGCTTCTCGAGTCCGTGGAGCACGTCCTTGAACTGGTTCATCCCAGCGTTGGTGAACAAGAGCGTCGGATCACCTTCGGGCACGACCGGGCTGGAGGCGACGACGCGGTGCTGTTTGGACTCGAAGAACTCGAGGAACGACGCGCGGAGCTGGTCGGGAGTCATGGCGATTTCGGGGATCTGGGCGCTGCGGCCTTCGCCGATGCGGGAGCCGAAGCCCGATATCAGAGGCACGAGTGGCTTTCAATCGCGGGTCCGCGGACGACCGACGGGTTTGACGGGTCCTGGACGTGCAGGCTAGCCTACGCGCCCGGATTCGGGCACACGCCCCCCATCCTGCCTCCCGCGCATTCGTGACGCTTCGCCCGGTCATCTTCGGAAAGCACTGTCTGCTCGAGCGCGTGAGCATCGGGGGCATGGCGGAGGTGTATCGCGCGAAGCCCTTCAATGCGCCGGGCTTCAAGCGCTTTCTTGCCGTGAAGCGCATTCTGCCGAGCCTCGCGGTGGACGACGAGTTCGTCTCCATGTTCGTCGACGAGGCCAAGATCGCGGTTCAACTGAACCATCGATCGATCTGCCAGATCTACGAACTGGGCCGACTCGAGGGCACGTTCTACATCGTGATGGAGTACATCCCGGGCAAGGATCTGCTCGCGCTGCAGAACTGGTTCAGGAAGCGAAAGAAGATCATGAGCGTGGCGCAGGCCGTGCACATCGCGGCGCAGGTCTGCGAAGGGCTCGATTACGCGCACCGGAAGGTCAGCGACGAAGGCGTCCGCCTCAAGATCATCCACCGCGACGTGAGCCCGCAGAACATCCTCGTCTCGTACGACGGGGACGTGAAAGTCATCGACTTCGGCATCGCCCGGGCGGCAACGACCAGCCAGGTCACGCAGGTCGGCGTGCTGAAGGGGAAGTTCGGCTACATGTCCCCGGAACAGGTCGACGGGAACGCCCTCGACCACCGGAGCGACATCTTCGCGCTCGGTACGTTGTTGTGGGAGATGCTGACGGCACGGCGCCTCTTCTACGCCGACACCGACTTCGCGACGCTCGAGAAGGTCCGCTCTGCCGAGATCAAACCTCCCAGCTCGCGCAACAAGCGTGTCCCGAGGGAGATCGATCGCATCGTCCTCAAGGCGCTCACGCGCGACCCGGAGGAACGCTACCAGTGGGCGAGTGAACTCGCCGCGGACCTCCACGCATTCCTCCAGTCCGTCAGGCCGGCCTATGCGTCGACCCGACTGTCCAACTGGATGGTCTCCAACTTCCGCGACGAGTTGGCTGCGGAACGCCACAAGGTCGAGGAGTTCGCCGACTTCGTGACCGTCGCCGACGTCCACCAGTGGTACGCCCTGAACCCTGACGAAGGGGCGATGGAGGTCGATGACGACATCGACGACGACGAGGCAACACGGGTGTTCGACCCCGAGGCGTCGCGTGGGCCGGGGCCGCCGGTCGGCAGCCGAGCGGCGCGTCCGGACGACGAGGTCCTTGCCGAGAACGAACTCGAGCCGCTGCCGACGGTGGTCCTCCACGCCGAGGAGCTCGGCGACGGCCTCCCCGCTCTCGACCTCGACCTGGAGATCGAAGACGAAGACCTGCAGATCACCGTCGACCCGGTCCCGGACAACGATGACTGGGACTACTACGGAGACCTCGAGCCGGCCCGCGCGTTGCCCCGCACACGTCGACGCGAGGCCGTACTCGTCGCGATGCTCTTGATGCTCTTCGTGGCGATCGCGGCGCTCGGCTGGAAGCTCTACGACACCCGTTTCGCAGCGCGAGCATCCGTGGTCATCGCCGTGATGCCGGCCGACGGCGTGCTGGTGTTCCTCGACGGCGTGCAGCAGGAACCCACTCTGCCGTTGCGCATCGATGGCATCGAACCCGGCACGCACCGGATCCAGGTCAGGCACCCGGACTACCAGCCGGTCGATGCGCCGATCATCGTCGCGGCTGGTTCGGTCACGGAGTTCACACGAGCGCTGGTGCCGCTCTCCGCCGGCACCGCCTCGGTGAGCCTCGAGCTCGAGAACCACCTCGCGGAGGTTTTCGTCGACGGCCGCATCGTCGGGGGTCAGGGCGGGACCCGGCATTTCTCCGTCTCGGCAGGCGAACCGCACCTCGTCGAGGTCCACGTGCCCGGCCACTTCGTGGAGACGTACGACTTCGAGCTGGGTCCCGACGCGGCGTTCTCACGGATAGTGACGCTTCGGCCCGTCGAGGGGTCGATGACCATCGGGAGTTCTCCGGCCGGCGACGTCTACCTCGACGGCGAGGAGCGCGGAAACACCGAAGACCGTCTCACGATCTCCGGCCTCGACCCCAGGGGGGCTTACCAGCTGGAGATCCGTCCGGACTCTCGGAGCTTCCGCCAATACGAGCAGACCATCGTGTTCGACACCTACTACGACCTGCGGATCCATCCGCGTCTGCCGCGGCGGGGAACCGGGTCACAGGACGAGCCGGTGGAGTTCGGGCTCCTGACGACCGGGAGCGCCAATCGTTGGTATCGTGTGTTCGTCGATGGCAGAGACACCGGATTGACCACTCCCATCCCCCCGGAGGCGCCTCTCGCGTTGAAGGCTGGCGAGCGCCGCGTCAGCTTCGTCCGCGCCACCGGCCGACGGGACACCACCGTCACCGTGAAGGCGGGCGAGACCATCTTCGTTCCGATTCCAGGCAGCGGCGGCTGACGGCCCGAGGCGGGGTTCAGAGCCGGTCGCTGGAAGTGCTCGCGGCGGCTGCGAGGGCAGGGCGGATAGCTGGCATGACAGCCGGACCCGCTTCCGCTAGAACACGGGCACCTTCCT
>PVBE010314555.1_pt1 | contig 10187 bp, 9 predicted proteins | sample 1631181 | NCBI WGS metagenome assembly PVBE01 (sample SAMN08397723, study PRJNA350692) | Marine metagenome, whole genome shotgun sequencing project. | isolation source: water | place: Pacific Ocean | collected 2012-04 | reverse complement strand
CGACCGCCTTCACAAAACGCATCCGTTCATCCACAGCACAGGTCTCCTTCCAAACCATCGGCAAGACCCTCCTTGCCGGGCAGTTGACCTGTTACCCATGTCCTCGGTCTATACTGTTACCTATGTAGCCGGTTTGGACCACCCCAGCCCTCTCCCCCGGTGGGGAGAGGGAGCTTTTTCCGTTCGGTTGCGACCATCACTCGGGGTAGGCGCGAAAACGGATGGTGCCGTCGCGCTCGAGCTGATCGACCAGGTTGATCTCCCACGACAGGTACTCGTTCATCGCCTGCTCGACGCCGCCAGTCCGGTCGTAAGGGCGGAGCCACATGTCGTCGGCCTCGTCGGCCATGTTCTCCTCGCCGTCGGCGACGGCGCGGCCGCCGGCGATCCACGCCGCGGTGCCGCCCGCCAGATAGACGCCGCCGGCATCGGCCGCGGCGAGCCTCGCGAGACGGCCGTCATCCGACGTGAACACCAGGTTGGCCGCCTCGGGAACGCGCTCGAGCGCGGTTTCGAGCCGTGAGCGCACGGCGAACCAGGCGCCCGGAATATGAGCCGCCCGGTAATCCAGGCTGCGCCCGACATCGACGACCGTAGCGTCTCCGGCCGCGAGCCAGCCTTCCAGCGCTTCCGGCGAGACCGACCGGGCCTGGCCATCGCCCGGAACCTCGCCTTGATGGGGACCGGTCACGAGGCCGCCGGCGTCGAGCCCGCCCTCCAGCACCACCGCGTCGCGCCAGCCCATCTGGATTAGCCACGACGCGGTCATGGTCGCACGCACCCCGGTATCGTCGACCAGCACGAGGCGGGCGTTCCGTGTGGCGGCGTATTTGTCGGTCGCCTGGACGAGCTGGCCGCCGGGCGCCGACAACGAGCCGGGCAGGTGGCCGGCTTCGTACTCCTCGGGATTGCGGACGTCGAAGACGTAGAGCGTCCGCGTCTCCGCCTCGGCGCGCCAGGCGTCCAGCGTCGCGGTGTCGATGGTCTCGACACCGAAGCGCCGGGCGACGCGCGCCGCCGCCGCGTGGGCGCTGGCGAGGCCGTCGGCGGTAGTGTCCGGCGCCCGCCGGTCCATGCCGCGCTCGGGATCGTAACCGGCGAGCTCCCAGCCCATGGTGCCGTTCTTGAGTGCCATCACCCGGTTCGGGATTCCCGCGTTGATCAGCGACTGGGCACCGATGATCGAGCGCGTCCGTCCGGCGCAGTTGACCACCACCAGGGTGTCGGGCGACGGCGCGATATCATGCACGCGGTACGCCAGCTCGGCGCCCGGCACGTCGATGCCCGACGGAATGCTCATTCGGTGGTATTCGGTGAACGGGCGGCTGTCGAGGACGACCATGTCGTCGCCCGCGTCGATCTTCGCCTTGAGCTCGTCGGCGGTGATGTTGGGGGTATGGTAGGTGACCTCGACGAACTCGCCGAACGCCTTCGACGGCACGTTGACGCCGCTGAACAGCTCGCCACCCGCCACGCGCCAGCCCTCGACGCCGCCGTCGAGGATGGCAACGTCGGTGTAGCCGAACGAGGCGAGCCGCGCGGCGGCGCGCTCGGCCAGCCCGTCGGCGGCGTCGCACAGCACGATCCGCGCCGAGCGCCGCGGCACCAGATCGGCGATCATCAGCTCGAGCCGGCTGAGCGGCACCGAGCAGGCGAACAACAGATGCGATTGCGAGAACACGCCTTCCTCGCGCACGTCGAGCAGCGCCAGCTCGCCGCCATCGACGAGCATCTCCTTCAACGCGGCGGGTGCCACTATCCCGGTCATTTTGCCATCCTTCTTGTGAATTTCCGGGCATCCTAATCGCCGCACCGGATGGCCTCAACCCCGGGACCCGCGTGAGACTCTCGAGGTCTTAGCCGTTTAGGTCCGCTCCCGACCGGGCATGTCCTAAGAGCTTCTTCAAAAGCGCGGACAGCGTGGCGAGTTCGTCAGCCGTCAGGCAGGCCGTCAGTCGGGTTTGATTGGCCAAGTGTTCCGGCACCACGCGTTCGATAAGGTCGATCGCCGGATCGGTCAATCGCACCAGAATGCCGCGCCGATCGTCGGGGTTTGGACGGCGCTCGACGAATCCCATCCGCTCCAGGCGATCGAGCCGCGCCGTCATTCCACCCGAGGACATCATGGTGACATTGAAAAGATTTGTCGGCGTCAGCTCGTACGGCGCGCCCGAACGGCGCAACGCCGCCAATACATCGAACTCTCCAGGCTGCAGGCCGAAACGGGCGAAGAGGGGCGACAGATAATCGCGCCCGATCACGGCGGCGGTCTCGCCCAGACGGCCGAGTGCCTCCATGGGACGAACATCCCAATCGGGGAATTCCCGTCGCCATTGCGACACGGCACGCGCGGCCCTATCCTCGAACTCGTCGGTCATGTCATCATCACCTAAATCCGATTTATCTTTTCATCAAGATATTTTATGGTAAGAATGTTAGCATCGAGCAATGATACCTCGGAGAAGGCGGAATCTCCAATGGCCGAGATCCTCTCCGCGCAAACTTCCAATCGCCCCGGCCCGATCGCGCCGGCGCTGCTTTTCGTCAACGGGTCGTTGCTTGCGGTCACGATCATCATCTCTCGGTTTGCTACCGACGAAGGTGCTCCGATGCTTTGGTTCCTGGCCGTGGTGATGGCAGGCGCCGGCCTCATGTTGCTGAGCGTCGCGGCGCTCACTGGGCGGGCAAGGGGCGACTGGAACCGACGGCTGATCTATAGCGTCGGCGCAGGAGCGTTTCAGGCCGTGGCGATGACCATGGCCTACCTCTCGGTCGCCCATGTGGGTGTGGGCTATGTCTCGCTCGCCTTCGCGTTTCCCTTGTTGGTCACCTATGTGCTGGCACTGGCGTTCGGCATGGAACGATTCGCTTTTCCGCGCGCGCTGGGTGTTATCGTCGCGCTCGCTGGCGGGCTCATGATTGCGATATCGAAGTTCAGCGGGCTGGCTGGAAGCGGTGATGCGGTCGGGTGGGTCCTGGTTGCTTCGGCCATTCCGGTGATTGTTGCGGCCGGCAACCTTTATCGTACGCGGTTTTGGCCCGTCGGTGCGCCACCGATGCTGCTGGCGGCTTTGATGCTGCTGCTGGCCTCCCTGCTGATCACGCCGGTCGCAGTCTGGAGGGAAGGCGGTTCGGCGGCTGTTGGGCCGTTGCAGAACCAGTACCTGCTCGTCCTGACTTGCCTCAACATCGCCGCGTTCGCGCTGAAATTCGTCGCCTACTTCCAGCTTCAGCACGTAGCTGGACCCGTTTACCTGAGCCAAATCGGCTTGGTGGGTGCGGCTGTCGGCACCGTTGTGGCGGTCCTGTTCCTGGGAGAAACGCTACCGCAGGGGTTCTTGCTGGCGCTCGTGCTGGTCGTCGCCGGCGCCGCGCTGTTTCAAGTAAAGGGAGCGCGCAAAGCCGATGTGACCGCGAGGCAATCCGCGTAGAAGCTGCCGGTTCGATCATCATCGCCGAACCTGCTACGGCCTACACCTCTCGACCCCTTTCGAAGATCGTCAGCGCAGCGTCCAGGCTCGACGTGTAACCGCGACGAGAGCCGGACCAGATGCTGTATTGCGGCGGGTAGGCATCCGGGTTGTCGAGAGACGCCCCGGTAACGTCGATTTCCTCCGGCGCGGCCGCGTGTCGAAACGTGAGCTGGGTTCCGCAGGTCCGGCAGAACTGGCGCGTTGCTTCACCGGAGGAGCGGAATTCACCTGGCTCTCCAGCCATCAGCTCGAAGGCGTCGGCGGGCACAATCAGCCACGACACGACCGGCGCGCCGCCGGCGAGCTGACAGTTGCGGCAATGGCAATACGACGCTCGCAGCGGTGATCGTGTCACCCGGTAACGAATGGCGCCGCAGAGACAACCGCCCTCGATGGTCTTGAATTCCTCGTCCGTCATCGGAAATCGCCTCGATTGATTTCGCCCGGAAGGATGTTCGCACGTTCGGAGCGAAAGCCGAACACCGGACCAGGCGGAGCCCGAAGCTCCCGTCATTTGGCCCGATCTGATTGAGAGTTCGCCGACGCCTGTCGTTGCGGGGTAGCGCCAATTGCGCGGGCGGTGCATATAAGCGCCATGACAATGCGCGTCTTCGATCGTCGGGCGGTGCGCGCCCACCGCGACCGCGCCGCCGCCGGCTTCGCCCAGCACACCTTCCTGCTGGACGAGGTCGCGGCGCGCCTGGTGGAGCGGCTCGACGACGTCAAGCGGGAGTTCCGGTGCGTCCTCGATCTCGGCGCCCATGTCGGGACGCTGCGCGACAAGATCGAAACGCGACCGGGGCTGGATTTCGTCGTGGCGTCCGATCTGTCGCCGGCAATGACAAAAAAACTCGGCGGCGCGGCGGTCGTGGCCGACGAGGAGGCGCTGCCGTTCGCCGACGGCTCGTTCGACCTGATCGTCAGCGGCCTGAGCCTGCACTGGGTCAACGACCTACCCGGCGCGTTGGTCCAGATCCGCCGCGCGCTATGCCCCGACGGGCTGTTCGTGGCGGCGTTGCTGGGCGGCGATACCCTGGTCGAGCTGCGCCAGGCGCTGGTCGAAGCCGAATCCGAGGTCGAGGGCGGCGCGAGCCCACGCATCTCGCCGTTCCTCGACGTGCGCGAGGGCGGCGCGCTGCTGCAACGCGCCGGCTTCGCGTTGCCGGTCGTCGATTCCGACTCCATCACCGTCACTTGGCCCAACGCGCTGGCGCTGATGCGCGACCTCCGCGGCATGGGCGAGACCAACGCGGTCGCCGAGCGCAAAAAGGGTTTTGCGCGGCGCGAGACGCTGCTCGCCGCCGCGTCGCGTTATCAAGAACGCCACGCCGATTCCGCGGGGCGGATTCCGGCGACGTTCCAGGTGATCACCCTGACCGGCTGGGCGCCGCACGACAGCCAGCAGCAGGCGTTGCGGCCGGGGGCCGCCGAGGCGCGGCTGGCCGATGCGCTCGATGCCGAGGAATCTCCGGCCGGCGATAAGGCCGACCCGAAGGCGTGAGTATCACGCCGGCTGCGCCACCGTATCTCCGCGCCGTTCCTCGGGAACGCAGAGCGCCAGGAACCCGGCGAACAGCACCGCGATCAGCGCGATGATCCACATCCAATCGTAGTTGGCGTAGAGCCGGTAAAGCTCGCCGCCGAGATAGGCGCCCATCGCGCCGCCCGCCCAATGACCGGCGAAGATCAGACCCATGGCGAGCCCCATGATGCCGACGCCGATGCGGCTGGCGATGATGCTGGCGATCACCGGCAGGGTGGCGAAGCTGGTGAGCCCGTAAGCCGCGGCAAAGAAGATCAGCAGCGACAGGTTACCGGCGATGTACATCAGGGCGACGAACAGTATCGCGCGCGCGAAATAGAGCCCGGCCAGCAGGCGCGGCCGGTGCGCGCGGTCGGCGAGGAACCCGAACATGATCACCCCGAACATGTTGGCTCCGCCATGGATGCCATAGGCGGTCGCGCCCTCGATGGTGGTGAACCCACAAAGTTCGGCGTAGGGCAGCAGGTGGACCTCGATCACGCCGGCGGTGGTAAAGCCGCAAACGATGAAGCCGAGGAACAGCAGCCAGAACGTCGCGCTGGAGCCCACGGTCTTGAGGCGGACGCCGAGCGAGTCCTGATTGACGGCACGCGGCTCGACCGTCTGCGGCGCCGCGCCGCGGAGCAAGATCCAGACGGCCGCGGCGGAGACCAAGATCGCGACGGCAACCGCGACATACGTGGCCCGCCAGCCGAGCGACGTCACCAGGACTCCGAGGCTCAGCATGGCGATGAACTGGCCCCCGGTGGCGCCCGAGTACCCGATGCCGCTGGCGAGACCCTGGTTGGTCCTGAAATACATCGCGACGGAGGCCGACACCATGGGCATGGCGATCGCGCCCGCGCCGATGCCGATCAGCCCGCCATAGGCGACGATCAGATGCCAGCCCGCGCTGCTGACCGTGACCGCGAGCACGCCGATGGCGAGGCAGACCAGTCCACCGGTGCACACCACGCGCGGGCCGTAGCGGTCGATCAGATTGCCGGCGACCGGCGACGAGATCGCCATCAGGACCAGCACCAGCGCGCCGGCGTCGGACGACAGATCGCGCGTCCAGCCGGGATCGTCCTCCCAGAACGGCATCATCAGGCCGAGCGAGCTGCGCACGCCGTAGACCAGCATCAGCGAGACGAAGCAGATCGCGACCACCAGCCAGCCGTAGGGATTGGCGCGAATGGCTCGGGCGATCATGGCCGACGCCTTTCGTCCGAACGACTAGGAACTGACAATTGCATCGGCGATCTTCTCGGCGGTCATGATGGTCGGGATATTGGTGTTGGCGCGCGGTGTCGACGGCATCAGCGAGGCATCGACCACGCGAAGACCGGCGACGCCCTTGACGCGGCCCTGGGAATCGCTCGCCGCGGTGGGATCGTCGGCGCGGCCCATGCGGACGGTGCACGACGCGTGCCAGACGCCGGTGACGGTGCGCCGGACGTAGTCCTCCAGCGCGTCCGGATCGGCCAGCAGCGTCGCCAGCTCGTCGCCGGCGGACAGCACGTTGCGAATCAGATGGCGCCGGAGCCAGCCCGGCCCGTCCATCAGCTTGGCGAGCGTTCCGGTCAAGAAGAGATTCTTCTTGTTGACGATGCCGACCTTGCGGACGCGCTCCGAATAGCTCGACGGGAACGGGTCCGACGCGATCGCGGCGAGCGGCGGCGACGCCATGAGCTCGGCCAGCATATGGATGCCGCTGGTCAGCCGGTCGAGGTCGCGCCGGTCCGACAGCAGATTGAACTCGACATAGGGCTCGTCGCGCCAATCGGTCGAGGTCAGCGTGACGCGGCCGCGTGAGTAGGACTTGTTGACCCACAGCAGGAACGAGCCGAGCCGCTCGCCCACCGGATGCCACGCCGACTTGGCGACCGTGCCCAGGAACATGTCGCCCTGCGGCGTCTCGGGAAGGCCGGACGAATAGCGCAGGCTGACCAGCAGATGTCGCCTCATGGTGTCGGGCAGCCGGGCCTCGCGCTCGATGTAGGCCGACAGGCCGACCGTTGGGTGTTCGCCGAGGTTGCGCCCGATCGCCGGCACGTCGGCGATGATTTCGATGCCGTGTTCGGTGAGGTGGCCGGCCGGGCCGACGCCCGAGCGCATCAGCAGCGCCGGCGAATGGATCGCGCCCGAGCACGAGATCACCTCGCGGCCGCGGATGGTCTCGCTGGTGCCGTTGCGGACGACCTCGACGCCGACCGCCTGGCTGCCCTCGAAGACGATGCGCTTGACCGTGGTCTCGGGGATGATGTCGAGGTTGTCGCGCTGGCGGACGGTCGGCGTCAGATACGCGATCGCCGCCGAGACGCGGCGGTCGTAAAGGTTCGACATGGTGATCGGAAAATAGCCGTCCTCGAACTCGGCGTTCTGGTCGGGCCGGTAGTCGTAGCCCTTGAGCTTGAACGCCTCAGCGGCGGCGGTGGCGTAGCCCGACCACAAATCGGGAAAGATGCGCCGGATCGACAGCGGGCCGTCCTTGCCGTGATACGGCCCGTCGAAATCCATGTCGCGCTCGAGCTTTTTGAAGTACGGCAGCACGCCGTCCCAGTTCCAGCCGTCGGCGCCCATCTCGGCCCACTCGTCGTAGTCGCCGGGGGCGCCGCGGTTGGCGAGCTGGGCGTTGATCGACGAGCCGCCGCCCATGATGCGGCCCTGTTCGTAATGGCGCGGCGGCGGCGTGCGCGGCGCGTTGTCGGATTGCGGCTGCAGATGGACCTTGAGCTTGGTCCATTGGAAGTCGGGGTTGAAGTAGGCGACGATGGGGTACGAATCGAGCACGTCCTTGGGCACGCGCTCGGGCGGCGTGTCCTTACCCGCCTCGATCAGGGCGACACGGTTGGCGCCCTTGGCCGACAGCCGATTGGCCAGCACGCAGCCGGCCGAGCCGCCGCCGCAGATGATGTAGTCGTAGCTCATTCCATCCCTCGTTCCCTGTTGCCGGCCCATACTAGCCCGCGCTTCCCGTACCCGCCACGGTCTGCGTCGCGGTTGCGTCCGCGCCGCGAGACGCTAACATGCGACTCGATGGCGACGAACCAGCACGGGTTGGCGACATGCTGACATTGGTCTCGGCGATGGACCGGGCGAGCAGGCTCTACGGCGCGCGCCCGGCGATTATCGATCAGGAGCGCACATTCACCTGGTCCGAGTTCCTCGACCGCGTCGCCCGCGCCGCCACCATCCTGCAGGACCACGGCGTGCGCCGGGGCGAACGCTTCGCCATCCTCAGCCGCAACACATACCGCAACGCCGAGATGGTGCACGCCGGCTACTGGATGGGTGCGGTGCCGGTGCCTGTCAACATCCGCCTCGCCGCGCCCGAGGTGCGGTTCATCCTCGATGATTCCGACGCCAAGCTGCTTGTGGTCGAGGACGCGATGGCGGGTCTTGCCGACACCGACGAGCTGGCCCCGTGGCGCGAGCGCATCATCTTCCAGTCGCCCGAGCCGGCCGACGTCGAGTGGCCGCAATACGAGGCGCTGCTGGCCAACGCGGCGCCAGCCGAGGCGGTCGACGCGGCCGAGGACGACGACGCGATCCTGTTCTACACCGGCGGCACCACGGGGCGGTCCAAGGGCGTCCAGCTCACCCATCGCAACGTCATCGCCAACGGCATGCAGGTGGCGCCGGCGATGCGCATCAAGTTCGACGACGTCTACCTCCACGTCGCGCCGATGTTCCATTCCGCCGACCTGTTGGGCACCGCCTACACGCTGATGGGGGCGGCGCATTCCTTCTTGCCGCAGTTCTCCGGCCCGGCGCTGTTGCAGGCGCTGCAGGACTACGGCGTCACTCACGTCATGCTGGCGCCGACGATGATCATCATGGCGTTGCAGGAGGACGACTTTTCGGCCTACGACCTGTCGCGCTTCCGCCTGATGTTCTACGGCTCCTCGCCGATGGCGGTCGAGTGGACGCGGCGCGCCATGGACCGCTTCCCGGGCGAGATCCAGCAGGGCTACGGCCTGACCGAGACCTCGCCGATCCTGACCACGCTCGACATGGAGGAGCATGCCGAGGCGCTGGCGACCGGCGAGTTCGAGCGCCTGCGCTCGGTCGGCCGCCCGGTGATCGGGGTCGATCTTCGCATCGTCGACGACGACGATAACGAGGTGCCGGTCGGCGAGGGCGGCGAGGTCACGATCCGCGCGCCCAATGTGACCCGCGGCTACCTTAACCGGCCGGACGAGAACGCCGTCGCCTTCCGCGACGGCTGGTTCCACACCGGTGACGTCGGCCGTGTCGACGCGGAAGGCTATCTCTACCTGCTCGACCGCAAGAAGGACCTGGTGATCACCGGCGGCGAGAACGTCTACACCTCGGAGGTCGAGGCGGCGCTCTACCAACACGAGGGCGTCCATGAGGCCGCCGTGGTCGGCGTGCCGGACGACAAATACGGCGAGGCGCTGTTCGCCGTCATCGTGTTGGCGCCCGGCGCCAGCCTCACCGAGGACGACATCATGGCCCATTGCCGCGAGCGCATCGGCGGCTTCAAGGTGCCGCGCCGCATGGCGTTCGTCGACGAGATGCCCAAGAGCGCCATGGGCAAGATCCTCAAGAACGAGCTGCGCCGGATTTACGGCGGGGCCTGAACCTCAAGGAACGGGAAGAACCAAGCAATGAAAGACACGCTGGCCAAGGGCCTGACGACCAAGCGGCGCGTCGCCATCGACAAGGACCGAACCATCGGCTACATGGGCGAAGAGCTTCGCGTCTACGCAACGCCTTGGATGGCGCGCGACATCGAGCTGACCTGCCGCGACATGGTGTTCGAGAACCTGGACGATGGCGAGGATTCCGTCGGCGCCCGCATCGAGGTCGATCACCTGGGCGCGACGCTGGTGAATTCGTGGGTCGACGTCACGGCGACCGTGGTCGACGTCGACGGCCGCCGCGTGACGCTCGAGATCGAGGTCGTGGATCCGCTCGACGTGGTCGGCAAGGCGCGCCACGTCCGCTTCGTGATCGACAAGGAGCGCCAGCGCGCGCGGTTGGAGGCGAAAGCGGCGAAGCTGAAAGAGGTTGGGGGTTAGGCGCGGGCGCGAGCAACCGTCTCGCCATGGGCTGATGCCAGGGCGCGCGGCCATGGCGAGCAATACTTTGCGTGCCACGCGACACGGCATACCGCTTTCCAAACACGACAATGCAGGACTCTACCCTGGGCTTTCTGACCCCGG
>PVBE011900386.1_pt1 | contig 10189 bp, 10 predicted proteins | sample 1631181 | NCBI WGS metagenome assembly PVBE01 (sample SAMN08397723, study PRJNA350692) | Marine metagenome, whole genome shotgun sequencing project. | isolation source: water | place: Pacific Ocean | collected 2012-04 | reverse complement strand
TAGGTCTCCCGCCTTTATCAAAGGAAACTTAGATAAAATAGGAGTTCCAACCCGTGTTGCAGAAGGTCAAGAATTTATAGTACCAGATGAATGTGTAAAGTATGAATTTGAGGTTGGAGAATGGGTTTGGTTTTGCCAAAATCGACCCGATATCAGAGGAGGACACGCAGGAAAAATAACAAAAGATCTAGGAACCCATGAAAAAAGATTAGGTCATGCTTATACTATTGATTATTGGATTCCTATGGAATGGCAAGAAGGGTTTTGGGTTCCTTGGTGGGCTGGTATTAAACGAGTTAGCGGCTGGACTACTGCGCTAGCAGAAGATCTAGCATCAATACAACATCTAATAGATAAATATGGTGTAGACGAAGGGAAGCTATAGTGCTTAGTTTACATAAGTTATTAAATTATATTGGATCTTATTTAAGAGAGGTAGAGAAATGGCGAGCGATAGAATAGGTAAAAAATCTGCAAAACTAGTAGGAGTTCCTCCTTTTGAAGTAGTGAATACAGACACTAATTTTATGTTTGATCAACCACAAGTTATAAATAATATAAAGAATGTACCTGTTAATCAACCCTTGGTTGATAGTATATTAAAAGAAGGTATGTTAAATCCTTTTCTTTGTATGGCAGAGTGGTACCCTCTAGCTGGTAGCCAAAGAATAAGAGCTGTATTACATATAAAAGAAAATATCGATAAAAACTATAATACACAAATAATAGTACACAGGTTTTTAGAAGATTACCATAATATTTTTTATCTCTGGGGAGACGAAGAATTTAGAAGCAAAGCAATAGCCATTTGGTTTCAACTTCAAGAGTTAGTATTTAAAAGTCTATACTATGCTCATGAGGTTGACGGGAGTGGAACTAAGATGACTGAATTTGAAGACTTAGGAGAAAAATTGGAGTGGGAACATGACAAACAAAACAGAACTAGTGCTCTTTCTAGTGATATTAATAGTAGCACTGATAATAGGAGTGACAATTGAAAGTAGTTGACTTATTGCAGGAAAGAAAAATAGAGTTTAAATCTTCTGGTAGGGATTATTTGGTAAAATGTATCAACCCAGAACATGAAGATAGAAACCCTAGTATGAGGATTGATAATATAACAGGAATTTTTAATTGTTTTTCCTGTGGTTTCAAAGGAAATATATTTAAAACTTTTGGAGCACCCTCAAACTTTCTCGATATAAAAAGACAGAAACTAGTAGACGCTATAGAGGAAAAAAGATCATCAAGTGTAGGACTCCCTTTTCCAAAAGGTCATACGCCTTATATTGGAAATTGGAGAGAAATAAGACCCGATACTTATAAACATTTTGATGCCTTTTTACATCACGAAACACAATTTGTGGGGAGAGTAGTATTTCCTATTCGTGATATTACAGGGAAGGTAGTAGCTTTTAATGGAAGACACATGACACTTAGTGAAAAAATGAAGTACATGATCTATCCACCACAAGCAAAACTTCCCCTGTATCCTTCTAAGGTTAAACCAATAAAGGGCAGGGTAATCCTTGTCGAGGGGATTTTTGATATGATAAATCTCTTCGACAAGGGTTTATCTAATGTAATATGTTGTTTTGGAACAAACAATGTAGATCAAGATAAACTATCTATTCTTAAAATGCAAGACATTATGGGAATAGATATAATTTTTGATGGGGATGATCCCGGTCAAAGAGCTGCAGAGGACGTAAGAGTGCTTGCAGAAAGGACGGGTTTCGTAACTCGTAATATTAATTTAGGGCAAAATATTGATCCCGGCAGTTTAGCAGGGGAACAAATTACAAAATTGAGGGAAAGGTTATATGGCTAAGATAGCATTAATAGAAACAAAACCAAGTCGAACAGATTATACTGGTCGATTTGATGGAGCATTTGAGTATGATAGATATGCTCTATGCTCAGATGGAACAAAGAAAAAAATATTAAAAGCAGATGTCGATATCGAAATAAACATTGATGATTACGACTGGATAATTTTAATAGGATCGGAAGCATTAAAGTATTATACTAAAATGAATTCTATAACAGAATATAGTGGTAGATGTATAGATGACAAGTATCTACCCGCAATAAATCCTGCTATGTTAGCTTTTAAACCAGAGGCAAGACCTCTATGGGAAGAAAGTAAAAGTAATATTCTTAAGTATATAAGTGGTGAATTAAAGACAGAAACCCTTGATTCAGACAAATGTTATGGTATAACTGACAGTAAAACACTACGTAAGTTCTTAAAAGATGCAATAAAACACCCAAATAAGTATGTGGCTGTTGATACAGAAACAACTGGACTATACCCAAGAGACGGTTATATTCTAGGTATAAGTGTGTCATATGAAAAAGATCATGGAGCTTATATAGATACAAGTATTATAGACGAGGAAGAAGAAAAATTATTTCAAGACTTGTTTGATAAGAAGATAGCAGTATTTCATAATGCTAAGTTTGACTTAGCAATGTTAGAGTATCATTTTGGTTTTAAATTTCCAAGATTTGAAGATACTATGTTATTGCACTATTGCTTAGAAGAACAACCAGGCACGCATGGATTAAAACAACTTGCTATGAGATATACTCCTTATGGGGACTATGAGCAACCAATGTATGACTGGATAGATGGATATAGAAAAGCAAATAGAATATTAAAAGCAAACTTTAGTTGGGATGCTATACCTTTTGATGTAATGAAGATATACGCAGCTATGGATGCAGTAGTAACTCTATTAGTATTTTCTAAATTATACCCAGCAGTACAAAGAAATAAAAAATTAACAAGTGTATATGAAACTATATTGTTACCTGCTTGTAGGTTTCTTACAGATGTTCAAGATGTTGGAGTTCCGTTTGATAGAGAAAGACTATCAAAAAGTGCCTTATTAATGCAAGAAGATATTGATGAAGCAGTAAGACAGTTATATGAATTTGATAGTGTTAAAACTTTTGAAAGAATAAAACAAAAAGAATTTAATCCAAATAGTACAGTTCAATTAAGAGAATTATTGTTTGATTTCGTAGGATTAAAACCTACAGGAATAAAAACAGGTACAGGAGCACACTCTACCAATGCAGAAGTATTAGGACTCTTAGCAGAAAAGCATGAGATACCTAACCATATTCTTGCTATTAGAAAGAAATCAAAAATTAAAAATACTTACTTAGATAAGATTCTTCCACAGCTCGATAGAGATGATAGGTTAAGAACAGGATTTAATATTCATAGTACAACATCTGGAAGGCTGTCTTCTAGTGGTAAAATGAATATGCAACAAATTCCTAGAGACAATCCTATTGTTAAAGGTTGCATAAGAGCAAAGCCAGGCAATAAAATTGTTGCTATGGATTTAACTACTGCAGAAGTATATGTTGCAGCTGTGCTTTCAAAAGACGAAAATCTAATGAATATCTTTAAAGAGGGTGGAAACTTTCATAGTAGTATTGCTAAACTAGTATATAACTTAGATTGTGAAGTAGATAAAGTAGTAGATTATTATCCTACGGAAAGACAAGCCGCAAAAGCTGTTACATTTGGAATTATGTATGGTGCAGGCGCTAAAAAGATATCTGAACAAGTTACTAAAGATAGTGGTAAATATTTTAGTAAGACAGAAGCACAAGAAGTTATTGATGATTACTTTAATCAATTCAATAAATTAAGATTATGGATTGATAGATCATCAAAATTTATAAGAGATAATGGGTTTATATACTCTCACTTTGGCAGAAAGAGAAGATTACCAAATGTAAACTCTGATAATAGAGGTATAGCTAGTCATGAAGTTAGATCAGGATTAAACTTTTTAGTACAATCTATTGCTTCAGACATTAATTTACTAGGTGCTATAGATGCACACAATAAATTAAAAGACTTACCTTTTAAAGCAGATATATTTGCACTAGTACATGATTCAATTTTAGCAGAAGTGGAAGAAGATGCAATAGATGCCTATAGTGTAATAATAAGAGAGTGCGTACAAGAAGATAGGGGTATAAGTATCCCCGGCAGTCCAGTTGGTTGTGATTTCGACATAGGAGATGACTACTCATTTGGAAAGTTTGAAAAGAAATATGAATTATAATGATATTAATTTTCCAGTATTTGTTGTCCATACCGATAATATCGAATTAATAGATGGTATATTATGGATAGATAATCAAGTATTAGATGATCGTAATATGAAAGGAGATACCTTAGGCAAAAGAAGATTACAAAGTCCTATGAAAAGTATTTATCCTTTAAAATATATGATACAAGATGAAGCAGAAATGATAAAACATCAGGGCAAGTATTATATAGACAGTAAAGGTTATTTTGTAGAAAAACATAAAACAACAACAGTACCTTTAAAATATCATAAAATTCTGAGGGTGGAAAAGAAAAACATAGCAAGTATGTTATGGATTAAAGATTGCCCTTTCCCCTTCCCCCTCAAAAGGCCGCTGCCCGAGAATGCTTCTTGGGCGGGGGTTCTTTATCAAAATAATATCCCATGGGTTTTATTTGACCTATCAGAAAAAAAGAAAAAAGATACTTGGAGAAAGGTATGATGACATTTAATAATTTAGTGTTCTTGGGAACTATGATAGGTTTCGCAGGATTAGTATTCTTATTGGTATATTGGGACTAATGGAAGTGATAATGACAGCTTTAGCAATAAAGCATTATTTAGCGGATTATATATTTAATCCTGTATGGACTGTACCTGTTCGTAAGGATATATACGGATCAAGAGGTAGTTTAGAGCATATATCTATGCACATGTTTTGGTGTTTGATAGCACTAGTATGGTTTCTACCTATTAAAGTAGTAATTCTAGCAACTTTGTTTGATGCGTTTATTCATTATCATCAAGATTATTTCAAAACTAAACTTCTTCATAAAAGAAAAGGAATAAGTAAGGCAACTAGACGAGCTATCACAGGTGCTGATCAATTAGTACATATTTTAACATATATAGCTATAATGGCTTGGACAACATGATTAAAGTATTTAAAGAAATTATACCTAAAAATGCTTGTGAATCAATAATTACAGAAGGTTTAACTTATAAACAAATAGATGCAGGAGTAGGTAAAAAGAATAAAAAATCTAAAGGGCGCTCTACAAGAATAGCTTTTATAGATAATGCCTTTCTTAAAAGCTTTATTCATCAATTAGTTTTTGCAAACTATGATGATGATATAGTAGAAGCGGAGGATTTACAATTTGCTGTTTATAATATAGGGGATTATTATGGAAGACATAAAGATGCTAATAAAGATAATAAAAGGACACTGAGTGTTAGTATTCAGCTTTCTAATCCTTCTAACTATGAAGGAGGAGAATTAATTTTTGACAATATAGAACCTATTGAAAAAGCACAAGGAACCGTAGTAATATTCCCCTCTAATTTATATCATAGAGTGAGTCCTGTAGTATCAGGAGTAAGATACTCTTTAGTACAGTGGTATCATGGATAGAAAAAGAAAAGCAATAATAAGCGATAGAATTTATATGGACTTAGATCTAAAAACTTTGACTAAGGTAGATAAGGAATTAACATATGCTATACCATCATATAAGTTTGGAGATCCTCCTATAGTAATCAAAAATATGGCAAGGATAAGAGGCACGTTAGTAGCAATTCCAGTAGGGAGAATGGATTTAATACCCGAAGATTATGAAATAACAGACAAAAGAACAATGAAACCTGTAGATTTCCCAGAGTTTAAACTTACTTTACGACCAAGCCAACAACAAGTATTTGACGAAGTTAATGATAATTCTATAATTAACGCTTGGGTAAGTTGGGGAAAGACATTTACAGGACTAGCAATAGCTGGAAAATTAGGACAAAAAACATTAATTGTTACACATACTTTACCACTAAGAAAACAATGGGAAGATGAAGTAAAGAAAGTTTATAATTTTAAACCGGGGGTGATAGGTAGTGGTAAATTTGAAATAGAGCCTTCAATAGTAGTAGGGAATATTCAAACACTATACAGAAGATTGCCAGAAATTAGAAGTAAGTTTGGCACAGTTATATTAGATGAGATGCATCACGTTAGTAGTCCAACCTTTTCAAAAATTATAGATAAAAATGCAGCTAGATATAAAATAGGTTTAACAGGTACTTTAGAAAGAAAAGACGGTAGACATGTAGTTTTTAGAGATTATTTTGGGGATAATGTCTTAAGACCACCAAAAGAAAACTTTATGATACCAAAAATTGATGTCCTAAAACTGGATATTCGTTTTATGGATGGATCATCAATTCCTTGGGCTAATAGAGTGAACGAGTTGGCTTATGACCCAGAGTATCAAAACTCTGTGGCTTTAACTGCTAGTGCATATGCAGCACGTGGTCATAAAGTATTGGTAGTATCTGATAGAGTGGACTTCTTAAAAAGTTGTGCCAGACTAACTGGTGACGATGCAGTTTGTGTAACAGGAGCAATCCCTCACGAAGAAAGACCAGACATAATTAATCAAATATTTAAAGATAAAAACATACTGTATGGGACACAAAGTATTTTCTCAGAAGGCATTTCTTTAGATGTTCTTAGCTGTTTAGTTCTTGGTACGCCTGTAAATAACGAGCCATTACTTACACAGTTAATTGGAAGAATTGTTCGTAATTATGAAGGAAAAATGCAACCCACTGTAGTAGATATTAATCTAAAAGGAAATACTGCAAGACGACAGGCTAATGCACGACTTGGCTATTACATTAAACAAGGGTATGAAGTATCAACCCTATAATGACCTCCAAAAAATACTACTTGACAAAAGTTTAAAAATTTGATATAATATAATGATAAAATATAATTGGGAAAAGATTTTAGAAATAACGGAAGCGGACGCAGGTTCGATTATTCTAATAGTTCATATGTTGACCTATCCTAGAGTTCCTTATAACTTTAAAGATCCTAGTTATAAATATTATGGTCAAACCTTCGAAGGGTTTAGTTACCTATTAAATCCAGAAGAATTACTAAGAAAGCGAGCTAACTACTCTAATCAAGAAATTGCCGAGTATGTCGGAGTGGCTTCTTATCGAAACTATAATGACTATAAAGAAAACGGGGAAACCAATCTTCCTCTAATTAATCTGCCTATGTTGGCAGAAATATTTGAAAACAACAGACTTCTTCATTTTAAAGACGGGATGGTACACTTTAAATATGAATAAGACGCTAAAATAACAGAGAAATAAAATGGCTATAAAATTTAATCAAGCACAAGGAAGTGCAGTAAAAAATAAAATAGATCAATACACCTATAAAGAGGGTGACAATATTATACGTATGGTAGGTGATCTACTACCAAGATATGTATATTGGGTTAAAGGCGAAAACGGAAAAAACATTCCTATGGAATGCCTCGCTTTTGATAGAGAAACTGAAACATTTAATAATATGGAAAAAGATTACGTTCGTGATTTCTTCCCTGAGATTAAATGTGGTTGGGCATATGCAATTCAATGTATAGACCCTAACGATGGTAAAGTCAAAGTACTAAACCTCAAGAAAAAATTGATGGAACAAATCATGGTAGCAGCTGAAGATCTAGGAGATCCTACTGATGCAGAAACTGGTTGGGACATCTATTTCCAAAGAGTTAAGACTGGACCAATGGCTTTTAATGTTGAATATAGACTTCAAGCATTAAAATGCAAAAATAGAGCATTAAGCGAAACTGAAGCCGCAGCTACAGAAGAACTTCGTTCAATGGATGACGTCCTTCCAAGACCTACTCCTGATGCTCAACTTGAGTTACTTCAACGAATAACTCAACCTTCTGGTGCAGAAGCTCCTGAAGAAGTAAGTAAAGAATTTAATATATCATGATTCTATTTACGGCAGACTGGCATTTAAAGTTAGGTCAGAAGAATGTGCCCTTGCCGTGGGCTTGTTCTCGCTTTGAACTATTCTTTGAAGAAATTAGAAAGATAGAGAAGTATGCAGAAATGCATATCATTGGAGGAGATCTATTTGATAGAGTTCCTACAATGGATGAACTTACTCTTTATTTTGACTTCATCAAAGATGTTAGTATTCCAACATATATATTTGATGGAAACCATGAAGCGACTAAAAAGAATAAAACATTCTTTTCAAACTTAAAAAGAGCTACTCAAAATGTGAATGATCTTGTTACAATAGTAGATAAGACCACAGAATTTGAATGGGGTACAATTCTACCTTATTGTGATTTACACAAGAAAGGATCAATAGAGGCATGTAACCCAGAAAAGCTTCTTTTTACGCACGTACGGGGTGAAATAAAACCACACGTAACCCCAGAGGTTGATCTGGATAGGTTCTTACCTTTCCCTAATGTATTCGCAGGTGACTTACATAGTCATTCTAATACACAAGAAAATATAATCTATCCAGGCAGCCCAATGACTACTTCTTTTCATAGAGAAATAGTTAAAACAGGATATATACAAATTTTAAACCCAAACTATTGGGAATGGCAGGAATTTGAACTTCCACAACTACTTAGAAAAACAATAGGTTCTGAGGACGAAATGATTGCAACTGACTATCATCATACGATCTATGAGATAGAAGGAGATGTAGCAGATTTAGCAACAGTTAAGAACTCAGAACTATTAGATAAGAAAGTAGTAAAACGAAGTACAGAAGCGACACTTAATTTAAAGAATATGACTATTGATGAAGAATTAGTAGAGTATTTAAGTGCCATTCTTAGTTTGACTGATGATAAGATAAAAAATATAATGGCAGTATTTAATGATCACTCTAAAAACGCTACAATGGGATAATTGTTTCAGTTATGGAGAAGGGAATACCCTTCAATTAGATGAAGTAAACCTCACTCAACTTGTCGGTACTAACGGACAAGGAAAATCTAGTATACCTTTGATACTGGAGGAAGTTTTATTTAATAAAAATTCAAAAGGTATTAAGAAACAAGAGATACAGAACCGTTTTATAAATAAAGGTTATCATATTAATCTTACATTTACAGTAGATGCCAACGATTACGAAATAGATATTATTAGAAAGGCTGGGATAAAGTGTAAGTTATATGAGAATGGGAAGGATATTTCTTCTCATACAGCAACTAATACGTATAAAACAGTACAAAATCTACTTGGACTTGATTTTAAAACTTTTACTCAACTTGTGTATCAAAATACAAATATGAGTCTACAGTTTCTAACTGCTACAGACACAAATCGTAAGAAGTTCTTGATTGAACTTCTCAAGATGGAAGAATATGTAGAGTTTTTTGAAATATTTAAAGCAGCAGCACGAGACATTCAATTAGAAGTTAATAAACTAAATGGAAGGGTTGATACAATAGTAAACTGGTTAGATAAAAATAAATTAGAGACTATAGAGATACTAGAGATAAAAAATCTACCAAAATATTCAGAAGAAGACGAAGAAGAATTACAGCGTTTACGAAGTGATTTTGAAAAAATCTCTGAGAAAAACAAAAAAATTGTAGATAATAATTTTTATAAAGAGTCAATAGATCGTCTAGATGAAGACCTTGACAGACTATATGTAGGTGAGGCTATTGATCTTGACGCTAAATCGGAGACACTTGGCACTTTCAATGCCAACTTGCTCTATGCTGAAGAACATTTAGATAAACTCTCGAAATTAAAACAACATTGTCCGACTTGTGAACAATCCATAAATAAGGATATGATGAAATCACTTCGATCAAATTATGAACTTATACAGAAGACGAACGAAAACCATAAAAGTCAATTAATAAAAGAGATGGAGAAAGCTCGTTTTAATAATGCGAAAGTTATAAAAAAAGATCGCCTGCAGAACGAGTTTGAAGAAGTTGTTCGCCTTTGGGAAAGTTCTTTACCTTCCACAATTTTGGACGCAGATAACATCTCATACCAAATCGACGAACTCTCTTCAAAGATATCCAGAATACGTGAAGATATTGAAAAAGTATCAAATGAGAATATGAGGCGTGAACGCCATAATACTCGTGTTTCGATAATTCAAGAACAAACACAAGACATGGAGAATGAGTTGGAAGAAATTGTCGCGGTTTTGGGTAAAGTTGAAGAAAGAGCAACACATCTCGAAATCTTGAAGAAAGCCTTTAGTACAAACGGACTTCTCGCTTATAAAATCGAGAACCTTGTAAAAGACTTAGAACAACTTACGAACGAGTATTTAGCTG
>PVBE011487525.1_pt1 | contig 10189 bp, 9 predicted proteins | sample 1631181 | NCBI WGS metagenome assembly PVBE01 (sample SAMN08397723, study PRJNA350692) | Marine metagenome, whole genome shotgun sequencing project. | isolation source: water | place: Pacific Ocean | collected 2012-04 | reverse complement strand
CCTCGTAGCCCAGCGTACTGGGGTTGCGCATGGCGCCCACCACGACCACCGGGCGCGGGTCGGTGACGGTGAGGTGGAGGAAGTAGGCGGTTTCTTCGAGCGTGTCCGTGCCGCTGGTCACCACCACGCCGGCGAGTTCAGGATCGGTGGCGAACAACTCGTTGATGCGCCGCGCCAGTTGCAGCCACTGCTCGAGGGTGATCGCGCTGCTGGAGACGTTGGCGAACTGCTCGAACTCCGGCGTGGCGTAACGCGTCAGGTCGGGAATCAGCTCGATGAGCTCCTCGGCTGTGAGGCGTCCGCCGGCGGCATTGGAGATGGTGCCGCCAGTGGCGACCAGCCGCACGCGCGGCGGCTCTGCATTCTGCGCCCCAGCAACGTCGGGTATCAGAGCGACGACCACCAGACACGACAGGACTCCGACTCCAAAAATACGACGCATGCACGACTCCTTCACGGGGAGAACACCGAGACTGGCACCACTGGATGTAGCATCTTCGGAGACGACGGTCCACCGGCTCAGGTGCAAAGAGGATGGCCTCACCCGCCCTCGCGCCCGCTCGCTACGCTACGGGTTGAGGGGCACGGGCTAGCTCAGAGGTTGGGTGGGGGTGAAGGCGAAGGACTCGACGGTGCCCTCGTGGATTTTGACCGCGCTGGAGGGGGGGATCTCCTCCCACGCCTCGTCGAGATCCGACAGGGGCTCCGACACCACCAGGCGGCTGTCGGCGGCGAAGTTCTCCTCGAGCTCGGGCGCCAGGGCGTAGAGCGCCTGCATCTCGAGGCTGTGGTACAGGGTCCGTGGCGTGCCCTCGGTGGCGTAGCGCACCGCCCAGACGCTGTCGCCGTTGCTCAACGCGACGGTCATCTGCACCACGTCGCCGATGCCGTGTCGCCGCCCGGCCCTCTCGACGATGCCGACCATTCTCTGCATGGCGCCCAACGGATCGTCGTCGAGCCCCTGCGACAGCGCGATGTAGAACATCAGCTCGGAGTCGGTGGTGCCGCGAATGTGGGGGAACAACTCCGCATGCACCGTCCTGGAGAGCTCGCGGCGGACGCAGTCGAAGCCCTCGATGTGGCCGTTGTGCATGAACAGCCAGTGCCCATGACGGAATGGGTGGCAGTTGGTCTGCTGGACCTCGGTACCGGTAGTGGCGCGCACGTGGGCCAAGAAGTGTCCCGACATGATGTTGTCGGCGAGCTCCCACAGGTTGGTGTCGTTCCACGCCGGCAGGACGCTGCGGTACAGCGCCGGGGTGTCGTTGGCTCCGTACCAGGCCATGCCGAAGCCGTCGCCATGGGTGGGCGTTTCGGCGCGTTGAGCGTCGTAGCTCTGGTTTACCAGCGCGTGTTCCGGCTCGAACAGCAAGAGCCGGGGGCGGATGGGGTTGCCCGTGTAAGCGAGCCAGCGACACATCCGTTCAGCCTCCAACGCATAGTGCCAAGACGGGCCCATTGTACCGCGAAGCCGGTGGGCGGCCGAAAAGCCCACTGCGGAGTCCTGAAAAGGCGAGTATTGGCCCGCTTCTGGCTCGAAACCAGGGCCCGCCGTATACTGCGGCGCCATGAACAGGCTCCGGTACACGATCGTGGGGGCGGGGTTCGTTTGCCTCGGTTTGGCGGCCGGAACCGGCCTCGTCCAGCGCGCCGCCGGGGAGGTGGCGCGCCTGGCGTTGGGCGATCCCGATGCCACGGGACCCTCCGCGGTCGCTCCGGTACAGCAGCAAGACAACGTCATCGACCTGTGGGCGGCGGGCAAAGCGACGTTCGGTGTCTTCGTTCCCAACGAGCGACCGCGCGCCCCGCGCGGGCAGGGGCGGGGCCAACGGCAGCCGCCGCTGTACACCGTCGAGGGGGGAAAGAGGCTGGCGCAGAATCCGCTGTACGATTTTGTCTTCTTGAACCTCGAGGGCGGCTACGATACGGCATCGGTCGCGGCCATCGCCGAGGGCCTCCGCACGCCAGACGCAGCCGGATGGAAAACACTCCTGGTGCGCATCCCGCCGATCGAACGAGACGGTGCGGACGTTACCCGCGGGCGCGTTGGGGAGATACTCGTCGCCGGTGCCGACGGCGTCGTCTTCCCGCACGTGCGCAGCCCCGAGGAAGCCGCGTTAGCGGTGTCGTTCATGACCGACGCCGGAGCCGACCTGTGGTCGCCGTCGAACCCGAGCGGCGACAAGATTGCCATGATCATGATCGAAGATCCGGATTCGCTGGCGCGCGCGGCGGAGACCGCCGAGGTGCCCGGTATCAGCGTCCTTGCGTGCGGCATCGGCAGCCTGCGGGGGGCTCTGGGCGGCGACCGCGAGGCCGCCGAGGCCGGCAATCAGGAGGTCCTGGCGCAGGCCACGCGGGTCGGGGTCGCCGATATGCTCACCGCCAACACGGCGGATGTAGAACAGAGGGTCAAGGAGGGATTCCTGGCCTTGCTCATGCAAGGCGCGGAAGCAGACGAAGCAATCAAGCTCGGTCGAGCTGCGGCCGGGCGCTAGCCGTCAACAACCACCCAAGGAGACCTGTCATGCGTAGCGCACGCCTTGTTGCCGTAGCCACCTTGCTGCTCGCCGCGAGCTCGCCGCTCGGGTTGGCGCAGGATGCCGAGATGAGTTTCTTCATTACCAGCGCCGGCCCCGGGGTCGGCGCCGACCTCGGTGGTTTGGAAGGAGCTGATCGCCATTGCCAGACCCTGGCTCAGGCCGCCGGGGCGGGGGACCGCACCTGGCACGCCTACCTGAGCACCACCGGCGCAGGCGGCGTCAACGCACGCGACCGCATCGGTGCCGGCCCGTGGTCCAACGTCAACGGCGTCGTGGTGGCGGATAGCGTCGACCAACTGCACGGCGACAACAACCTCACCAAGGAAACCGTCGTCACCGAGAAGGGCGACACGGTGAACGGCCGCGGCGATGATCCCAACATGCACGATATCCTCACCGGCTCGCAGCTCGACGGTACGGCGTCGGCGGACAGCGCCGACACCACCTGCGGTAACTGGACGAGCTCCGGCGAGGGCAGCGCGCTGGTGGGGCACCACGATCGGCAGGGCGGTGGCGCCAACCCGACCTCGTGGAACTCGGCGCACGGCTCGCAGGGTTGCAGCCAAGCGAACCTGCAACGCACTGGCGGCAACGGCTTCTTCTACTGTTTCGCGGCCCGCTAGCGGCGCAACAGGGTCTCGGGAACGTCGGTCATCCGGCCCCGCTGGTTCTCGGGGCAGAGGGGCACCCCCGCCGATGATCCGCGGAGCGGATGTTTTCGTCCGCCGTGTCCGCGACACTCAGCGTTCGGAGCATTACAGTTCAGGGGTGCTGTCGGCGCCCGTTCGCCGTGCAGCCCCCGTCACGATCCTCCCACGGAGAGAATCACTCATGACCCGCTTCGCACGCATCATCGGCGTCGTCGTGCTGCTCGCCACAGTGGCAGGCTGCGCTTCGACCACCATCCGGAACTCCTGGGTCGCGCCCGACGTCCAGGGGCCGCTCGATTTCGACAAGACCCTGGTGGTCTTCATGGATCCCAACGAGGCCACACGCCGTGCCGCCGAGGACGCCCTTGTGGCGCGTGTCGGCTCCGACCGCGCCGTCGCCTCGCACACTATGTTCACCGCGCAAGAAGTGTAGAACGCGGAGCAGAACGAGGCCGCCAACCGCCGCAAGGTCGAGGCCGCCGGCATCGACAGCGCCATCGTCATGCGCATGGTCAACGAGCAACAGAAGCTCAGTTACACGCCGGGCATGACCTATCCGCCCTACTACGGCGGCTTCTACGGTTACTACGGGCGGGGTTGGGGGATGGCCTACAGCCCCGGATACCTGCGCACTGACACCATCGTCAGCGTCGAGACCAACCTCTACGCGCTCGAGGGCGACAAGCTCCTCTGGGGCGGCGTCACCGAGACGTTCAATCCTGACGATGTCAACAAGATGGTCAATGAGATCGCCGACGCGGTGAGCGATAACTTGCGCCAGCGCGGCCTGTTGGGGAGCGACTAGCCCCCGGCAGCACTCCCGGCTAGCGCCTCTCGCCCGGCCATGCCACGCCCTGGTTCTCGGTCGACGGCACCGGGGCCATGCCCATGAACTTGAACTTCTGCAGGCGCTTACCCTCGTAGGTCTCGGTGGTGTAGATGTTGCCCTCCGAGTCGGTGGCAATGGAGTGCACCGCGAAGAACTGGCCCGGCTGGCGGCCGCCGTCGCCGAAGCTGTACAGGACCTCCATGGTGGCCCTCTCAATGACGTAGACCTTCATGTTCTGGCCGTCCGCCAGGTACAGGAAGCGCTGTGCTTCGTCGGGCGAGAAGGCGACATCCCAGGTGGATCCCTGCGACAGGGTCTCGGGGGCGATGAACGCCTCGTCGACGAACGTACCGTCGGGCTGGAACACCTGGATGCGGTCGGCGGAACGGTCGCATACGTACAGCAGGCGGTCGTTGGACAGGTCGGCGCAATGCACCGGGCCGCGGAACTGCCGTGCCGGCGGGGCGGCGGGATCATAACGACCCTGACTGGCGGCAACCTCGTCGTCGGGCAGCTCGCCGTAGGCGCCCCAGTAGCGCTTGAACGCACCGGTGTCGGCGTCGATGACGGCGACGCGGCGGTTGAGGTAGCCATCCGCGACGTAGACCTCGTTTTCGACCGGATCGACAAACACCTTGGCGACGCGGCCGAAGCTCTCCTGGTCGTGGCTGTCGCGCGTGCCGCGGCCGCCGCCTGCGGAGCGCGCGCCCGAGTGGCCCACCTGCAGGAGGAACTCGCCGGCGCGGCTGAACTTGAGAATCTGCGCGTCGGGGCCGCCGTTGCCGCCGATCCAGATGTTGTCCATGTGGTCGACGTCGAGACCGTGGTTGGACACCGGCCACTCGTACTCACCGGTATCGACCGCGCCGCCCCACGAAGCCACCAGGTTGCCGGCGGCATCGAACTCGAGCAGCGGCGGCGCCGGGATGCAGCACTCGCTCAGCGGCGGGTCCTGCGCCGCGCCGAGCTCGGTACGGGCGGAACTCGAGAAGCTCTGCCCCTCCTGGTCGCGATGCACGATGTAGACGTGGTTGCGCGAATCCACCGCCACGCCGATGGTATTGCCCAGCACCCAGTGGTTGGGTAGCGGCTGGGGCCAGAAGGGATCGACCTCGAACGTCGGCGCCATTCCTTCGGCAGAATAGTCGGTATTGATGGCAGCGGGCGCGTCAGATCCGCCCGGCTCACCCCCCCGACCGGCGCATGCCTGGGCAAAGCCCAGCGCCACGATGACCGCTACCAGAGCGATGCCTAAAACCACTGTGCGCTTCATGTCGTCCCTCCGTTATCGGGTGCAGAACCTCTGTTTCCCCTTGACGGGTCGGCAGTATACTCACCGTTCCGATGATGGGAAGGGTATAGGCTACGCACTGGTCGTCGATTCGTCCAGGGCTACGTCGTTGATTCGTCCCGAGGCCACAGGCCCATGAGAAGTACAGCCTCCAAGCTGACCTCCGTCGCGCTATCGGCGGTGATGCTCGGCGGCGCCGTGCTGGCGCTGCCGGCGACGTCGTTTGCGCACGATGTGCCCGCCGACGTGCTGGTGCGCGCCTTCGTCGCGCCCGACGGGCAACGGCTGCTCTTCCTCGTCCGCGTGCCGCTCGAGGCCATGCAGGACTTCGAGTTCCCGCAGTTCGGCCGCGGCTACCTCGATATCCGCGCCGCCGATGCAAGGCTGCGCGACGCGGCGGTCGTGTGGATCGCCCAGGCGGTGGGGTTCTACGAGGATGGCGTGGCTCTCGACCAGCCGCGTATAGCGGCGATTCGGATCTCCTTGCCGTCCGATCGGTCGTTCTCGGACCTCGACAGGGCGCTGGAGCACGTCAGAGCAGAGCCGCTGCCGGAGGGCACCCAGCTTCCCTGGCAGCAGGCCATGCTCGACGTGCTGTTCGAGTACCCGATCGCCTCGGACGCGGCGAAGTTCTCGATCGATCCGGAGCTGGCGCGGCTGGGCATGCGCACCAGCACGGTGTTGCGATTCGTGCCGCCCGACAGTCCGGAGCGCGCGTACCAGTTCATCGGCAACCCGGGGCGGGTGCCGCTCGATCCGAGCTGGTTGCAGGCGGCGCTGCGATTCGTCGAGTTCGGCTTCTTTCACATCCTCGACGGCATCGACCACCTGTTGTTCTTGTTGTGTCTGGTCATTCCCATCCGCAATTTCCGCAAGCTGGTGCCGATCGTGACCTCGTTCACCGTGGCGCACACCATCACGCTGCTCGCCTCGGCGTTCGGCCTGGCGCCCAACGCGTTGTGGTTCCCGCCGCTCATCGAGACCTTGATTGCACTCTCGATCCTGTACATGGCGGTCGAGAACATCGTGGGCGCCAACCTCGAGCGGCGTTGGCTGATCGCCTTCGCCTTCGGCCTGGTGCATGGCTTCGGCTTCTCGTTCGTGCTGCGCGACACGCTGCAGTTCGCCGGCTCCCACCTGTTGACCTCGCTGGTGTCGTTCAACATCGGCGTGGAGATCGGGCAGCTGTTCGTGCTGGCGTTCGCCGTGCCGCTGCTGGCGTGGGGCTTTCGCCACCTGGTGGCGGAGCGTATGGGCACGATCCTGCTGTCGGCGCTGGTGGCGCACAGCGCATGGCACTGGATGAGCGAGCGCTGGGGCCAGCTGCGCGCCTACAACTTCCAGTGGCCGGCGTTCGACATGCTGCTGGTCGCGGTGCTGCTGCGTTGGGCGATGTTGCTGCTGATCCTCGCCGGCACCGTTTGGCTGCTGTTCTCGCTGTTCGGCGGTGTCGGCGAACGGCGTCCGCAGGCCGAGCCCGCGGCCGCTGCGGAAGACTAACCGGGTGTCGAGGGGGTCTGGGGCAGACTGCCGGGCGGTCGGACCTGGGGAGCCGACAGCCGCATGCAGATCTTCACGCAGGAGGGCGAGCACAGCGCGACCTGGACCCAGCTCGGACGGCCCAGCGGGCTGTTCATCGATGCCAATGACATCCTAATACTCCGCAGGTTCGGAGTCGAACGCCCGTCGCAATCCCGGCTGGAAACGCGGCATCCGCCTCGGGAGCGTCGCAGACCGGTTCGTGACGGCGTTCATCCCGGACCCCGAGCCGGATCAGGACAACTCGGGAACCAGCGCGGCCGAAGGTATCGCGGTAGGGGATGACGGCAGCATCTACGGGGCCGAGGTCGGACCCGAGATGCTGCGCGAGTACGTCAAACGCTGATCGCACCGCGCGCCACTTAAGATGGGGCCAACGAAAAAGAGGGAGCATGGGCATGAGCTGTCGCAAGATGTTGGGGATCATCGCCTTGATTGCCGCCGTAGCCGTACCGGCGTGGGCGCTTCAGGAGGTTTCGGTGGATGACTACGACGCCGCCATGAAGACGATCGGCGCCACCCAGCGGGGCGTCCGCGGCCACATGGAGGCGCAGAGCGCCACCGAGCTGGGCGCCGACGGCGCGAAGTTCGTCGAAGCGTTCGGCAAGGCCGAAGCGTTCTGGAAGGCGCGCAACGTGGAAGACGCGGCCGAATTCGCAGCCACGGCCTTGGCGGCGGCGCGAACGTTCCAGGAGGCCGGTGCCGCGGGCGACTTCGAGGCCGCCGGCGCCGCCTTTGGCGAGCTGCGCCAAACGTGCCGACCATGCCACCAGGCGTACCGCGAGCGGTTGGAGGACGGAAGCTACCGTATCAAGCAGGGGTCATAGGCTCGGCGGAGCAACCGGGCCCATCACACCTTCACGGCGGCCCGCCGACCCGAGCTCCACAGCGGACCGGGGCGGTGCGAGCGTGATGGTGCGCACGCCGGTCGCGGCTGGATCCTGTAGAATCGCCGCAGGCGGGAACGCTGCAGGTACGGCGTTCCCGCCTGTGCGCATTGTTCTCCCGACCATCCACTCGCACCGTTTGCCCGCATGATCTCCGTCTCCGGTCTATCCAAGTCGTTCGGCACGCAGACGCTGTTCGACGACGTGTCCTTCCGGCTCAACCCTGGTGAGCGCTACGGCTTGGTGGGCGCCAACGGTTCGGGAAAGACGACGCTGCTCAACATCCTGTCGGGCGCCGACGAGGCCAGCGCCGGCTCGGTGTCGGTGGGTCGGCGTCTCAAGCTCGGTGTGCTGCGCCAAGACCAATTCATCTACGAGGAACAGGAGATCCTCGGCGTGGCCCTGATGGGCAACAGGGAGCTCTGGGACGCCATGGTGGCGAAGGAGGCGCTGCTGGGGGGGCCCGAAGATGAATTCGACGCCGACCGCTACTCCGAGCTCGAGGAAACCGTCATGCGACACGACGGCTACGCTGCGGAGGCGCGCGCCGCAGAAATCCTCGAGGGCCTCGGGCTGCCTACCGCGGTGCACCGGCAGCCGCTGTCGACGCTTTCCGGCGGCTTCAAGTTGAGGGTGCTGCTGGCTCAGGTGCTCGCCGGCTTCCCCGACGCCTTGTTGCTGGACGAGCCCACCAACCATCTCGACATTCTGTCGATCCGCTGGCTGGAGAAGTTCATGCAGGAGTTCGCCGGCCCCGTGCTGGTGATCTCGCACGACCACCGCTTTCTCGACAACGTCTGCACACAGATCCTCGACGTCGATTACGAGGCTGTGACGTTGTACCCGGGGAACTACACGCGTTTCGTGCAGCAGAAGGTCGCCGACCGCGAGCGCCGCGAGAAGGACATAAGCAAGCGCGAGAAGGAGATCGCCCACCACCAGAAGTTCGTCGACCGCTTCCGCGCAAAGTCTTCGAAGGCGCGCCAGGCGCAGAGCAAGGCGCGCATGATCGAAAAGAAGTCGGAGAGCCTCCAAGAGCTGCCGCAGTCCTCGCGGCGCTACCCGTCCTTCCGCTTCGAGCAGGTGCGCTCGGCGGGGCGCGAGGTGCTCGCCATCGAGGGGGTGAAGAAGGCTTTCGGCGACAACCACGTCCTGCACGGCATCGACCTGACGGTGCGGCGCGGGGACCGGCTGGCGATCATGGGGCCCAACGGAATCGGCAAGTCGACGGTGTTGAAGATCTGCATGGGCGAGCTCGACGCCGACAGCGGCGATGTCGAATGGGGCTACGAGACCCACCCCGGGTACTTCGCCCAGGATCACAAAGAGCAGTTCGAGTCCGCCGAGCAGACCGCTGAAGCATGGATCTGGGACATCTGCTCGGGCGAGACCATTGGCTTCGTGCGCAACCAGCTCGGCCGCGTGCTGTTTTCCGGCGACGAGGCAAAGAAGAAGCTCGGCGCGCTTTCCGGCGGCGAGGCGGCGCGCCTGGTGTTTTGTCGCCTGGCGATCCAGAAGCCCAACGTGTTGGTGCTCGACGAGCCCACCAACCATCTCGACCTGGAGTCCATCGAGGCGTTGGTGGCCGGTCTCGGTGCCTACGACGGAACGCTGATCTTCGTCTCCCACGATCGCTGGTTCGTTTCACAGCTCGCCACCCGCATCGTCGAGATCAAGGCCGATGAGGTGCTCGACTACCAGGGCACCTACGAGGAGTACGTGCACTACTGTGGCGACGATCACCTCGACGCCGACACCGTGGTGCTCAAGGCCCGGCGCGAGAAGCGCGAGGCCAAGAAGGCGGCCAAGGAGGATGCGGCCGACGGCCACGCGCCGGGCGTCGGCCGGCGCGCCACGCGAGCATCCAAGAACGAGATTCGCAGGCTGCGTGAGCGCCGCGATCGTATCGTCGTCAGCATCGAGAAGGCCGAGGCACGCGTCGACGAAATCAACGAGATGTTTTGCGACGCGAGCTACTACGAGCGTACGCCCGCCGACGACGTGCGCGCCCTGGAGGCGGAGCAGAATGGGCTCAGGGCGGACATCGACGCGCTCACCCTGGAATGGGAAGAAGCGGAGAGCGCCCTCGCCGCGGTGCAGTGACGCCGGGCGTCAATCATCGCTGCAGCGGCACCACGAGCACGGTTTGGGGGGCACCGAGGGGTGCTACCGCGTCGCCCTGCATGCGGCCCAAGGTGGCGGTGTAGCGGCCGGTGTCGACCTGAGCACCCTGACTGCCGCGCCCCCCACGCCCACCGCGCTCGCCGCCGCGTCTGCCGCCACCCGCCGGGGGTGGCGGGGGATCGCGCCGCAGGTTCCAGGTGGCGCGGTGCACGCCGGGTTCGTTGGGCAGGATCATGCGCCGTACCTGTTCGCCGTCGCCGTCGGTGATGGTGACAACGAGCTGCGAGCCCGCCGGCAGCGCGTCGCGGAGGTGGTAGGTGAGGGTG